>Ga0334886_1004441_pt1 | contig 11407 bp, 10 predicted proteins | sample GraSluR1_MG_9_FD_207232 | JGI IMG/M metagenome (GOLD analysis project Ga0334886, IMG submission 207232) | Sludge microbial communities from methane-producing bioreactor in Wageningen University, Netherlands - Granular Sludge_27_06-R1 | ecosystem: Engineered > Bioreactor > Anaerobic >...
AAATAATAATACCGCTGATAAAATTATTTTTTTCGAATCTTTAATAAAAAATTTTAATGCTGTTGAATACGATGGAAATTCTGATCAAAAGGCAATAAAAACTTCCGATTTATTTAACGACATTGAGTTGTCTGAAAGCATTTATTTGTTAGCTGTTGATGGTTTTGAAAAAAATGAAGAATTTAAAACTTTTATTGAGCAATATATTCTTACTGAAGGCGTAAATACTCCTGCATATAGAGGGCCTGATCTTCCAAGAGGTATGCATGTAAGAGATCTTGTGTGGGTTTTTAGCAATAAAACAGGGATTTTTTCTGTAAATAGGGGTTTAGAAATTTTTGATGCTCACAAAATTAATGATGATTCTGGAATAAATTTATTAGAATTAACTAAAAGGTTTAATATGAAAACTTCTGAAACATATTTATTAGAAGCGTCTGATGGTTATTCTGTACAGGTAACTCACGAAGATCTTGAAAAGGGTATAGTTTACATAAGAAGAAACGGTGAGGTTTATTCCTTATTTGAAGATCTTCCAAAAAATACCTCTGTAAAAAATTTGCTTTTTATTACTCCAAATTAAATAATTAGGAGGGTTTTCTATTGAAAAATTCTTTTTTAAGAAAGTTTAGTATTTTTGATTTAGTTTTAATTTCCTTGATGGCTTGTCTTGGGATAGCTACAAAACCTATAATAGTTCCTATAGCTCATATGATAACTGGGCCTTTATTTATTCCCGGCGGAGTTGTTGCCGGGGGTTTTTATATGATGTGGCTTGTGATTGGTTCATCTTTTGTTGGTAAATTTGGAACTGCAACTTTAATTTCAACTATTCAAGCAATTGTTGTTATAGCTTTAGGTTTTTTTGGAACTCACGGAATAATGAGCTTTTTTACTTATATTTTACCAGGTATTGCTGTAGATTTAGTTTTTATATTTTTTAAGAATAATAAATATTCGTTGACTTTTTGTTTTTTAGGTGGAATTGCTGCAAATATAAGTGGAACGTTTTTAGTAAATCTTGTTTTTTTTAGACTTCCTTTTATTCCTTTAATATTAAGTCTTTCAACAGCTGCTTTATCTGGAGGATTAGGCGGGATGGTTGCTTATTCCGTTGTAAAAAAATTTAAAAATAAAATGGAGAATTTTATTTAATAATTTCAAGGAGTTGTTTTCATGAAGAAAAAAAACATCTTTTTATATTTGCTTTTTATTATAATCTTTATTTTTGTATCTTGTGAAAAAACTGAGGAAGATAACGATACTTATATGTTATCTTTAAATTTTTTAGGGGATATTTCAAAGCCTTTAGCTTTAAATAATTTAAATAATTTTGAAGATATTTCTTTAATAGAACATAGAGAAAATAAAATTCAAGCGATTAAATTAGAAAAATTAATTAATACGCTTCAACCTCATACCGAAAAATTTGAAATTCTTTTTAACTCTTATGATGATTTTAGTGTTATAATTAATAATGATAATTTAGAGGAAAGCTATTTATCTTGGAATAATAAAAATGGTTGGGAATCTATTAATAAAAATCATCCTATTAGTAGTAATATTAAAAATATCAAAGAAATTATAATAATTTCTTCTAATCCTTCTTTAGAAAACACTTTTAATATTATTCAGCCAGACAAAAATTTAATGAGTTTATCTGTAGGTCAAATGTATAAAGACGGATATTCTTTAATTTCTACTTTTAGAGGAAAATCTACGTTTAATAGTAACGGTCAAGATTTAGAAGCAATAACATTTTATTTGAATAAAAAAGTAGATTTTGAAAAATATATTAGTTTTAACAACAGAAACAGAATTCTTGTAATAGGTAATAAAGGTGAAGTCGAATTTTTAAGACAAAATGGAATTTTTATTCTTGGAAAAAACAATATCAATTATATGATTGGAAATGATTTAACAATAGAAAATGTAAAAGGGTTGGTCTTTAATGCTCCTGAAAAATTAATTACTAATGTTTATAAAGATACAAAGGAATTGCTTCTTAAAGAGGAAAGAGTTTTATTGATTTTAATTGATGGTCTTGGTTATCATCAATATGAGTATGCTAAAAACAATGAATATATTCCTTTTTTAAGTAGTTTACCTGAATCTGAAAGAATAATTTCCGCTTTTCCACCTGTAACTCCCGTAAATTTTTCTGCATCATTAACTGGTGAACTCCCACATATTAATGGAGTATATCAAAGAGGTATTAGACAAACTCATTTGCCTACAATATTTGATTTTTGCAAAGAAAATAAAAAAGAATCTGCCGCGGTTATTGGGCCAATTAATACGATTGAACTTGAAATTAGTCCTGTTTTTTCATTAGATTTAAATAATGACGGAAGTACCGATGATGAAAAAACTAAAAATGCTTTAAACTTATTTTCTAATAACTATGATTTAATTTTCGTTCATTATAAAGATGTTGATATAGCTGGTCATAATTTTGGAGATTTCGACAAAAAAACCTTTGAAGAAATTAAAAAAATAGATGGTTATGTAAAAAAATTAGTAGAAAATTGGGATGGAAGAGTGATAATTTATTCAGATCATGGTATGCATAAAACTGATGATGGTGGTTCGCATGGAATTTTAACTCATGAAGACATGTTTACGCCTTATTGGATATTTTAAATGGAGGGAAATATAGTGAATAAAAAAATTTTGATATCTTTAACAGTGATTTTATTGATTGTAGTAGTATTTGCTTTTTTGAATAGAGGGGATAAAGAAGATAGACTTCTCAGTCAAAGAGAATCTAAAATTTTTATAAGATTAGCTGATGAAGAAACAATAACAGTTAGTTTTGATGATATTTTAAAATTAGATCAGCATGAATTTAAAACAGTTTTAAGAAGTAGTTCTTCAGATGATAAAGAACATCTTTACAAGGGTATAAAATTAAAAGACTTGCTAGAATCTTACAATATAAATGTGAACGAAATAAATCAGGTAATAACAAAAGCAGTAGACGGATATGCTGTTGTTTTAACTTCACAAGAAGTAAAAGATGATAACAATGTTTATATTGCATATGAAATAGATGGAGTTCCTTTAGCTCCCAAAGATAAAGGTGGCTCAGGTCCTTATCAGATAATCATTACTAAAGATCCTTTTGCTCAAAGATGGAATAAATTTTTAATGGAGTTGGAAATTCGTTGAATTTACCAATATTAATTAATGATTTAAAATTTAAATTTTCTGAAAAAAGTGAATATTTATTAAACGGAATAAATTTAGAAGTTAATAAAGGTGAAGTCGTTGCTATTGTTGGGTATAGCGGAATCGGAAAAAGCACTTTATGTTATTGTATTAGTGGTATTATACCTAACATAAAAAAAGGTTTGATGAGTGGAGAAGTATTGATTAATGGTGTTTCAACAAAAAAAATGAATATTTCTGAAATATCCCAATCATTAGGAATTGTTTTTCAAAATCCTGATACTCAGTTATTTTCTCCTACTGTAGAAGATGAAATTGCTTTTGGCCCTGAAAATTTCGGAGTATTGAGAGAAGAAATAGAAAAAAGAATTTCTGAATCACTTGAAATAGTCGGAATGAGCAAACATCGTTTAAAAAACCCTAAAAAACTTTCTGGAGGCGAAAAACAGTTAATTGCTTTAGCTTCTGTTTTAAGTCTCAAACCAGAAATTTTAATTTTTGATGAAGTTATGTCGCAGCTTGATAATGATAGTAAAACTCGTATAAAAAATCTTATTCTGAAATTAAAAAAAGAGGGCAAATCAATTGTTATGGTTGAACATGATTTTGATAATTTAGATGTTGCAGAACGTGTTTTGTGTCTTAATAATGGTATTTTAAATAGGTATAATGATAAAATTTTGGAGATTTAAATAATGAATATTTCTTTAAAAGATGTTTCATATAATTATGAAAAAAATAATTTGATTCCTACAATAAAAAATTTGAATATCGATATATCTAACAAAGGTTTTACTGCTCTTATTGGTTCAAATGGGAGTGGTAAAACTACTATTGGAAAATTGATGGCGGGTATTTTAAAACCTACAAAAGGAAATATTTTTTACAATGATGAGAATATAAAAAATATGTCTCTTGGATCAATTGGAAAAAATGTTGGTTATATTTTTCAAGATCCCGAAAGACAAATATTCGCTCCCACAGTTAAAGAGGAGTTAACTTTTGTATTGAAAATCAAAGGTTTTTCTGAAGAAGAAATTGAGAATAAAGCTGAAAAAATGTTATTAAAATTTAGATTATCTCATTTAAAAGATAATTTTCCTTTCAATTTAAGTAGAGGTGAAAAGCAAAGACTTGCTTTGGCTGCTGTGTTGATAAATAGCCCTAAATTTCTTATTTTAGATGAGCCTACAACGGCTTTAGATATAAGATGTAAAGAAGAACTTAAAGATATTTTAAAAAATCTTTTAAATCAAAATATTGGTATGTTAGTTATAAGTCATGATTATAAGTTTATAGATAATTTTGCGGATAGAGTTATAGAAATATCTGGTGGTGAAATCAAAAATGACCATTTTAAAAAATAATTCTAATCAACTTGATCCAAGATCAAAAATAATTTTGGTTATGTGTATTTCTACACTTGCAGTATTTTTTCAAAATATTTTTTGGATGATTCCTCTTTTTATTTTTACATTATTAGTATCTATTTTTTTTAAAAGTAACTTCTTTAATTTGATATGGAAATTTAAAAAGTTTATTGGAATTTTTGTAGCTATGATTTTTATTCAAAGTATATTTGTTTCGGGTGGAGAAGAAATTCTTAAAATAGGAAATTTTACTTTAATTTCTACTTTAGGTATATATAATGGTGTTTCGATCATTTTAAGGTTTTTAATAATAATAGTTTCTGCTTCTGTTATGGCAACTTCAAGTTCAAGAGATATTGTTCAAGGTCTTTATCAATGGAAAATTCCTTATGAAATTACTTTTATGGTTGCTGTTGCAGTTCGTTTTCTTCCTATGTTAAAAGAAGAAGCTTCAGATATGTTTATCTCTTTACAGTTAAGAGGGGTAGAGCTTGAAAAGCTCTCTTTAAGAAAAAAACTGAATATTTATTCTTATTTATTAATGCCAATGATAGCAAGTGTTATAGGAAAAGCTGGCGAATTATCTTTAGCTGTTGAAATGAGAGGGTTAAGAGCTGATTATAAAAGAACGAGTTTTAAAACGCTTAAATTAAGATTTAATGATTATATTATTATGTTATTATCTGTTTCATTTACTTTTTTAATATTATTTTTTTATTTTTTTTAGCTTCTATGTAGTTTTTTGTAGGGTGGTTGGAAAATTGAAAAAGGAAAAGCGTTAAAAACATTTTAATAATAACCGTTTTGTGTTTTTAATGTAGTGTAACAGTCACGCTGAAATTTGCATGGCGTTACAGCACTTATGATAATATCGGTATTTTATAGTTGGCATAAGGAAACTCATTAAAAATAAATGCTTATAATAATGAAGTGGTAAACATTGGATAAAATTATTTGTTGGTTAGTTGGTCGGTTGAAAGGAAAAACATTTTAATAATAACCGTTTTGTGCTTTTAATGTAGTGTAACAGCCACGCTGAACTGTGCACGGCGTTACAGCACTTATGATAATATCGGTATTTTATAGTTGGCATAAGGAAACTCATTAAAAATAAATGCTTATAATAATAAAGTGGTAAACATTGGATAAAATAAATCGCTCACAAGATCAAATTTTCTAAAAAACAAATTTCGCTCTTGTCAAAAAATTCTAAAAATAGCAAACTCGCTACGCTCAGACATGCTATTTTCTGACGCATTTTTTGATTCGCTCAATTGTTTTTTTGACGAAAATTCTCAATTGTTAGCTACTTTATTTCATCCATATTTACCTTCAAAGATTATAATAAAAAATTGTGCCACTTTTCACTTTTTTACATAGAACCATTTTTTAAATTCGGGATCAAAAGGAGAATACAATGAAAAAATTAGTTTGGTATGCTTGTTACGGATCAAATATTAATGAAAAAAGATTTTTATATTATATTTATGGAGGCGTTTATAACGGAAGAAACTATAGTGGTTGCAATGATAAAACGAGATTTCTTGATTCTAAATCTTATACTTTACCTTATGAATTATATTTTGCTAAAAATTCAAAAACTTGGGAAAATAAAGGAGTTGCTTTTTTAAATCTTGAAAAAAATATTAATTATAAGACTTATGGAAAAATATATTTGGTGAGTTATAATCAATTTCTTAATATTAAAAAAGAAGAAGGCGTATGGTATTCAAAAGAAATAAGCATAGGCTTTGAAAACGATTATGAAATTTTAACGTTTACTAATGAAAAAAAATTAGATTTTTCTTCTCCTTCTTTATCGTATTTAAAAATTATCGTTGAAGGAATTAAAAATTCTTATCCTAATTTATCTGACGAAAATATTGCTGATTATTTTCTTGAAAAAAATGGAATTAAAAATTTTTATTCGAAAGAAGATATTTTAAAAAATTGTTTTTAAATAATTTTTAATTCATTGTGTTATAATTAGATAATTAAAATATCTTTGAACCTTGGTTGAATAAAATTATTCATTTTTTGCTATATTTCTAAATAAATCGGAGGTGATTTTATGCCATTTTCAAGAAAAAATTTAACCGATTATGAAAAATTTATTATATTTGATAAAGGAACTGAAAAACCTTTTTCAGGTGAATATAATGAATTTTATGAAGATGGAACTTATATTTGTAAAAATTGTGGACTACCTCTTTATATTTCTAATTCAAAGTTTAATTCAAATTGTGGTTGGCCAAGTTTCGATGATGAAATTCCGGGAGCTGTTAAACGTTCTGAAGATAAAGATGGAAAGAGAACAGAAATTACTTGTTCGTACTGTGAAGCCCATTTGGGACATGTTTTTATTGGTGAAAGTTTAACTTTAAAAAATATTCGGCATTGTGTTAACTCTGCTTCTTTAGATTTTGTTAAAAACTCAGAGAAAATTCAATTCAACAGAGCAATTTTTGCTGCTGGTTGTTTTTGGGGTGTAGAATATTTATTCAGAAAACTGAACGGGGTAATTGATGCTAGAGTGGGTTATACTGGTGGAAAAACTGCAAATCCTTCTTATGATGATGTTTGTTATGGTTTTACTGGACACGTAGAGGCTGTCGAAATAATCTTTGATTCATTTTTAATTGAGTATGAAACTCTTGTAAAATATTTTTTTGAAATTCATGATTTTTCACAAAAAAATGGCCAAGGCCCTGATATCGGCGAACAATATTTAAGCTATATTTTTTATACAGATGAAAATCAAAAATCAATAGCTGAAAAAGTTATTTCTGAATTAGAATCTAAAAATCTTTTTGTTAGCACCAAAGTAAAAATAGCCTCTGATTTTTGGGTAGCTGAAAATTATCATCAAAGATATTATGAAAAAACAGGAAAAAAACCTTATTGTCATTTCAAAAAAGATATTTTTTAGATTTTAAAACTTTTAATTAATTCAAAAAAATTTATGATTTGTTTAAAATTTCATATAAAATTAATATTTTACAACAATCATTTTTAAGAAAAATTAAAACATAAAAATTTGATTTCATTAAAATTTAAAAGAAATTTTTGAAAAAGTTAAACATATAATTTTAAGGTTTTATAGAATATTTTAATCACAAAAAAAAGCGGAGATTTTATTCTCCGCTTTAATTAATTCTTATTTTAATATAGGTACTAATATTTCTTGCCCAACAAAAACTGTGTTTGGATCTTCAATGTTATTTATTTCTGCAAGTGTTTTCCAAGAAATTCCGTATTCTGCTGCAACTTTTGCGAGCCATTCGCCTTGTTTAAGTGTGTAAGCACTTATACCAATTATTCTTCCTTCAATTTGAGAATTAATAGGTGAATTTGCTGCTATATATTCTGCTACTATTGATTCCATACCTGGATACATTGCAATTATTGGTAAATCTGCTAATAAAGATAATCCATCTCCACCTGCTGCAAGGAAGTCATTTGTTGCCATCAAATATGTTTCATCCATATTTATAGGTCTACCTTTAACAACTATATTTACAACTCTATCATTCGCTTTCCCATCAACATTGATCATATAACTTAATCCAGAAACATGTAAAAATCCTCCTACTGGTGCTGGATATCCTGCTGCTCCAATTTCTAAAATTTCTTTTATTTGATAACCTTTTATTGGAACAGTCACAACATAATTCCCGAATGGTAATACTGTATAAACATCTCTTATTGTAATATCACCTTGGTTTATTGATGTTCTTATTCCTCCGCCATTAGTTACTGCAAAATCTGCTTTTGTAAAATCAACTATTGCATCTGTTATAAGATTTCCAAGATTTGTTTCACCTGCTCTTACAAATTCTCTTCTACCTTCTAATTGAATCAATGTGGTTCCAATTACTTCTGATAACATGTCTTCTTGTTTTTCAACAATTTCTGCTACTAAAGAAACTATTTTTGTGTCAGCAGGTATTTTCATTGCTTCCACTTTTTCAAAAAGACTAGCTTCCATATTCATTATTATTTGATCTTTGAAAGTAACTTTTACTACGCCAACATTTTTCCCATAATCTTGTGTTTGTACTACTAAAGTATCGTTTATATACATTCCGTTTTTTAATAAAGTATGACTATGCCCATCAACAATTAAATCTATACCATCAATATCCGCTACTGAATATGTACTATCTTCATAAAGAGTTGTTTCATCAATTCCTAAATGAACTAAAGCTATTAAAAAATCAACTCTTCCTCTTAATCTATCAACCATTTTTTGAGCAGTTATTGCTGGTTCTTCAAAAGTTAACCCTTTAGTTCCAGCTGGATGACTTTTATACAACGTTTCTGGTGTTGCTAATCCAAAAATACCTACTTTTATCCCATTAAAATCTTTGATTATAAAACTTGGTAGTATGTTTTCTCCGTCTTCATTAAAAACATTTGCTGCAAGGATCGGAAATTTTGATATTTTATCAAGTTCTACAAGTCTTTCACTTCCATAATTAAAATCATGATTTCCTGCAGTCATTGCTTCGTATCCAATTGCATTCATAATAGCTACCACATCTGCTCCTTGATTAATATTAGATATTGGAAGACCGTGAATTGTATCTCCAGCATCTAAAAGTAAAACATTTTCATATTCAGTTCTAAATTTGTTTACAACAGAAGAAATTCTGTCGAACCCCATACCATCATAAGCACCTTCTAAAATTCTTCCGTGAATATCATTTGTATGAAGAATTACTAATGTCTGTTCAGCCGAAAAAACAAAGCTTGATACTAAAAGAATCAATACTGTCATCAATACAAAGAATTTTTTCTTTAACACCGTTATCACCCTCCTAAATAAAGATAAATTACATTAATAATAATATTATTCATTTAATTTTATCACACTTTACATCTTATGTCAAAAATAGTTCTTAATACTTTATTAATATAAATAAATTTTATTTTAGCTAATTTCCAAAATTTTTATTGAAGATAAAAGTTTCGGTATGTTATAATATAAATTAATTAATTTATTAAGGAGTTGATTTAATGAAAAAGAATGCTTTATATGCTCAATCTGGTGGTGTAACAAGTGTTATAAATTCTTCAGCATATGGTGTAATAAAAAGCGTTATGGAAACTAATGAAATTAATGAACTTTTTATAGGCAAAAATGGTTTAAATGGTGTTTTTGAAAAAAAATTTTTTAAACTATCTGAAATGGATATTAAGCAAATTGAACTCCTTCCTTTTACTCCTGCAAGTGCGTTTGGGTCTTGTAGAAAAAAAATTAAAAAAGATGAAGAGTTAAAAAAATTATTTAATGTTTTTCAAGAACTAAATATAAAATATTTTTTTTATAATGGTGGTAATGATTCGATGGATACAGCAAATAAAGTAAATGATTATGCTATAAAAAATGGCTATGATTTAGTAGTTATAGGCATTCCAAAAACTGTAGATAATGATTTGTTTGGTACTGATCATACTCCGGGATATGGTTCGGCTGCAAAATTTCTTTCTGTTTCAATGTATGAGGGACTTTTAGATGTGAGGAGCATGGCAAAAGATTCCACAAAAGTTTTTGTTTTGGAAACTATGGGAAGACATGCGGGTTGGCTTACAGCAGCGGCATCATTGTGTTCTTTAAATTCTAAAATTTCTCCAAAAGTTATACTGCTTCCAGAAGTTGCTTTTGATAAACAAAAATTTTTATCTTTAGTAGAAGAATCTGTAATGAAAGATGGTTTTTGCGGAATTTCTGTTTCAGAAGGAATAAAAGATGATAAAGGGGCATTTTTATCTGATTTGGGGTATTTAGATAATTTTGGAAATAAACAGCTCGGAAATGTGGGTAATTTTATTTCAGGAATGGTCTTTAAAGAATTAAATATTAAAGTGCATACCGCAATCCCTGATTATCTTCAAAGAAGTGGTCGCCATATTTCAAGCAAAGCAGATGTTGAAGAGGCGATTATGGTGGGTAAAAAAGCTGTCGAATTTGCTTTAAAAGGATTAAGCGGATTTATGGTTACTATAGATAGATTGCTTTCTAAAAATTACGAAGTAGAATATAAAATGATAGAGCTTTCAAATGTTGCAAATCACACAAAATATTTACCTAAAGAATTTATTGGAGATAATAATATGAGTGTTAATGAAAACTTTTATAAGTACGCTTCTCCTCTTATTAACGGTGAATTTTATCCAAAATATAAAAACGGAATTCCAATTTACTCTTTTTTTAACTATTAAAATAAAATGCCTAAATAGGCATTTTATTTTTGATCTTCCAATAGCCTATTTATTAAACAAGCTTTCAAAAATTTCGTTAGGCTTAATATTATGGGTAAAAACACTTATATTCATTACAAGTATTTTTATCAATTATAAAATTCACTTCCAAATACTTGAATATAATGCTTATTATCTTTTTCTGAATAGGTTATAGTTCCTCCTAAATTTCTACCATGTCCCATTACAATGGCTTCTGTTTCTGAAATAGGTTTTAATGGAAAAAAGAATGTGTTGCCATATATTTCTACTTTACCTGTTAAAAAACCGTGTTTTTCAGTTACTTCAAAATATTCAATTGCTAAGGTTTGATTATGAAAATTTGGAATATATTTTCCTATTCTGTTTTTCCAAATATCTATAAATTCTTTCGGTTTTTCAATTTTTGTTCCCAATAGAATTTCCATATTATTATTAAGTTTCTGATAAATCACTTCATGGCCATCAATTTCTTTAAATCCGAAAACTACATCTTTAAGTTTAATTGGAAAAAATAGTATTTTATATCTTGCTTGATATAATCCATCATTTCTTTTTGAAAGTTCGAGAATATTACCCATCAAATCTATTTTTAAATTATTTTTCAAACTTTCAACTTTTAT
>Ga0334886_1004442_pt1 | contig 11407 bp, 9 predicted proteins | sample GraSluR1_MG_9_FD_207232 | JGI IMG/M metagenome (GOLD analysis project Ga0334886, IMG submission 207232) | Sludge microbial communities from methane-producing bioreactor in Wageningen University, Netherlands - Granular Sludge_27_06-R1 | ecosystem: Engineered > Bioreactor > Anaerobic > Unclassified...
CTGGGCTACGTGGTGGAGATCGGCGGCGTGCGCGTCTACATCTCCGGCGACCCAATCAACACGTTTGCAGAGCATGACGAACTTCTGGAACCGATTGCAGCGTTGCGGCCAGATATCGGCTTTCTGACCACGCACCCCAACGAAGGCGAGTTCCCCTATTTCGACGGTTCGGTCAAGACCGCGCTCAAGTTGGGGCTGAAGGCGGCTGTGCCCGCGCACTATGAGTGCTTCGTCAAGCGCACCTACGACCCGCAGGAGTGGGCGGCGCAGTTCCCGGCGGACGGGCCGGAGACGGTCATCATCCCGTACAACGGATCGACGGTGTACGCGCTAGCCTAACCGTGCGGCGGAAACGCAGCCTGCTTGGCGACACTTCAGGCCGTGCAGTATGATACAGCTATGCCCTGTCCGGTCTGCGTGACAGGGCCATTTCTCAGGAACCGGCGTTAAGGGAAAGGCCGATGGCAGAGAACGAGGCGCCCGCGCTGAGCGCTGCACAGATGCGCGAAGTCGACCGGCTGATGGTCGAGGAGATTGGCGTAGACCTGCTGCAGATGATGGAGAACGCGGGGCGCAGCCTGGCGCTGCTCGCCAAACACATGCTCGGCGGCGACGTGACCGACCGCTCGGTCGTGGTGTTGGCAGGGCGGGGCGGCAACGGCGGCGGCGGGTTGGCCGCGGCGCGCCATCTGCACAACTGGGGCGCGTGGGTGCAGGCGCTCTGTTCGCATCCGCCGGAGGAGTACACAGGCGCGGCGGCGCGCCAACTGGCGATCTTGCAGAAGATGGGCGCGGCCCTGTCTTGGGCCGAGGAAGGCTGGGAATTGCCGCCGTGCGACCTGGTGATCGACGCTATCGTAGGCTATGGGCTGCGCCAGGAGCCGCAAGGCAAAGCGCGCGATCTGATTGCGCTGGCGAATAGCAGCCTGGCGCCGGTGCTCAGCCTAGACTCGCCCAGCGGGCTGGATGTGACGAGCGGGCGTCTCTATTCGCCGCACGTCATGGCCGCGGCGACGTGCACGCTGGCGCTGCCCAAGATCGGTCTGCTGCTGGAGCCTGGCCGGTCGGCGTGCGGCGATCTGTATCTGGCCGATATTGGCGTGCCGCCTGAACTCTACGCACAGGTGGGGCTGGAAACGCCGCCGCTTTTCGGGCTGAGTCCCATCCTGCGCCTGCGCGTCGAGGGTGGCCGCGCCGTGATTGCGGGCGCGATCTAGCCGCCACAACGACTGGAAAACCGGGGCATACGCGAAGATGCAAGAGGTTGCCAATACCTTGCTGGGCGGGACGGGTCTGGCGCTGCTGCTCTTGGGGCTGGCCGGCTCCGTGATCCCGGTGCTGCCCGGCCCGCTGTTCATCTGGCTGGGGGCGCTGCTTTGGGCCTGGGGCGACGGCTTTGAGCGCGTGGGCTGGCCGACGCTGGTCGTGTTGGGGCTGCTGGCCCTGCTCTCCTGGGCGGCTGACCTGTTCCTAAACCTGGTGATCGGGCGGCGCGCCGGCGCCAGTTGGAAGGCCATCCTGGGCTCAATCGTGGGCGGCATTCTGGGAGGCCTGTTACTCAGCGGGCTGTTTCCGTTTCTCGGCACGATCTTGGGCGCGTTGGCAGGCGCCTTGGCAGGGGCGTTTCTCGTGGAGTTGCGGGAGAAGCGCGACGCGGCCGCGGCGAGAACGGCCGTGCGCGCCTACCTGACCAGCATGGCGCTTTCTGCGCTGGCGGGGATGACCATTGCCGCGATGATGGTCGCGATTTTCGTTTGGCAAGCATTCTTGTGAGGAGCGCGATGCGCGCAGTCATCTTTGTGAATGGGTTGGTCAACGATTACGGCGCGCTGGCGAGTTGGGTGCAGCCGGACGACTATCTGATCGCGGCGGACGGCGGCGCGGCGCACTGTCTGGCGCTGGGGCTGCAGCCGCATGTGGTGGTGGGCGACCTGGACAGCGTCGATGCCGAGGCGCTGGCAGAGATGCAGGCCGCCGGCGTAGCGGTGGAGCGGCACAAGCCCGGCAAGGACCAGACCGACTTGGAACTGGCGATGGAGCGGGCGCTGCGCGACGGCGCGGACGAGCTGCTGCTTCTGGGTGCGCTAGGCGGTAGGCTGGACCAGACGCTGGCGAACCTGCTGATCCTGGCGCAGCGGGATTGGCCTGTGCCGGTGCGCATCGCCGAGGGCGGCCAGTCGGCGCAGGTGCTGCGCGGCGGGCAGACGTTGACCTTGACGGGCGCGGCGGGCAGCACGGTCAGCCTACTCCCGCTCAGCCCGAAGGTGACGGGCATCACCTACATGGGGCTGGAGTATCCTCTCGTGGACGCGACGCTGTGCCTGGGCAGCACGCGCGGCATCAGCAATGTGCTGGCCGCGTCTCCGGCGACGATCCGCATCGCCGATGGCCTGGCGCTGATCGTGCAGGGCTCGCCGTAGGCAGGAGAGAACAAGCCGCGCTGGCCCGTTATGAGCGCTCGCCCGCGTCTTTGGGCCGGCGCGCCAGCAGTGCGGCGCAGGCCAGCGCCACGATCAGCGCGATGACTTGGGCGGCGCGCATGGAGCCGATGAGGTCCATGCCGTCGCGAAGGCCGTCGACGAAAAGGCGCATGAGGCTGTAGCCGAGGACGGCCAGCAGGAAGACGCGACCGGGATGTTGGCTCGGGCCGCGCAGCCAGAGCGCCACGGCTAGGAGCGCCAATCCCAGCGCAAGATAGAGTCCGGCAGGGTGGCGGAATTCTCCGAAGTAGGGCTGCGCCCAGGGCGCGGTAGAGACGAGGCCGAGGATGCCGCCGGTGAGGTGCCCGGAGACGGCCTGCACCGCGGCGCCGCCTAGCATCCCCACGGCGAGCGACGCGCCGACGCGCACGGGGTCCAGAGCGCGGTACAGCAGATAGGCATAGCCGCCGATGAAGGCGGCGATGACGCCCGGCCAGAACTCGAAACCGCTGGGACGCAGGCTGAAGATCAGGCTGGGTTCTACGCGATAGATGTGCCAGAACTGGAAAACATTCCACACACGGGCTACAATCAAACCCGCGGCCAGCCCGATGAGCGCGGTGTTCCACACGTCGTCGGGGTGCAGCCCCAGCTTTCGCCCGTAGCGGCTGGCGATTTCGAGCGTGACGAGGACGGCTAGGATCGCCAGGATGGGCGCGGTAGGCAGGGAGGCGGGGCCAAAGGGCAGCGTCGGGTGCATTGTGTTTTCAGCTTCCGTGCTTTGTCATGATGTTGGCGGGATTGATCGGCGCCAAGCGGGCGTCGAGACCTTCAGAGCTTTTTATCTTCACGCGACCGGCGATCGCTGACGGAAAGGGACAGCCATGCGCGTACTCGTGACAGGCGGTGCAGGGTTCTTGGGCAGCCATTTGGTGGACCGGCTATTGGCCGACGGCCACGAAGTGATTGCCATGGACAATCTGATCACCGGCAACGCCGACAATATGGCCCATCTGGCGGGCAATCGCCGCTTTTTGTTCATTCACCATGATGTCACCAACTATATATACATCAAAGGCGCGCTGGATGCCATTTTGCATTTCGCCAGCCCCGCCAGCCCGGTGGACTATTTGGAACTGCCCATCCAGACGCTGAAGGTCGGCAGCCTGGGCACACACAACGCATTGGGCCTGGCCTGGGCGAAGGGCGCGCGCTTCCTGTTGGCGAGCACGAGCGAGGTCTACGGCGATCCGCTGGTGCATCCGCAGCCGGAGACGTATTGGGGGCACGTCAACCAGATCGGGCCGCGCGGGGTCTATGACGAGGCCAAGCGCTTTGCCGAGGCGATGACGATGGCCTATCACCGCACCCACGACGTGGACACGCGCATCGTGCGCATCTTCAACACCTATGGCCCGCGCATGCGCCTGCACGACGGGCGCGTCGTGCCCAACTTCGTCAAGCAGGCGCTGCAAGGCGAGCCGCTCACCGTGTATGGCGACGGCAGCCAGACGCGCAGCTTCTGCTACGTCAGCGACCTGATCGAAGGCATCTACCGTCTGTTGTTGAGCGACGAGACGGAGCCGGTCAACATCGGCAACCCCACGGAGATCACGATCCGCGAGTTCGCCGAGCGCATCAACGCCATAACCGGCAACCGCGCGGGGATTCGCTACGAGCCGCTGCCCAAGGACGACCCCAAGCAGCGCCAGCCGGACATCAGCAAGGCGCGGCGCCTGTTGGACTGGGAGCCGAAGGTCGCGCTGCAAGACGGGCTGGAGCGCACGATCGCCTGGTTCCGCGATCGCATGATCGGAGACTAGGAGCGCTTCTTTCCTTTGGCGACGCCTACGTCCGGGCGGCCAATCTGGTATACTTAGGCGCGGACGGCTGAACGCAGCCGTTCGCGGGGCAGGGCTTTCGGCGTGCAGACGACCTGCGCGACCCATTAGGCAAAGGCATGAACCTGGATCACATACGCAATATCTCGATCATCGCCCACATCGACCACGGCAAGAGCACGCTTGCCGACCGCCTGTTGCAGATGACCGGTACGGTCACCGCGCGCGAGATGAAAGAGCAACTCCTCGACTCGATGGACCTGGAGCGCGAGAAAGGCGTCACCATCAAGGCCAGCGCGGTGCGCATGATCTACCGCTACGAGGGCAAGGAGTACGAGATCAATCTGATCGACACGCCGGGGCATGTGGACTTCAGCTACGAGGTCAACCGGGCGTTGCAGGCGTGCGAGGGCGCGGTGCTGGTGGTGGACGCGTCGCAGGGCATCCAGGCGCAGACGATGGCCCACCTGTTCGCCGCGCTGGAGCAGGACCTGACGATTGTGCCGGTGATCAACAAGATCGACCTGCCCGCGGCCATGCCGGACGACGTGGCCGAAGAGGTGGAAGAACTGCTGGGCGTGCCCGCCGAGGACATCCCGCGCATCAGCGCCAAGACCGACGTGAACGTGGAAGCGGTGCTGCACCAGATCATCGAACAGGTGCCGCCGCCCACGGGCGACATAAACGCGCCGCTGCGCGCGCTGGTCTTCGACTGTCTGTATGACCCGTACAAGGGCGTGATCGCCTATGTGCGCGTCTTCGAGGGCAAGATTGAGGGGACGCCGCGGCTGACGGCGATGACAACGGGCAAGGTGCTGGAGCCGCTGGAAGTCGGCGTGCTGACGCCGGCCATGCTGGTGACCAGCAGTCTGGCTGCGGGCGAGGTGGGCTACATCGCCACCGGCCTGAAGACGCTCCAAGACCTTGACGTGGGCGACACGATCACGTTGGCCGAAGGCGGCGCTACGGAGCGCTTGCCCGGCTACCAGCCGCTAAAGCCGATGGTCTTTGCCGGGCTGTACCCGTCCGATGCCGACGACTACGGCGAGCTGCGCGACGCGCTGGAGAAGCTGCAACTGAACGATGCCGCGCTGGTCTACGAGCCGGAGACGAGCCAGGCGTTGGGTTTCGGCTTCCGCCTGGGCTTTCTCGGCCTGTTTCATATGGAGATAGTGCAGGAGCGGTTGGAGCGGGAGTATGACCTAGACATCATCTTCACCGCACCGTCAGTCGAGTATCGCGTCAACATGACGGACGGCTCCGTGATGACGATCGACAGCCCGGCGGCGCTGCCCGAGCCGACCAAGATCACGAGCGTCGAAGAGCCGTGGTGCGAGCTGCGCATCTTTTCGCCCTCCGAGCATATCGGCACGATCATGGACCTGGTGACCAAGCGCCGCGGCGAGTTGAAGAACCAGACCTGGCTGGACACCAAGCGCGTCGAGATCGCGTGCATGATCCCGCTTTCCGAGATCATCGTGGATTTCTACAACGAGTTGAAGGCGCGCACGCGCGGCTACGCCAGCATGGACTACACGCTGGACGAGTACCGGGCCGCGGACATGGTGAAGCTGGACATCCTCGTCAACCAGCAGCCGGTCGACGCGCTGAGCATCATTGTGCACCGCGACGACGCCTATCACAAGGGGCAGCGGCTGGTGAGCAAGATGAAGGAGATCATCCCGCGCCAGATGTTCACGGTGCCCATCCAGGCCGCCATCGGCAACAAGATCATCAGCCGAGCCAACGTGCAGGCGATGCGCAAAGACGTGTTGGCCAAGTGCTACGGCGGCGACATCACGCGCAAGCGCAAGCTTCTGGAGAAGCAGAAGGCCGGCAAGAAGCGCATGAAGATGGTCGGGCAGGTGGAGATTCCCCAGGAAGCCTTCATGTCGGTTCTGCGCCTGGAGGAGGAATAGCCGCACCCGGCGGACCCTTGCATGAGCCGAGTAAGCGAACGACTCCGACGATACGGTCTGCGGCCCAAGCAGTCGCTGGCGCAGAATTTTCTGACTGACGAGCGCTATTTGGCCGACATCGTAGGCGCGGCGGAACTGACGCCGGACGACACGGTGCTGGAAATCGGCCCTGGCGTGGGCGTGCTGACCGATGAGTTGGCGGCGCGCGCGGGGCGCGTCGTCGCCGTCGAACTGGACGACCGGCTGGTCGACCTGCTGCGCGCCGACTTCGCCGACCGTCCCCATGTGAGCGTGCTGCACGGGGATATACTGGAACTCGACCCTGCCGCCGCGGCGGGCGAGGCGACGTACAAGGTGGCGGCGAACCTGCCCTACTACATCACCAGCGCGGCGCTGCGCCACATCCTCGAAGCAAGCACTCCGCCAAGCCTGGCTGTGCTCATGGTGCAAAAGGAAGTCGCTGAACGCATTTGCGCCGGGCCGGGGGATATGTCGCTGTTGGCGCTCAGCGTGCAGTTCTATGCCCGCCCGCAGATCGTGCGTGTCGTGCCCGCAGCCGCTTTTTACCCGCAACCCAAGGTGGACAGCGCGGTGCTGCGGCTGGACGTGTACGCCGAGCCCGTGGTGCGCGATGTGCGGCCCGATCAGTACTTTAAGGTGGCGCGCGCCGGTTTCGGGCAACGGCGCAAGCAGTTGGGCAACAGCCTGAGCGCCAATTTGGGGCTGTCCAAGGAGTTCGTGCGCGCAGCGCTGGCCGAGAGCGACATCGACGCGCGCCGCCGTCCGGAGACGTTGACACTGCAGGAGTGGCGTGCCGTCTGCTTTGCCTTGGGGCGCGCCTGAACTCCGGTCGTTGAGAATCCGCGTTGGGATCGATGATGGCGTCGCAAGATGAGTTGCACAAGGGGCGCAAAGGCCAGACCTCTCGCTCCGCTGCAAAACCCATAGAGCGCGCGTCTACGACAGCCGCGGAGGGTGAGAACCCGCTAAGCGAGCGCGAGATGGAAGTCTCGCGCCTGTTGGCGACCGGCGCCAGCAACGCCGAGATCGCGCGCGAACTGGTCATCAGCCCGCATACGGTCAAGGTTCACCTGCGCAACGTCTTTGAAAAACTCCAGGTGAGCAGCCGAACCGAGGCGACGCTGGTGCTATTGCAACGCGGCTGGGTAGCCGTGCCCGGCGTCGAGGCGACCGAACCAGAGGCTGAGGAGGAGGCCATCTCCGAACCGGAGCCGCTGGCCGATCTGCCGCTTTCGCCCTCGCCCTGGCAACGTCTTGCGCTCTTTGTTGCGCTGGCGCTGGCCGTGTTCCTGCTGGCCGCACCTGCCGTTTTGACGCGCCCCAAGACCTCTTTCACTCTCTTGAGCGATGCCGGCTTGTCGACGGAAGGCCGCCTGACACCGGAAACGCTGGCCCGCTGGGAAGCGCGGACGCCGCTAGCCCAGGCGCGCAGCCGGCACGGCGCTGCTCTGCAAAACGGCGAGATCTTCGTGGTAGGCGGCGAGAATGCACAGGGGCAGACCATCGCCGCGACGGACGCCTATGATCTGCTCTTCAATTCGTGGCGCAGCCTAACGCCGCTGCCGGAACCGCTGGCGAACCTGGCCGTCGCCGCGCTGGGCGGGCGCATCTACGCTGCAGGAGGTAGCGCTAGCAGCGCCGGCATCGAGGGCGCGATCGCAATCAGCGATCGCGTCTATGTGCTGGACCCTGCCGAGAACCGCTGGCGGCAGGCGGGAACGCTCCCCAGTCCTCTGGCCGGCGCGGCGATGGTTGCGGCCGGCGATGCGCTATATGTGCTGGGCGGCTGGGACGGCGAGAACATGCGCGACGAGGTGTGGCGCACGCAGCCCCAGACCGATGGGGGCGAGACGCTGCGCTGGGAATTGGCGACGCGCTTAAACACGCCGGTTGCGTTTTTCGGCGCAACGCTCGCCGGCAACCGGCTCTATGTCATCGGCGGGTATGACGGGCAGCGCGCCCTGGCCGAAGCCGCAGCGTTTGACCTGGAGACGAGAGAATGGCAGCGGCTGCCGCCTATGTCCGTCCCGCGCAGCGGGTTGACCGCGGTGTATGACGGCATGGCGGTGTTTGCACTGGGCGGCGGTTGGACGAGGGCTATCGAGACGCACGAGCGTTATGACGCCTATGCCAACCAGTGGAGCAACTTCCCCTCGCCCTTCAGCGGAGAGTGGCGACATCTGGCCGCTGCGGCCCAGGACGGCCGCATCTGGCTGCTCGGCGGATGGAGCGGGGGCTATCTGGATGTGCATCAGGAATATCAGAGCGCATTTCGGGCCCTGCTGCCGATGATTCGCGGGGACTAGGCCCGCTTACCGTCTGGACGCGAAGGGCGCCTATCGTCCGGTGAGGGCGAAGATTTTCTCGCGCGTCTCCCTCCAGGAAATCTTGCTCAAGCCCATCTTCTGGCGCAACTGCTCTTCCGGCATGCCGTGACGAAAATCATTGACCGCCGACGTCCAGCGCAAGGTCTCGAAGCCCACCTGGACGGAGCGGATGCCGGCGCGCTCGCCGACCTCCTCCAGCACGTATTCTAAATTGCGGGGCGTGCACTCGAAGAGATACGTGGCCGGCTTGTACTGATCCCGGTATTGATTGAAGGCGGGCACGATGCTGGGGTGCAGGCTCAGCCGGCGATTCTTGTGTGCATTGCGCTCTTCGCGGTAGCGGATCGTCGCCTGGGGATTTTGCGGGTCGGACACGTCCAGGTCGGAGAGCAGCAAGTTGGCGCACTCGGCCTTCTTCATGCCGGTTTGGAGCAGGAGGCTGACGAGCAGATAGGGGCGGGCGTCAGGCCGGCGCCGGTCCCAGAGATAGTCCTGCGCGGCGCGCACCAGCCGGTTCACCTCCGCATCGCGCAGAATCGTCGGCAGCGGTGTGCGGGCGGACTGCTGGATGACGGGTTCCGCCGGGTCTGTGCCGAGAACGCCGATGCCGTGCAGCCAGCCGAAGAAGACCTTGAGCGTGGTGATGCGGCGGGTGAGGGTCTTGGCGCTGCACGGCTTGCCGCGGCCGAACTGCATCCACTCCAGGAATTCCTCTAGGCGGCGCGTCGAGACCTGGTGAAGCGGCGTTTCTGGGCCGAGATAGCCGAGCAAGATTTTCAGGTCGTTGCGAAAGGCCTTGATCGTGTTGTCGCTGAAGCCTTTGCGCACCATGTATTCGCCAAAGGCTACATCGGCTGCGGTGAGCGAACTGTCGGCGCGCAGCGGCGGCGGAAGGTCTTGTTCGCCGGCGTCATGCAGGAGCGATTCGGCGTTTGGTCGTGGCGGTTCTTGGGATGACATGGCAGGCGTCCTTTGCCGGTTATTCGAGACGAAGACAGATGAGACCGGCATCGGGACATTGCCGGCGTTTCGTATAGTTGGTAAGGAGTATACGAAATACATCGCTTGTTGTCAAGGCGTTCGGGATCGATGGAGCAACTTTACTCTCGTGACAAGTTGTCATGTTGAGCGGAGCGAAACATCTCTGCCTCTGACAACGAGATTCTTCAGCTCGCTAACGCTCGCTTCAGAATGACAGCATGCCATTTAGGGTGGAAATTTGCCGCTTTTGAGCGCCCCGAGGGCCGTTCGAGGATCGGCGCCGGGCGCGCAGAGCGGGGAACATCATGTTCCCCGCTCTGTGTATAGTCTAGGTTGTGGAGCTGGCCTAGAAGATGCCGGTGCCGAAGAGGCCGGCAAAAACCAGGCTGACGATGCTCATGAGCTTGATGAGGATGTTGAGCGACGGGCCGCTGGTGTCCTTGAAGGGGTCGCCGACGGTGTCGCCGATGACGGCGGCCTTATGCGCGGGCGAACCCTTGCCGCCCATCTCGCCTGTCTCGATCCACTTCTTGGCGTTGTCCCAGGCGCCGCCGGAGTTCGCCATCATGACGGCGAGCATGAAGCCGGAGGCGATGGCGCCGATGAGCAGGCCGGCCAGGGCTTCGGCGCCCAGGATGAAGCCGACTGCTACGGGTACGACGATAGCAAGCGCGCCGGGGATGACCATCTCGCGCAGCGCGCTCTGCGTGCTGATGGCGACGCAGGTGCGGTAGTCAGGCGTGCCCGTACCTTCCATCAGGCCGGGGATCTCACGGAACTGGCGGCGCACCTCCAGCACGATCTGGAAGGCGGCCTTGCCCACGGCCGTCATCGTCAGGGCGGAGAAGAGGAAGGGCAGCACCGCGCCGATGATGAGGCCGGGCAGCATCTTGGGATCGAGCATGTTGAGGTTGATCGTTGTCCCCGCTGCGCCGACGGCGGCTACGTAAGCGGCCATCAGTGCCAGAGCGGTGAGGACCGCGGAGCCGATGGCGAAGCCCTTGCCCGTAGCCGCCGTGGTGTTGCCCAGGCTGTCCAGAGCGTCGGTGCGGTTGCGCACCTCGTCGGGCAGGTCGGACATTTCGGCGATGCCGCCGGCGTTGTCGGCCACTGGGCCGTAGGCGTCGCTCGCCAGAGTTACGCCCAACGTGCTGAGCATGCCGACGCCGGCGAGGGCGACGGCGTAGAGGCCGCCATTGGCGAAGAAGGTGGCGCTGGTGGCGTCAAAGACCTGCCCGACTGCACGCAGGCCCAAGAGATAGCTGAGCAGGATGGCGACGGCTACGATGACGGCCGGGCCGACGGTGCTCATCATGCCGACTGATAGCCCCTGGATGATGAGGGTAGCAGGGCCGGTTTCCGAAGCTGCGGCAATGCCTTGCGTGGGCTTAGACGAGTACGACGTGTAGTATTCGGTGAAGAAGGAGATGCCGTTGCCCGCCAGCAGGCCGATCAGGATGACGACCCAGAAGAGGAAGCTGAGGCCGGAGAGCGGGACGACAATGGCCGCCAGGACGAGCACGATGGCCGACGCGCCGTAAACCGCAGTGCGCAGGGTCTTGAGCAGATCGTGCTGCGTGGCTCCGTCTTGGGTCTTGACCAGGAAGGTGCCGATCAAAGAAGCGATGATGCCTACAGCCGCTACCAGGAAGGGCAGCGTCGCCAGGCCAATCAGGTTCTGCTCCGGGAGCGTCGCCGCGACGGCCAGGCCGAGGGTGGCGGCGGCGATGATGGAGCCGCTGTAGCTCTCGAAGAGGTCTGCGCCCATGCCTGCCACGTCGCCCACGTTGTCGCCCACGTTGTCGGCGATGACGGCCGGGTTGCGGGGGTCGTCTTCGGGGATGCCCTGCTCCACCTTGCCGACCAGGTCTGCGCCCACGTCTGCAGCCTTGGTGTAG
>Ga0334886_1004453_pt1 | contig 11393 bp, 10 predicted proteins | sample GraSluR1_MG_9_FD_207232 | JGI IMG/M metagenome (GOLD analysis project Ga0334886, IMG submission 207232) | Sludge microbial communities from methane-producing bioreactor in Wageningen University, Netherlands - Granular Sludge_27_06-R1 | ecosystem: Engineered > Bioreactor > Anaerobic >...
AATCCGCCGGGCCATAACGGCGTCAAGTTCGGCCTGGGAAGCGGAGGGGTCTTGAGCGCCCAGGAAATCGCGCCCCTCATCGCCCAGCTCAAGACTTCCATAGCATCGGAAGATTCGGTTTCACGCGCCCTCGCCCTCCTGAGCGCCGCCGATAAAGAGGTTCTGGCCCTTTGTTACGAGCGATGCGCCGAGTGGAAGCGTCACAGCCTATCCGCCTACATCCTTTTCAGCCATGCGGTGATAACCGGCAAAGAGGCGCTGAACGAGCAGGCAGCCGTTCTGGACGAACTGGCCGAAGCCTGCCGACATAAGCCCCTGGGAATAGTCGCCGAACTCAACGGCTCGGCCCGCTCTCTGTCCATAGACAGGGATTTTTTCCAGGGGATTTCGATACGAAGCGAGTTCCATAACGACGGCCCCAGGCAATTTACACACCGCATCGTCCCCGAGGGCCTAAGCCTCGAATCCTGCATGGAGCTGCTTCAGAAAGCTCACAAAAAAGACCCCAGCTTTCAGCTGGGCTATGTGCCGGACTGCGACGGCGACCGGGGCAATCTTGTCTTCTACGACAAAACCCTGGGCAGGGCCAGGCCCCTCGAGGCCCAGGAAGTTTTCTCCCTCTCCTGCCTGGCCGAACTCGCGGGACTGGCGGGCTTTTCGAAGAACGCCCCGGTCGCCGTCGTGGTGAACGACGCCACCAGCGCCCGGATCGAACGTATAGCCGGCTTTTTCAGCGCCAAGGTCTTCAGGGCCGAGACAGGCGAAGCCAATGTGGTGAACCTGGCGGAAAAGCTTCGCCTTGAGGGATGGACAGTGCGTATCCTCGGCGAAGGTTCCAACGGCGGCACCATCACCCATCCCTCCAAGGTACGGGATCCCCTGTCGACCCTAGGAGCCATGATCCGCCTGCTTCGCGGCGGGGATAAGGCCGATAGCCCAGGGCTCTTCCGTCGCTGGCTGGAAGCTTCCGGCCAGGATGGGGCATACAAAGCGGACTTCGATCTGGCCGATGTCATCGCGACCCTTCCCGCGTGGATAAGTACCAGCGTCTTCGAATCCAGGGCGGCGCTTAACATAAGAAGTGCCGACAAAGCCTCGCTGAAAGCTCGCTATGCCCATATCTTCAAAAAAGAATGGGAAACTCGGAAAAAGGAATTGCTGGATCGCTATGGCATAAGCGCCTGGAAAGCCCTGGCAACCATAGGCGGCGGAGAATTCGAAGTGGGCGAGGACTTCGCGGCATCGGCCTCCGGTGGTCTCAGAATTCTCCTGCTCGACTCCCGAGGGGCGCTCAAGGCCTTTCTCTGGATGAGGGGATCGGGTACTGAACCGGTATTCCGCATCATGGCCGACATCGAGGGCGGCGAGCCGGAAGACGAGGAATACCTCCTCTCCTGGCATAGCCAGATGGTGCGGGCGGCCGATTCTTCGCTCTAGGGAGTAGGGGCGGGCCACAGGCCTTCGGTGCTTGTTCAAAGAAGACCCTTCGTGTAGGATGGCGCTGAAAGCAGCAAGGAGTCAGGATGGGTATTCGCGGAGAGCTTTTTTCCACTCGTTTCGCCTGTGACGGCAGAACCTATTTTTTCAATGTCAAGCAGAACAGAAACGGCGACGTGTTTTTAAGCATCGTGGAAAGCAAGCCTTCCGAAGGCGAAAGCTTCGATCGTCGCTCCATCGTCGTCTTCGGCGAACACATGGAAGGTTTTCTCAAATCATTTCAATCCGCCTTGAAATACATCGACAAGACGGGAATAAAGCTCAGCCCCGAAACCCAGACGCCGGACAGGATCGAGGAGCGCCCCAGATACGAGCGCTCTCCCGGCTACAGGGACGCTTCGCCTTCGAGAGAAGCGCAGACCAAACGTGTCGTGGTGCGGCCCGTCTCGGACAGGCCCCGAGAGGCTTCAACCCGACCGAGGAATCCTGTGCGCAGAAACGAAACCGGAGCTCCGCGTTATGACAAAGCCGAACCCAAACCGCTTAAGCGCATTGTCGTCAAACGGGCAAAGAAGCCCGATTCCTCCGACTGATCGGCACCGTCCAGCGATTCATCCGCCACGCCGGTCATCACACCCCGGGCGTTTTCAACAAGCTTCGAGGTACTAATGAGCCGGCGAAGCCGGGCCTTTCCCAAAGCGAGGGCCCGTAGGAGCGAATAGCCCTCCGGTGCTCCCGGGTGGGATATCCCTTGTGGCGGCAAAACCCGTATTCCGGCTGTACCGCATCCAACCGAAGCATCATTCTATCCCTGGAAACCTTGGCCAGGATCGAAGCGGCCATGATCGAAGGATGTAGCGCGTCGCCACCGATGAGGGCCGAACAGGGGCGGCCCAGGTCGGGCGGGCGATTGCCGTCCACGAGCACTATCGCCGGCTCAAGACTAAGAGCTTCATAAGCGCGTCCCATGGCAAGCAGGCTGGCGTTCAGGATATTCAAAGCCCCGATTTCCTCCCAGGTGGCCCACGCCACAGCCCAGTCCAAGGCTTCCTCGATTATACGCCGGTACGCGCCCTCCCTTTTTTTATGACTCAAAACCTTCGAATCGTCCAGGATACCCAGGGGAAAGGTTTCGGGGAGAATTACCGCGGCGGCGCACACCGGTCCCGCCAGGGGCCCCCTCCCCGCTTCGTCTATGCCGCAGACAGAAGCCGGAGGAAGGGCCAAAATGGAGGGAAGATCTTCTTTTCGCAAAATTCTGTTCATCGAGACTCCGAAAATCCCTCAGCGTATGAGGTGGTTCGCCAGCGGTACCTTGCCCTGGGGTTTTAGCCTGCCTGTCAGAACATCCAAGCCGGCTTCCAGACAAATGGGAGCGTAGTGGTATACAGCGATCGCCGCCTTGCTCCAAGGGCTATGAGCCGCATGAATGGGTGAGAGCACCGAAACGATGGTGACCTCGACCCCCTGTTCGTGGGCAAGGGTTGCCAATTGCATTCCCGCCCTGTTAGCCACACAGACGATGGCTCCCGCGCAACCCGAAAGAGCTTTTTTAAAGGCTTCCAATTCTTCCGGCTTAGCGTTGCGTTCCGGTCTGTAGGAAAAAGAGAATCCCCGCGAATTAATGTAGCGCCTCCTGCCCAGGGAAATGAACTCGTCGAAGGGGGCTGCGATGAGTACAGTGCCTTGGGGCGCAAAGGGAAGCTCCGCTCGACGGCCGATGACGGAAACGCTCCGCCTGGCCAGGTCGGCGAAGAAAACCTGGGCATCGGCGTCGGGCAGGGACTTTTCCACCGCCGCCGGATTTGGGATGAGGGAATCCCTGCCTCCCTCGCGCAGGTAAGCCAGTTTTATGCCTAAGACGCGCCGCGCCGATCCTTCCACAATCGCCTTAAGGTTCCGATCCTTCCGGAGCGCGGTTTGGAGACCCTTCCAAAGCTTTCCCTCCTCGGAGGGGGCCGAGGAAAGCAACAACATATCGTTTCCGGCCCGTATCGCCCTGAGACAAGTCTCAAGGATGTCGGCTCCGTCCAGGGCGCCTTCCATATACAGATCGTCGGTTATGACCAGTCCCTCGAAACCGAGGCGATCCCGCAGAAAACCCCCGATCATTTCCCTGGAGAGGGAGGCCGGTTCGCCGCCGCTGATCCGTGGGAAAGCGAGGTGGCCGCTCATCACCGCGGGGATCCCCGCCCTGACAGCCTGCTCGAAAGGATAGAGTTCCCGGCGAAGAAAGGTGCTTTTATCGATTTCAATATTAGGGAGAATACCGTGGGAATCCAAATCCGTAGCGCCGTGGCCGGGGAAGTGCTTCCCCGTGGGAATAACCCCGGCGGCCATCGAGCCCCGGGCCCAGGCTATTCCCAGCCGGGCGGCCAAGACAGGATCGTCCGAAAAGGCCCTCGGTCCGATGATCGAACTCTCCGGCGCCGTGGCCAGGTCCAGGACAGGGGCGAAATTCATGGTGATGCCCAAGGTCCGAAGCTCCCGGCCGAGGTAAAAACCCGAGAGATAGGCATCCCTGCTCGATGCGGTAGCCCCGATAGCCATGTTGCCCGGCGACTCCGAACTCCTCCCCTTTACATGCCGTATCCAACCCCCTTCCTGATCCGTGGCGATCAGAAGGGGAATCGCGAGTTCCTGCTCGAAGGCGGCGCTTTGAAAATCCGCCACCGCCGAGGCAAGGGCGAGGCTATTATCGGCGTTTCTTCCGAAGACTTTTATTCCACCCAAGCCTCGCCGGGCTATCCATTCCAGAAGTTCCGCCGGCGCGTCCTGGCCGGGGTAGCCCAACATGAGAATTTGGGAGAGCAATTCCTCGTCGTTCATCCGCGCGACGAGGGCCGCCGCCCGAGCCTCGGCCCAAGAGTATTTCAACCGGTCCGGAACGTAGAAAGGCTCGGTCTTGCCCCAAAAAGAATTTTCGTTCTTTTCCAAGGACTTCTGCCCCATCAACGGAGCGGCGACAAGAAACAAGAGGACCGCCCCGGCAAGCGGGAAAAACCTGGGCCCGCCGGTTTTAGCGATAGGCCGCGCCCCTGATCTCATCGATATACTGTGAAGCGGCGTGAGCGGCGATGGCTCCGTCGGAGCAAGCTGTCACGATCTGCCTAAACGGCGACACCCGCACATCCCCGGCAGCGAAGAGCCCCGGAATGCTGGTGGCCATCTTATCGTCGGTGATTATCGAGTTGGACTCGTCCTTGGCCGCGCCGGGCACCAGCGATACGCTCGGATCGGAGCCAATGAAGACGAACACGGCATCGAAGGTTTCTTCCCCGCTCTTTCCGTTTTCGAGGTTCCTTAAAATCACCGATTCGACCTTCTGGCGCCCCTTGATTTCAAGAGCAACGGTGTTGAAGCGGACATCGATGTTGGGATTGGATTGAACCCTTTCCGCCAGGGCTTTCTGCGCCCTGAAACGATCTCTCCGATGGATCATGACGATCTTATCCGACAATTTTGCCAGATACATCGCCTCGTCGCAGGCCGCGTCCCCTCCGCCCACCACCAGAATCTTCTTGCCCTTGAAAAAGGGACCGTCGCAGGTCGCGCAATAGGAAACCCCGCGACCGATGAAGGCTTCCTCCCCCGGTATACCTAAATGGCGGTGCTTGGCGCCGGTGGCGAGAATGACCGCCTCGGCTTGCACCGCTCCCTCGGATGTCGAGATTTGGAAGAAATTTCCGGTTTTCTCCAGCTTCTCCACGGAGCCTGTAATAAACTCCGCCCCAAAACGCTCAGCCTGGGTCTTCATCACTTCCGCCAGATCGAAACCGGCGATGGGTTCGAGAATGCCCGGATAGTTCTCCAACTGATCTATGAGAAGAGCCTGCCCCCCGGGGGCCATTTCTTCGATCACCAGGGTGGACAAGTTAGCCCTTGCTCCGTATTGGGCCGCGGCGAGGCCAGCGGCGCCTCCCCCGATAATCACAAGTTCATACTGTGTTTTCATACATATACTATAAAGAAAATAAGGGAAAAGAGCTACCTCCGCCGACACAGGCAGAAAGCGCGGCGTGAAACATGCGGGCGGAAATCAGTGGAGTTGGGAATCCAGGGGAAGCCGGAGGCACAGACAGAAACCTGGTCCTTCCGTCGGCCTTACCGTTCCCCCGAGCCGTAGGGCCAGGGCTTGCGCGATCTCCATACCCAAACTTCGCGCCACCCGGAGTTCGGGATCGGTCAAGGCTGATCCGCCGCACACGACAAGTTCCTCGGCGGTATCGGAAAATCGGTAGGACAGCCGTATACGAGCCCGCCCTTCCCCGGAACCGGCTCGCCGATAGAGTTCCGAAATCCATTGGCTGGCCACGATGCCCAGATAGGAAATCCGCTCAGCCCCGAGAATCCGATCCTGGATGTCGATCTCGATAGGTAGTGAATATCCCAGGCAGGCGTAGGATTCGGCGATAAGGCTGGAAAATCGTTTAAAGTATTCCTTGGAAGAAACGCCGTCGCCGCTCTCGGTTTCGTAGAGCACCTCGTGGACAAGGGCAATGGACTTTATTTGGCTTATCAGCGCTCCCAAATTCGAGGGGGGGTCTCCCGGGCTTCCCTCCATTTCCCCCAAATGCGCTAAACTTGCCACGATTTGCAAATTATCCCTGACGCGCTGGTGCGCCTCCTTCAGCAACAGTTCCTTGACGGCCAGGTTTTCTTCCAGGCTTTTCTGGTAGAGCATCGCCGCTGTCGTATCGTGAATCACCCCCATGGTCACAGGGCCGAAGGATTTGAACATAGCCTTGAATGCAGGATCGTCCACCGGTTCTCCATAGGCGTTTACCGAAGCGTAGATGCTCTGTTTGGTCTTGCCGTGGATCAACCGCAGCTTGAGCTCCCTGGTCATCCTGCCCCCGGAACGGCGTTCGTCGAATAGTTTCGGCGCAACGACGGGAGGAGTCTCGGCTTGCCGGATTTTGGCTAAAACCGCGTCCCGGGAAACGGCTGATCTGTCATCCTCATGGATAAGCTGGGTGAAATGCTGCCCCAACAAGTCCGACGGTTCATATCCTATTTCCCGTATCGCGTCGTTGAGAAAGATAAATGTACCGGAGGAATCCAGAACATAGACAATGACCGGCAACGCCGCGATGAGGGTGGCAAAGCCGGCGCCGGGAGCCTGGATTCGATCATCGTCCCCGGCTTTCCTTTCTTGCATGGGACTCGGTCCACAGCGCTCGGTATTCCCCATGACAGGATAGTAGGAGGGGCGCGACGCTTAAGTCAAGGCGAAGTCTCCGCGCCCAAGGCTTTAAGGGAGCTGGGCGCGCCATGGAAGTTCGTATATAGTATGGCGATGCTCTTCAATTACCACACCCACAGCGAATTCTGCGACGCCAAAGTTTCGGCCGCCACGCTCGTCAAGGAAGCCTATCGAAAGGGGTATCGATATCTCGGCTTCTCCTCCCACGCCCCCCTGCCCTTTCCATCGACTTGGCTTATGTCCTGGGATGAGCTACACCCTTATGCCGCCACCATCCGCGCTCTCCAGCGGGACTGGTCGGACAGGGGACTGAAAATATTCCTCGGTCTGGAAATCGATTATATACAAGGCATCGTCAAACCAGGGGACCAGGCCTATCAGGCGATAAACCCCGATTTCCGCCTGGGTTCGGTTCATTTTTTACAAGGCCTGAGCGAGGACGAATTCACGGTGGACGAACCCGCCGATCTTTTCGAACGTCACATGAGCCAGGCGCCCAGGGGCGATGCTTCGATAATCTGGAAGCAGTATTACCAAAACATGATGGGCTTAGTCGAAGCCGGTGGCTTCGACATTCTTTGCCACTTCGACCTGGTCAAGAAAAACAACTCCGGCGGTCGATGGTTCGACGAGGAATCGCCGGCCTATCTGGACGCGGCCTTCTCGGTGGTGGACAGGGCGGCGGAACTGGATATCGTGGCGGAGATAAATACCGGCGGGCTAGCCAGGGGCAGCACCAACAGTCCCTATCCTTCGCCGTCGATTTTGAGACGAATGCGCGAAGTCGGGCTCAGGCTTACCATCGGAGACGATGCCCACAGCCCCGAGCATCTGGGCAACTACAGAAAAGCTGCGGTGGAGGCGGCCAGAGCCGCGGGGTATACGAGTTTCTGGTATCTCGACGATGTGCTCAGCTGGAAAGAGATCGGTCTTGACGAATCAATTAAATAAAGGGCAGGACGATTGAAGTGTCCTGCCCGGTAATGCTGTGTTTTATATGAGTCTAGCGATTCCGCCGCTCCTCGCTCTTTTGACACTGGATACAAAGCACCGCATAGGGAATCGCCGCAAGCCGCTCCTGGGGTATTTTTTTACCACAGGCCATGCATAAGCCATACCGCCCCTGGCTCACCCTGGTAAGCGCGGCATCGATAGCCTTAAGGCGCTTGATATCCTGAGAACCGAGGGCTTCTATCATTTTGCGGTCGATATCGTCCGACGCGACATCGGCGACATCTTTGGGATCCATCTCTGCGACGATAGCCCGGAACTCCTCGTTTGTAGCGGCAAGCCCCTCAAGGATTTCCCGCTTTTGCGCATAGAGCAATTCCTGCATCTGTTCGGTAAAGGTTTTCTCCATTAGGCTCCCCCGAACAAGGCATTGTTACAACGCCGGTTCTATAATTTTGGATGCGCACAATGCACTATAAGTACTAAAATGTCAAGCCTCGAGTCAAACCACCCCCGAGGAGGTCGTTGACATTAATCCCGGCGGTACATACTATTTCAGATATTTGACGGGTGCAAGAGCCGCAGGGCGACTATTTTCACGCCACGCGGCGGTTCGCGCCCGACACGCAAGGAGAAGCCGTGGCGAAAGAAGAAGCCATAGAGGTGGAGGGAGTCGTTCGGGAAGCCCTTCCCAACACCATGTTCAGGGTTGAGCTGCAGAACGGCCATATAATACTAGCCCATCTCTCGGGCAAGATGCGCAAGCATTATATCCGCATAGTGCCCGGCGACAAAGTGCGCGTCGGTCTTTCGCCCTACGATCTTTCCCGCGGCAGGATCATCTATCGCGAGAAATAATCCGTCCCTCGTATTCTCGCCCAGGTTGCGCCCCGCCCTCCCGAATCCCGCGCCGCGGGGCCGAACGCTCCGACCATAGGATTGCCTTCCAGGATCTTTCGCACAGCGGAGGCGAGGACCGGTTCCGATTCGGAGTGAAGGCCCTTTCCGTGGATGATCAATACCTTCTCCATGCCCTGTCGCTGAGCATCGGTTAAAAAGATCCCGATAGCCAGCTCGGCCTCGGCCATGGTCTTGCCGTGAAGATCCAGAGTAGCCTGGGGTCGCATTCGTTTTATGCGCTCCGCCGAAGCCCGTCCCTTGGCTGCGGCATCCTTTTTCTCGGCGCTCTCTTCCCGCTCTTCGGGATCGGGCACAGTGTTCCGAAGAAGCCAGCGCTTTAGGTAGGCTGTGCCGTCCGGTTCGGCGCTCCGCCCCGACCGCTTCTCCCCATGGCCGTCGGCCTTGGTTTTACCAGCGGCGCTCCGGCTCCCCGAACCATCCTCGGGCCTCGTTTCAGGGGATTTGCGTGAGCGCCGCCGATCCCATTCATCCAAAATTTCCCCAAAATCCATTCCGTAAACCTTGGCTGAAGAATAGTGAAAAGCCGGCTGAGGGTCAAACTCCCGCCGCGCTCCGCCTTGCGGAAATCATACTTTTCTCCGATACTGCAACCGGGAGCCGAGCCGCGATGATCAGTGCCAGGCGTTACAGCCCGACGAACAGTTATTTTTTCACCTGGATTCTCCGCCACAGTTACGGTGCCTATATTTGCAGAGTTTATAAAGCCAAGGGCATCGGGCTGGAAGTCTTCGACAGGGTCAAGCCGCCTTTCATCCTCGTGGGCAACCACAGCACCCTTTTGGATCCCTTCCTCACCAACAACTTCGTCCCCCATCCGATTCACTGGGTAAGCAGTGACGGCAACATGCGATCCCCTATCATGCGCTTTCTCTTGATCAAACTTGTCGGATCGATTCCCAAATCGAAGGCTATCCCCGATATCGAAACAGTGAACTGGATGGTCGAATTTATACGCAAACGCAAGGGAGTGGTAGGCCTTTACCCCGAAGGTCAATCCTCCTGGAACGGCGACTCCCTGCCGGTTTTCGGCTCAACGGCGAAGCTGATCAGGCTTTTAAAAGCCCCGGTCATTCTCGCCCATTCCAGAGGCGCCTATATGACCAAGCCGCGCTGGTCCTACTTCCGGCGGGAAGGACGAATGGAAATCGAGTTTTCCGAGCTCTTTTCACCCGAAATGCTCAAGGATATGAGCGTCAAGGATATCGACGAAAAACTCAAAACCGCCATCAGCCACGACGATCCGGCCTGGGCCCAGGCGCGTCGAATCGCCTTTCGGCACCCTCGGCGCGCCGAAAGCCTCGAACTCGCCCTCTTCGCCTGCCCGGCCTGCGGCGCTCTGCACAGCATCGCGTCCAAGAATGAGCAAGTGTTTTGCCGGCGCTGCGGCTTCTCCGCCGAGTACGGCGAAGACGGAAGCTTCAGACTGCTCGGCAAAGGCGATTCTCCGACAGGCTTCGATTTCGGCATCAAACCAGTTTCCGGCGAACTTCTCTTCGAATCCTTAAAAACCTGGGATCTTTGGCAAAAAACCTACCTGGAGCAGAGGATAGCCCGGGACTTTTTGGTGAACCCCGAACAGCCCATTTTCAGCGACGAGCGCGTGAGCTTGCTGCGGGGGAAACGAATGGACACCATGGATCTCCAGGGCAAGGGCAGACTTTCCCTCAATTCGCGCTATTTGCTGCTGCGACAGCCCGGTGGGAGGGAAGTAAAGATCGAGGTCGCCGATATCGATGGCCCAGGTGTGCTCAAATGGAATTTCTTTGAGTTCTATGTCGGCAAAACAGTCTACAGAGCCCGTTTCGACGACAAGACCGCTTCGGGGTACAAGTACGCCATGGCCCTGGAAGCCCTGGCGGCACTGAGAAAAGCCGCCGGGGCCAAAGAAACCTAGACTCCAGACTCCAAGCGCAGGCGCTGATCCGGCATCCGGTCAAGGCCCCGCCTCGATGGCGCCCAAGCCCCTCATTTGCCCTCTTTGTACCAGATCTGGCCTGGTTTGGCGAAGCTCCGTTTTTTCGCGAGAATGACATAGGTAACCAGGACATAGAGCAAATAGAGGGCCGCTATGCCCATCATAAGCCAGAAGTAGAACATTGATCCCGACGTGTAGGCCTTGGCGGGCAAATTGATGGCTAAAATGAAGGGAATGGCCAGGAGGAAGGTAAGTCCCGCCGAGAGCATGTAATCGGAAGATACCTTGGTCCTGAACTCCGGATCCATCACCCTGAGCAGCGCCAGCCCCGTGGAGAGCGTCCCTGTGGAGACCCCATAGAGCATGAGCATCCGCTCGAAATGGTAGTCGTTGAACATGCGCGAGCTCATCCATGGCACGGTAAGGCATACGACAATGCCGCCAACCGAGGAAATCACGAGGATTGGTAGCCAGTATCGTCCCACAAAGACCAAGGAGATAGCCGCCAAGGCTCCAGCCACCATGAAATCCACCGAGAAACCCGATACCCTGGTAAGGGTATCGTCATCCAAGACATATCCCAAGCGGAGCAAATCGATTATGCGACGAGTGATGATCGCGCAGATGGCCGAGAAAATAAAGTTGATTCCCCAAAGGTTGGTCGCCAACTCCGCGCCCATCGAGCCGGCGAAGCCCAGAAGGAAGCTCAGTCCTTTTAAGAAGAGGAAGGAAAGGAAGTAGACCACGCAGACTATGGCGACATGAAAGCTTAAGGAGTCAATGGCTTCCGAGTCGGTGGTCATGCGGCCTCCCGAGGTTTTCGGCCTATCCCTGCCCACGACGCCGCTCATAAGATCCTTATCTTTCATGAAAGAAAGCATCTCGGGACTTACCCAGCCCTTGCGGATACCCATGTTTATGAGCACCACTCCGCCGAAGCAAGCCCAAATATAGCCCAGAGCG
>Ga0334886_1004459_pt1 | contig 11385 bp, 10 predicted proteins | sample GraSluR1_MG_9_FD_207232 | JGI IMG/M metagenome (GOLD analysis project Ga0334886, IMG submission 207232) | Sludge microbial communities from methane-producing bioreactor in Wageningen University, Netherlands - Granular Sludge_27_06-R1 | ecosystem: Engineered > Bioreactor > Anaerobic >...
CAACACCTTTCACCACAGAGGTGAAAAACGAATCAAAGTCACTGCCGGCAGTTCTGTGCTTCTTATTTGCCATTGCCCTGACATTTGCAGGACTTCCCATTTCAATAGCCTTTTTGACGGGAGCGGCAGCCATGATACTTACAAGGGTGCTAACTATCCAGGAAGCCTATCAATCGGTTGAATGGAAGGTTGTTTTTCTCCTTGCAGGACTTATACCCCTTGGCCTTGCCATGCAGAAATCCGGAGCTGCTCTTTTCATTGCTGGGCAGGTTCTTGACCTCGTTGCAGGGAAACATATTATCTTCCTGGTTCTGGCAACGGGTGTTCTGGCCACAACTTTCTCCCTTTTTATGTCTAACGTGGGTGCCATTGTGGTACTGGCGCCCCTGGTGATGAGCATAGGTGAGCTGGGAGGCTTTGATACGCGACCAATGGTGCTTATGGCCGCAGTTTGTGCCGCCAATTCCTTTATATTACCAACACACCAGGTCAACGCACTGCTGATGTCGCCGGGAGGATATCGTAACCGCGACTATTTCAGGGCCGGAGGAGGAATGACTCTCGTTTTCCTCACTGTTGTAGTCACAATTTTTTATTTTTTTTATATTTAATCAGCCAGGAAAACGAATTTGAAGTATTGTAAATATCTTAATAAAACGAAACATTATGAGAATAAAACATTTTTTTCTGAATAAAATAGCACACAGCTCCTATATTGTTGCAGGCCAGAGAGTATGTGCCGTTATTGACCCGCAGAGGGATACGGATATGTATATTCATGAGGCACGGGCTCTTGGAGTGGATATTACTCATATTCTTCAGACACATCTGCATGCGGATTTCATTTCAGGTCATATGGATCTGGCAAACAAAACAGGAGCAAAAATTTACGTGTCGCAATCGTCCGGGTGTACTTTTGATCATGTTCCCCTCCGGGAAGGAGATCAGTTTGAACTGGAGAATCTTACTTTTACGGTAACGGAGACCCCGGGTCATACCCCGGAGCATGTCTGCTTTGTGGTTACAGACAGAACCAGAGGAGATTCTCCAGTTTGTGCGTTCGTGGGCGATACTCTTTTTGTCGGAGATGTCGGACGTCCTGATCTTTTCCCGGACATTGCAGAAGAGCTGGCCGGAAAACTCTATCACAGTCTGCATGACAAGCTGCTTAAACTGCCGGACCACTGTGAGGTCTATCCGGCACATGGGGCAGGGTCACTCTGCGGTCGGGCAATGGGTGCCAAGTGGAGTACAACAATAGGTTATGAAAGAAAATATAATTCTGCATTGCAGATTAAAGACAAAGCCGAATTCATAAGGTCACTTACACGGAATATGCCTCCTGCACCTGATCATTTCAGCCGCTGCAGCGATATCAACAGGCACGGTCCGGCTAAGTTAAATGATCTGCCTCTTATGGAAGAACTCTCTGCCAGCCTTTTCAGTAAGCGAATAGAGGACTCTGAAATAGAGGTACTGGATACACGCTCATATCATGCCTATGGCAGCCAGCATATATCACAGTCGTGGCACCTCGACCTGAACGGCAATTTCCCTACATTTGCCGGCTGGGTTCTGCCGGTTGAAAAGGATATATTGCTTGTTTCAGATGATTATCATAAAGCGCTTGAGACACAGTTATGGGCCAGGCGTGTCGGTATCGACAGGATCAGGGGTTATCTCGACGGAGGAATTACTGCGTGGGCCGTGGCCGGATTCAAAACCGGCTTCACAAGGCAGTTATCCGCATCTGATCTCCACGATATGATAATCGGCACGTCCAATTTTGTATTGCTGGATGTGAGAACCACAACAGAATTTGTGGACAATCATATCCAGGGGGCAATTAATATTCCGGTAGCCGATCTGAGAACCAGATACACCGAACTGAATAAGAATAAGCCAACCATACTGATTTGCAGCTCCGGCAATCGCTCAAGCCTGGGAACAAGTATTTTAAGCCGTTATGGTTTTACCGACCTGTATAATGTTGCAGGAGGGATGTCGGGATACAGTGCGGCAGGATACACCAGACAGTGCAAAGTGTGTGAAAATCCTCATGGTTCGAGATTCTTCTCAGAGTTCACTGATCTGAAAAAGCACTGGGATTCAACTGAATAATAATAAAATTAATAAATGGATATTCTGACGGAAATTCGATGGTCACCCTATGTTGTGGGAGTCGGTATCGGGGTATTAAGCTGGTTCAGCTTCCTTATCCTGCGCAAGCCCATTAGTTGTTCCACCTCCTTCTCCCGATTCAGCGGTATGATTGAAGGTTTATTCCGGGGACGGAAGGTTGAGGAGAAACCATACTACCAGAAGGTTAAACTGATAACCGACTGGCAGATAATGCTTATTATCGGGATAGTTGCCGGCTCGATGGCATCATCGCTGCTGTCGGGGGATTTCAGACTGCAATGGGTCCCCTCTCTCTGGGAGTCGACATTTGGTTCTGCTCCTTTAATTCGTATCGTTGTTGCAATGGCAGGAGGAGTATTACTCGGCTTTGGTGCCCGGTGGGCCGATGGCTGCACAAGCGGACACGGAATAAGCGGCACAATGCAGCTGGCAGTATCGGGATGGATCTCCGCTATATGCTTCTTTGCCGGAGGCATTCTAATGGCTTTTATTATTTACAGTTTGTTGGGTTAAAGAGAGGCTGTCATGGATAAGATCAAAACTACCAAAACCAATAATGAAAAGAGATCCGGACTGGTGTGGGGGCTTCTTTTCGGAATAGTTTTCGGATTCCTTCTTCAGAAAGGGGGGGTCACAAAATTTGACATAATAGTCGGACAACTGCTCCTGACGGATTTTACAGTTCTAAAAATAATGCTTTCGGCAGTAGTAACAGGTATGATCGGTGTCTACTTCATGAAAGGCATGGGATGGGTTGAGCTTTATCCCAAACCGGGATCACTGGGCATCAATGTAACCGGAGGACTTATTTTCGGAGCAGGATTTGCTTTGCTCGGGTATTGTCCCGGCACTCTTGCCGGAGCTATAGGAAACGGGTATCTTGATGCACTTACCGGAGGAGTTATCGGAGTACTGATCGGAGCAGGGCTTTATGCATCACTTTATCCCAGGCTGAACAGGGGGATACTTAAAAAAGGTGATTATGGCAATATTACTTTGCCACGGCTCCTTAAGGTCAACGAATGGATGGTGATTATACCCCTCTCTTTACTCATAATCCTCTTCCTGTTCTGGATTGAGAAGAGAGGTCTTTAGCAGTTTTAATCATAAATACTAACTTTGCACCTGCAGACTCGGGGTTGCTTTTTAAAACAAACAAGATTTAAAGCTATGAAGATAAATACTACCGATAAAATACCGCTTAAGGAAGTAGTAATGGATGGAGCCAGTGATGTGAGAATGAAAATGCTGGTAGGGCCAGATGACGGATCTGAAAACATTTTCATGAGGCATTTCGTTATTGCTCCCGGAGGCAATACTCCTTTTCATCAGCATAATTATGAACATGTGGTGAAGGTTGAGAACAACAGGGGGATCATTGTGGACGAGGAGGGTAATGAGCATGAAATCGGGAGAGGCAACAGCATATTTGTGAAGCCCGGGGAGAGGCATCAGTTCCGGAATCCTTACGGCGAGGATTTTGAGTTTACCTGTATTATCCCGAATCCGGACAAGAAATAAGGTTCTCCGATTCCGGAGACAAACCGAGCATTACGGCAAGTCCCGGAATGAGTGAAGTTGTTTTTATATGGCAAAATACATGTAAATTATGGGTAATCAACCTTTTAGAATTTTAGACTGCGCCCTTATTGCAATAGCAACAGGACAAAAAGCGCAAAACCTGAGAGAGTTCAGGGATATCCTGAAGAATATACATTCCGGATCAATCTATTACCATTTCTGGGGAGGATTACTCCATCCCCACTTTGATGAGCCTGAATTCCAGAATGATTTCGCTGTATGGGCAGCACGCGATCTGCACGATTTAAAAATTGCAGAAGAGCTTTCAATAATCGATCCGAATATCTTCAGGGATATTGATGATCTCAGGCAGGAAGTCATTGAGATTATTGAAGAACGCCTTTATGCTTCGGAGCACGTTCCGTGGGTTAAAGCAGGTCATGAATTCCACTTTATACGTTCCCAGATCGTGATCTTTGACTCAGGTATAACCTATGACAATCCCCGGAAGTTAGCAGAGGCAATACCGAAAATGTCGCTTGGCAGCATATTCTTCCATTTTATTGATGCACGGCGGAGAACACCGGAATCGAAGAATGATTTTTCTGCCTGGCTATCCGGTTTTAACGATAAATATACCAGCATGATATCAGGCCTTGATGAGATTGATCCCTATTTCACAACGCTGAATGAGCTTCGTCAGGAAATTTATAATGTTTTCAATAATTACTTTAAAGGAGGGCGAAATGGAAAATCTGCTTGAACAATACTCAAAAATTGTCGGGGTTGAGGTAATTAATCATATCAGGCAATTGGCAAATCCTTTAAAGGGGGCCCGGATACTTCATGTGAATTCAACCAAAGTGGGGGGCGGAGTGGCAGAGATCCTGAACCGTCTGATCCCTTTAAAGAGAGAACTCGGGATCGATGCTGAATGGGAGGTCATAACAGGCGAGAAAGAGTTTTATCAATGTACAAAGAAAATGCACAATTCCCTTCAGGGTGACCGTGATGATATTTCTTCCGATCTGCTGGCGGTTTACGAGAAAACGAACCAGGAAAATTGTGAAAGGTTAAGGGAGAAGCTTGAGCAGGCAGATGTTGTTTTTATTCATGATCCTCAGCCTGCGGCTTTCCTCCATTTCTGTAAAAACAGGAAGGGGAAATGGGTATGGCGCTGCCACATTGATGTCAGCCATCCCTACCGGCCTGTATGGAAATACCTGAGGGAATTCGTGAAGGATTACGATGCAAGTATCTGGTCGCTTTCTGCATTTGCCCAGTCTCTGTCGCATCCGTTATATCTGATAACACCCAGCATCGATCCGTTAAGTGAAAAAAATATCGAACTGCCTGAAAAGGAGATATCTGGTTTCCTCGATTCATGGAATATAAGGAGAGATTGCCCCATTATAACCCAGATCTCCCGTTTTGACCGTTTTAAAGATCCTATCGGTGTGATACAGAGCTACCGGCTGGTGAAGAACTATGTGCCGGTACAACTTGTTCTGGCCGGTGGCGGTGCAACGGACGATCCCGAGGGTGAAGAGGTTCTAAGGGAAGTAAGGGCTTTCGCTGAGGATGACCCCGATATACATATCCTTGAACTACCCCCTGATGCCCACAGGGCGATTAACGCACTGCAGCGGGGTTCGGACATAATAATCCAGAAATCTCTTAAAGAGGGTTTCGGACTTACTGTTACTGAAGGGTTATGGAAAGGTAAACCCGTGATAGGCGGTGATGTGGGCGGGATTAAACTGCAGGTAATAAATCACCATTGCGGATTCAGGGTAAATACTCCCGAAGGGGCTGCAATGAGGATCCGTTATCTCCTCAAGCACCGTGATATAATGGAAACCATGGGAATGAATGCAAGGCAGCTTGTTCTCGATAATTATCTGATAACACGTCATCTGAGGGAGTATCTTACACTTGTTGTTGCCCTGCTGCTGGGCTCTGAGGAGAAAATAGAGCTCAATTATCCATCCCATTGATTAAAATATTATGGAGCACCCTCTAAAAGTACTGATGGTATCATCAGAATGTGTCCCTTTTGCAAAAACCGGTGGCCTGGCTGATGTTACGGGCGCACTGCCGGCTTTCCTCAGAAAAACCGGACACGATGCCAGGATTCTCATACCTCTTTACTCTTCTATTGACAGAGATAAATACAACATTACAGTTGCTTTTCATCAAGTGACTATAACACAGGGGGGGCAGATTTTTAACTGTAGGATTCATGAGACTATAGCAGATGGAGATGTCCCGGTATATTTTCTTGATTTTGAGCCTTTCTTTGCCCGTGAAAATATTTATCACGACAATGATTTCAACGACTACCACGATAATCCACTGAGGTTTATGTTATTATCCGGGGCTGCACTGGAGTTGTGCCGCCTGCTGAATTTCAGACCTGATGTGATTCATGTACACGACTGGCATACGGCAATATTACCGGCCTGGCTGAAAAGGGTGTTCAATAATGATCCTTTTTTCAGCAGGAGTGCAAGTGTGCTGACAATACATAACATAGCATACCAGGGACGGTATGCGGGTTATTATTATGGTTTTACCGGATTAGGGGAAGAAGATTTTACATCAGACAAATTTGAATGTTTCAATGCCATTAACCTCTTAAAGGGAGGCATATACTTTGCCGACATGGTAAACACTGTCAGCCGGGGTTACGCTGCTGAAACAGTGACGCCTGAAGGAGGGCATGGTCTCGATCCTTTCCTTAAAGCCAGGGGTGATGAGTATGCAGGGATAATTAATGGCGTGGATTATTCTCAGTGGAACCCGGAGACTGATCCCCTGATACCTGCCAATTTTACACCGGATGATCTGAGCGGAAAAAATATGTGCAAGAGTGTACTGCAGAAGGAATTTGGTCTGAAACAGGATCCTTCGATTCCACTTATCGGCATTGTAGGAAGGCTGGTTGAGCAGAAAGGTTTTTACATACTGTCGGAATGCATTGAAGATATTCTGACTGATAACGGTGTGCAATTTGCCATACTGGGGTCGGGAGACAAGCAACTGGAAGCATTCTTCGGAAGCCTGCCGGAACGCTTTCCCGGGAGGGTGGGCTCCTTTATTGGCTACAGCGACGAGCTTGCTCATCTGATTGAGGCAGGAAGTGATTTCTTTCTTATGCCGTCGCTATATGAACCATGCGGACTAAACCAGATATATTCGCTGAAATATGGAACACTGCCTATTGTGAGGGCAACAGGAGGATTAAATGATACTGTTGAAAATTACAATAAGGAAACCGGTGAAGGGACAGGCTTCAAGTTCAACGAGCCTTCATGCCGGGCAATATATCATACTGTTAATCTGGTCCTGGATACTTACTATAACAGAAAGCATCATATAAACAAGCTTATCAGGAGTGCCATGCAACAACATTTCTCATGGGAAGATAGTGCTGCCGAATATATTCACCTCTATGATAGAGCTATAGAAAAGAGAAATCCGAATCAGGTTAATACGGCTGTGCCTGAGTCAGAATAACTCAGTCTATTTGAACAGGGAGAGTAGTTCAGAGAATCCTTCATTCAGGGATTTTGTTGCATTGTTGAAACCATCCTTTACTTCCTCCCATTTTTCCTCAGATGCATCAGTGAGTTTTTCATACTTCTGCTGAAGATTGGCTTTCTGTGTTTTAAGTCTCGAGAGTTTTTCCTCGTATTCAGCTTTTACATTTGCTTTAACCTTATCTTTTTTAGCGTCAAGCTCATCAATTCTTGCAAAGATTTCATTCAGACTCTGCATGGCCTTTTTTTTAAATTCTTCTCTATCCATTTTTGTAAATTTAACGTATTTAAAAAATAATCAACGTGTTATAATACTTGTATGATTCATTTAATAATAATAAACAAGTACCGGCAATCTGGCCTCTTTAATAATTTTCTTAGTTGCACTCGGTTTTAATAACCTGCTGAAGAAATTTTTATTCTCTTTCAAAACGACAATGAGATCGGCATCGTTGGTCAATGCATAATCATTTATAAGTTTTGCCGAATTCTCATGATCTTTTTCATTAAGGGATATGACAGATATATTGCGGTAACCTGTTTTGGAGTGCACCATATCCATAAAACCAGCTTCTTTTATCTTTTCTTCAAAATCAGCGCTCTCAGTAATATGAAGGGCTGTAATGACGGGAGAGAACCTGTAAGTGAGCCCCATAAGGTTCTTTAAGGTCTTAATATCTTCTTCCTTGTAGTCTGTTGCATACACAATTTTCCTGAACTGACTGTAGGAAGCATCAAAAGGGATTATCCACAGAGGGCAATTGACCTGGTTCACAACATCAATTGTTGAGGAACTTTGAGCCCAGAAACTGCTTTTCTCTTCCTCTTCCAAAATAACCATACTCGCTTTATTTTCCGAGATATAGTTATTTATTACTGATACTACCCTGGCTATTTCTGTCGAGTAAGTGATCGGTATGTCGATGGGAAATTCATTAGAAATCTCTTCTATGATCCCTGCAAATTCTTTATTTGCGTTTTTGGCATTATCTTCCTGAACCTGAAGAGAGGAGGCCAATCCCACTGCAGATGGTTGTGCCAGATTTTGATCATGTGGTTCCTGCACATAGATAAGATGAACATTTGTATGCATGTCATGTGCAAAACGTGCAACATATCCGATAAAGCTTTTTGCTTCTGCGGGTTCCTTAATAATTGCAAGCAGTGTTTCCATAATATTTGGTTTAATTGGTTAATAATCTGAATTCATTTATTTATCATTTGGTGTTCCGATATCAAACTCAGCGATATCATTTCTGTCAAAGACTATTTTTTGTCCTCTGACATTCATTTCAACAGGTTCGCCCCAGCCTTTACTGAAGTTGACAGTCAGTTTGTTATGATTGATCTTCAGGTTTATCCAGTGACTTCGGTAGCAGATATTCAGATTGATCTCACTAATTCCGTCCGGAAGCATGGGATTCAGCCAGATTACATCGTCCCTGATCTCAAGGCCGGTATAGCACCGCTGAATAAGATCTATTGTTCCGGCCATGGCTCCCAGGTGAATCCCTTCACTGGTGGTTCCTCCCTGTACATCCCCGAAATCACTGATCAGTGCACTCTTAAAACTGTCCCAGCTTCCCCTTCTGTCGGAACGCGAAAAGACCCATGAAAAGACAACCTGGCTCAGTGTTGAGCCATGCGAGGTGATCTGGTTATAATAATCTATATTTTTGGGGATGGAAGCCGGGTTGAAATTGTAACCCATCTGTCCGAACATCTTTATCAATACGTCAGATGAGAATAGGTAAAACAGCATAAGAACATCCGGTTGTTTGCATGCCCTGTAATTATTTACGGAATCATTCTCTTTTTCCAGGATTCTGTCGAGTCTCATTGAGTCACCGTATTTCTGCCGGTATTTCTCCCAGTCGAGTTCCCTGAGAGTTTCAAAACCTTCAAATTGAAGGATGATCTCATTATTGAGGAAAGGGATAAACATCTTTCCCGGTATATCTTTCCACAGGTCGATATCCTTTTCCGAGAATCCCACTTTTTTGGCCAGTTCGTTTAACAGTTTTTTATCCAGTAATTTAAAGAGGTCGAGTGCACAATTGATGACCCAGGCTGCCATAAAATTGGTATAGGCATTATTGTTCAGACCCGGGAAATCTGATCCAGGGTATCCGGTATGGTATTCATCAGGCCCCATAACACCGTTGATCTCATATTTGTCCCGTTCCTTATTGAAGGTTGCTATGCCTGACCAGAAAAGAGCAGTATTGAAAATAATCTCGGCTCCGTAGTGAGCCATAAACTCCATATCCTTTGTTGACTGGTAGTATTGCCAGATGTTATAAGGAATTGCTGCATTGATGTGCCTTTGAATTCTTGAATTGTCGGTCATCCAGCGACCCGATTGAGGATTCAGGTGGATGATCTGACTCTCTTCTCTGCCGTTACTTCCGCTCTGCCATGGATACATTGCTCCCCTGTACCCGTGCTCACTTGCTGCCAGCCGGGCTGCAGGCAGACGCCGGTAGCGGTACATCAGCAGCGACCGGGCAAGCTGAGGCATATGCAGGTTCAGAAACGGGAAAATATATAATTCATCCCAGAAAATGTGTCCCCTGTAAGCCTCTCCATGCCATCCCCGTGCGGGAATACCGGTATCGAGCCCGATACTGTTCAGGGAAATGGTCTGAAAAAGATGGAATATATGCAATCTGAGAAGGAGCAACTCGTCGGCCTTTGTATCAATTTCTATTTTACTGTGTGCCCAGATCTGTTCCCAACTACGGATATGATTCTCTGAAATAGCATCATAGCTTGTCAGGTAGTTAATTTTCTCTTTCGCCTCTGTTAACGGATCGCTTATGGCAAAATCTCTTGAAGTATAGATGGAAACAAGTTTTTTGATCTTAAGTGGATGTTTTCTGTAACATTCCGCTTCAATATCCTGCCAGACGGACTTTTTATTAATATTTGTACTTCGCCTGCAATGTAGTTCCCCATTTTCACCGAAAACCCTTGTAAGGCTGGCCTGAGCCATTACTATACCCGATTGTTTTGTTTCGCTCAGCAGGTAAACACTATTTACATTGAAACTGCCTGTTTTTACGATATTAAGATGATTACTGTTCAGGTCCCTGTAACGCTTCACACCCTGATTTTTTATATCTCCGTCCAGGCCTGAACGTATAGTCACTTTACCGTCCCAGTTTTCAGGTATGATTGTCCATTCAACGCCTGCCATATGCATATCATGCATACTGACAAACCTGCTTGTGATAATTGTTGTCTCCCTCTCCTTATTATCCCGGAATTTCACTGTACGTTCCAGCAAACCTTTTTTCATATTAAGCCGTACCTGATAATCCAGCAGGTTCATGTTATTCAGATCGAACCATTCTGAATCACCTGTCCTGAATGTCAGAAACAACCAGTTGGGCCAGTTTACCAGATCCTCGTTTTCTATTTCCCGGTCTTTAATTCCTGATATGGCCCGGTTATATCCGCCGGCAAGGTATGTTCCCGGGTAATTATTGTCAACGGCACCAGCCTCTTCCATGGCACCCCTTGTTGCAAAATATCCGTTGCCCAGTGTGCATAATGCTTCCCTCAGAGGGTGCTGTCCGGGATTCCAATCATTGTATTCTATGATCCAGTTATCCATTCCGGTCTTCTATATTGTTGGTTAGCATTTCAATAAAGAGCTGTACCTGGTAAACATTTTTCAATGCGTACCTGGCTTTTGTCGGTCGGCCATGAAAGCCCACAAGTATCCCGATTCCTCTTTCAGGGAGTGTTTCAAAAACATCTTCATCTGTTATGTCATCGCCAATATAAACGGGTACGGCATCCGGATCCTCAGAGAATCCGAGTTTCTCCATTATCCAGCCTATGGCTTTTCCTTTGTGCCATTCGATGTCGGGACGTATTTCCACTATCATCTTTCCTTCACCCTTTCTGAAACCTGGATTCTGGTCTATTATAAGTTCTGCCTTCCTGATAACTTCTTCTACATCTTCTTTTGCTACATTTCTGTAATGAACAGCTATGGCATAGCGTTTCCTGTCTATCTGCACCCCTTTGATTTTTCCGTCATACAACTCATGCAATTCTTCTTCGATCCTGTCCAGAGCTGGCACTATCTCCGTGGATTTTTCGTGTTCCATGTACAACCCGCCGGGACCTGAAATCCTGAATCCATGGCTGCCACTGTAGATAATGTTTT
>Ga0334886_1004471_pt1 | contig 11365 bp, 7 predicted proteins | sample GraSluR1_MG_9_FD_207232 | JGI IMG/M metagenome (GOLD analysis project Ga0334886, IMG submission 207232) | Sludge microbial communities from methane-producing bioreactor in Wageningen University, Netherlands - Granular Sludge_27_06-R1 | ecosystem: Engineered > Bioreactor > Anaerobic > Unclassified...
CAGGATTAACAAATTGTTTTAGTGTTTCATTAGCTCCTTATCAGGAATCGACACCTCTATTGGGGAGAGGACTTTATGTAATAGAAGGGGAACACCAGGATCAGGATCCTGTTGAATTGCCATCGGTTATTACCAACCAAAACCAAAAATTAGAATTACAAATCAAACAAAAAATTATCAATTCCCGTTTATTTCTTCTTTTTCCTGATAAAAAAGGAAATTTTCAAGTTGAAGAGGTAAAAATTAATGAAACACTGGATAAGGGCCAAAAAATTCTATTAGATGTTCAATCTCCAATGACTTTTATAGCCATAGGTGGTTTTATTGAGAACCAAGCTGAAATTTTTGAAGGGTGGGCGATGATATTTACTGAAACGACTTTCGATATTGGAATAAAGATTCCCAACGAAGGTCATCCCCTGCAAAAAAGCATTATCGAAATTAGTATTTTTGATCGCTTTAATCATCATCCCCTTTTGGCTTATGGTATTTTAGAGGTTTTCGATAATCGTGTTGCTTCCAAAAGTCCACGGGAGCCTTTAATTTCTGCTTTAGGCGATTCATTCCGAAATCTTTCTAATTATCTGGTTTCTTGGAGAGATTGGACCGGAATCATTCGAGAAGAGAGGCCCGCAAAAGGATTGCTAAATCAAATTGCTACTTTATTTATGAGTAAAGATGCTGCAGCTCCATCATCAACTGCTGATGACTATAAAATGGAAACTCCTTTATCAGCACTTTCAGCTAGCGAAGAAATAAATATAACGACTGAATCTGTACCTCAAGAGACAATTCGGGAAGGAGAAAAGAAGGTTGTTTATTGCGGGATATTTCAAACCGATCAAAGAGGAAAAGCAAAAATTCTGGTCGAATTACCACCACAAATAGGTCGTTGTACCGCTAGAGTAGTAGTCATTGATCAATTTGATTATCAAGAAAAAACTCAAATGATTGACGTACAAAAAAAGAACTATATTGAGGTGGATTTCCCTAATATTATAATACCAGGTGCAATGCTGAATCCCCAAATTCAGGTGGTTAATACTGAGCTAAATAGCTTAATTTTGAAAATTTCAGGAGCAGGACTAGCCAAACCAGTTACCTTTACCATTGAGCCAGGAACCACAAATCCATCCTTTCAAATGACCGGGGAAAATAATGGTTCGCTTCTCTTCGAACTTCTTGGCCCCCAGGGAAAAATTTTTGATCAACGAGTGGTTGAAATTCATAATGTAGAGTCTTTCCCCACGACATTTACCGATATTTTCGTCTCAGAAGGGAATCCAGTTCTTATTGAACCACATCGGAGGATAGCTGCCTTCTCCAATCCGGCTCAGCTTCTGCGAGGAATGGTTACTACGATAGAAACCAATATTTATTCCTGGTTTGGTCATGCTGAAGCAGTTAGCGCCTCATGTGCATTAAGGGCATTGCTTTTAACTGCTATAGAGAAAAATTTGATTGACGACGAAGGAATGGCAAAAACTCTCATTTCTGAAGTAATAAAGGGGGTTAATGACCTTGATAGTGTTTTTATGGATACCTCTTCAAATTTAATAGCACCATATCCTGGTTTAAAAGGAGAACCACTTTGGAGTATTTGGGTAATGAAAAATTTATCCATTATGATTTCTGCCTTGAAAAATTCTTCAAAATTGATGGAAGAACTTGAACCAACCCTTGATAAAGCCCAAAACCTTGTAAACATAATCATCGCGGAGTTGAAGAAAAGACATTATCCAATCAAAGAAGAAGGTTATTTTGATCCTGAAGAAAATCAAAACGACTTGATTCCAATTGAAATTGATGGGAAGGTAGTTTATAAAAGCATCACCGATAAGGCTGTCGTTCATTGGTTTGTGGAAAAAATTTGGCCAGTATATTTCGATGCTCCAGTAAAGAATATGCGGGATATAAATTTAAAATTCATAACTGCTTACGATACCTACCGATTTCTCCGAGCTTTTGAGCGAAGCGGAGTTTATTATTATCTCTTGTTAAATGCCAAAGCTTTGTTTTTACAGAATGATCCACGCTTTTATGAAGTATTCAAGACAATTGCCAAAGGAATGATTCTCACCCAAGATCCGGGAATGATACAAGGACCTGCCCTTTTAGGAGGAGTCTATTCCTCGCCAAATACCATGGTTAAATTCTTAGAGTTACTCCTTTTGATGATGGAAAAAAATGATATTTTGGCCAATCCAGTTCTTCATTTGGAAATGGATGGCAAAACTCAAACAATCTCTTTGGGAGATAAACCCTTTGTATTGGAACCAATAGAGGTTCCCGTTAAATTAACATCGCCAAATTATGTAATTTATCAGGCAGATCGCAATGAATCTATTAGCCTCTTTCATTATCTCACTGATGAAAAGCCGTTTTTCTCGGTAACAACTAGTAGGAATTATTTCTCAGTGGGTGAGGAAGGTACAATTCGAATTGAACTTGATTATGATAAAGACCCTTCTGAATATTATGCGTTGGTTGTGGCTCCCTCAGTACTTTCGATACGTCAAACAACCGATCTCCTTTCGGATTATAAAGGGCAAATTATTTATGGTCAGAAGACATTAGGTGGAGTAAAAATGCAAATGATAACAGCACCATTTCGTGGTGCACGAGAAATGGTGCTAGAAGTTGAGGGAACCTACCAAGGAAAAAGCGAGGGGTTGGTTTTAGTTCGCCATATTTCTAATCCAAATATTATTCAGGCAGTAAAGATACCAGCTATCTCTGTTCAATAGTTATAGTTAGGAAAACCTTTAGTTATATGGTTCTTCTAAGTGCTTAAACCAATCTATTCTGAAAAGACCATAAAATGAATTCTTTAATCTGTCATCCTGAGCCCTGGTTTTTCGAGGGTGTGAGGATGTCATATTTTTTCTTTTTTTAATTCAAAATTATTTTCAAAATGAGATCTTCAGGTCTTTGGGAAAAGAAACACTGGATTGTCGTTTTTATCAACACTTGCTGCTTCTTTTATTCGGTTCACATTTCACTTATTACTACTCATTGATTCGAATAAATGAGATTGCCACGTCGTCCAACCAAAAAACGGTTGACCTCCTCGCAATGACGGATTTAGATAGCTTTTTCATCCTTATCTGTTTCTGAAATACGGCATGAGAGCCCATACTGTGAGGATACTGAGAAATCAGTCATTCAGCATCGAATTTATATCCTGCCCCGCGAACAGTTACTATTCTTTCGCCGTGTTGGCCTAATTTTTTTCTAATATTGGCAATATACACATCAACAGATCTATCAGTAATGAATTCGTCAGTTCCCCAGGCATAATTTAAAATCTGGTCCCGGGAGACAATTTTACCTTTATTTTTTGTTAAAAATTCTAAGATTCGATATTCTTTCCAAGAAAGGGGAATACAATCTTCGCCAATTGTGAGAGTAAGGCTATCGGCATTAAGGACAAGAGATCCTATTTTATAAAAAGAATGATCAGTTATGGGTTCAGACAAGCTCCTTCGTAAAACTGATTTTATTCGAGCTAATAATTCACGGGGATGAAAGGGTTTAACTATATAATCATCTGCTCCGGTTTCTAATCCGAGAACGACATCAATTGGATCGTCTTTTGCAGTTAAAATTATAATTGGGACTTTTTTGAGCTCAGGGTCTCTTTTCAGGTAACGACAGAGTTCCATTCCATCAATTCCTGGAAGCATTAAATCCAACAAAATAAGGTCTGGGTGTTGGGAAAAAATTTTATCAAGGAAGGCTTCGCCACTAAAAAAATGATTAACTGAATACCCTTCTTTTTCAAGATAGAGGGTTACCATTTCTGATAAATCTTTTTCATCTTCTACATAAAAAATCAATCCTTTGGTTTCTGACATCTTTTTTCAATCAACCTTTCTTGCACTTTTTACTATATCCCAATGGACCGATGAATTATTGAACATAATAAAACATATTTTTTATTCTACTCATTTAAGTTTCAATTTTAACCAAAAAAATTTTTTCATTGTCTTTTTTTAAACCTGTTCTATAATTTTCATAATAGGTGTAAGAGTTATTAATAAGGTTACGCTTTGATATTTTTCATTATTATATTATTAATTAGGATTTTCCATATTTAAAATTCAAGCTGGGGAAAACGAATGGGGAAAAAAATTAAGCAAGTTAATCGTTTGTATCGATTGCTCAGTCAAGTGAATCAAATTATTGTTAGAGTAGAAGATCGTCAACAGCTATTTGATGAAATCTGTAGGATAGCCGTAGAAGATGGGGGATTCCGCTTAGTCTGGATTGGCTTGATTAACCAGGAAGAGAAAATAATTAGACCAGTAAGTTGGTCGGGGTATGAAGAAGGTTATTTACGAAATATTTTCATATCCACCCAGAACATTCCAGAAGGAAGGGGACCAGCTGGAATCACCATAACCACCGGAAACTATGTAGTGAGTGTTGATATTGAGAACGATCCACGAATGCTTCCTTGGAGGGATGCAGCTTTGGAAAGAGGTTATCGATCCTTAGCTGATTTTCCCCTTATAACCAATGGAAAAATTATCGGGGTTATTTTATTTTATTCTTCAGAAGTGAATTATTTTGATCAAGAAGAAATTCAACTCCTTCAAGGGTTATCAAAAGATATTTCTTTTGCCTTAGAGGTAATGGAAAAAGAAAAACAAAAGCAAAATGCTTTAAATTTACTCCAGCGAGAAAAAGATTTTAATGAACAACTAATCCAAGCTTCCCCGGCTTTTTTTGTTGCTATGGATTCTAATGTCAAAATATTAATGATGAATCCTTGTATGCTTAATGCTCTTGGATATAATCTGGGAGAGGTTCTGGGTAAAGACTACCTTAGCTTCATCATACCTGAAACCGAGAGGTCTAAAGTCAAAGAAATCTTTAATACCTTGGTTTCTTCTCGAGAATCGACCCTGAATGAAAACCAAGTTCTAACAAAAGAGGGTCGGATTTTACTGGTTGAATGGCATGGTCGTTCAATTGTTGATGAGCAAGGGAATACCCTATACTTTTTTGGAGTAGGCATTGATATCACCGAGAGAAAAAAATCAGAAGAAAGGATTGTTTTTTTATCCTACCATGATTCATTGACCGGATTATATAATCGTGCATATTTAGAAGAAGAGATGCGTCGGCTTGATACTCCTCGTCAATTACCCCTTTCAGTTATTATGGGAGATATTAACGGATTAAAACTGGTTAACGATGCTTTTGGGCACAAACAAGGGGATGAGCTTTTAATCTATATTGCTAAAATATTAAAAGAAAGTTGCCGGCAAGACGATGTTGTTGCCCGTTGGGGAGGGGATGAATTTTTAATATTGTTTCCAAAAACCACAACCAAGTCAGTACTTCAGGTAATACAAAGGATTCAAAATCTTTGTAAGGCTGCTGAAAATACAACAATTCCAATTAGTTTGGCTTTAGGTTTAGCAACCAAAGAAACACCCGACATAAGCTTAGAGGTGGTTATCAATCAGGCAGAAGAAAATATGTATCGTCAGAAATTAAACGAAAGTCGAAGCATACATCACGCATTGATAACTTTTTTAGAAGAATCACTTCAAGCAACCACACAAGAAACTAAAGAACATTCAAAACGACTTCAAGAAATGGCTCAACAAATGGGTCAAGCCCTCCATCTTTCTTTTCATCAATTGATAGAATTAGACCTTCTGGCTCGATTGCATGACTTAGGTAAAATAGCCATACCGCAGAATATTTTAAATAAACCGGGTTCGCTCAGCCCTGAAGAATGGGAAAAGGTGAAGCAACATCCCGAAATTGGTTATCGAATAGCTCAATCTTCACCTGACTTGATTTCTATTGGAGAATCAATTTTAGTCCATCATGAAAGATGGGATGGGTCTGGATATCCTCGGGGAATAAAAGGAGAAGAAATACCCCTCAACGCCCGAATTATAACCATTATTGATGCTTATGATGTAATGGTCAGTGGCCGGCCCTACAAAAACCCGATGACGTCTGAGGAAGCATTAAATGAACTTCAAAAAAATGCTGGTACTCAATTTGATCCAATTTTGGTTAAATTGTTTTTAGAGATTATAAGAGAGGATCAAAAAGATCTTGATTAAGTTTTTATCAATTTTTTAAAAATTAAAATAAGAGTCATAAAGTAGATTATAAAAATTTAAATATAATCACCCGGGTATTCCTACTCATGAAAAGAGAGATAATGAGGAATACGTTGAAAAATTTAAAAATGTTAGTTCCAGATTTTGAACAAAATGAATTTCATATAGAGTGGATGAGGTTTGAAGAAGATTCAAAATCACCTGAGATAGTCTAAAAAATACCTCATATTGCTTTTGAAGACGAAGATGTTCTCAGGGGAAAGAAGTCTTAATTGAACTCAATTCTCCTTCAGAAGATGTTTTGGTTGCTTTTATAATTGAAAAGGGTGCTCCGATAGAATTTATTGAGTATAGGAAATGAATTTTTTTAAGATTTTTGTTGCCTTAGAATCATTATTTAAGCTGGATTGTATGACTTTCGGTACCAAAAAACTCCTTGTGTCGAGTTTGCAGTTAAAAATGAGTCAAGGATGGAGTGATTAAAATCAGCGAGAAAGATTTTAAAAAATTTATAGAATTAGCTAAAGAATTTGGTGCATCTGAAGCCAGGATTATTCCTTCTTCCACGGTTAAAACAGCTGGATGGGTTCGGATGAAGTGCCAGTATGGATGTGATGGATTTGGCTCAGGTCTTTGTTGCCCACCTTATACACCGAATCCTCAAGAGTTTAGGGAAACCCTGAATGACTATCAAAACGGACTACTTATTCATTGTCAACCAGGCACGAGTGTGACTGAAATCATCAGGAAATTGGAGCGAGAGATTTTTCTTTCTGGCTATTATAAAGCATTGGGGTTTGGTGCCGGTTCTTGCAACCTATGTGATCCATGTAACCTGGAAAGGTGTTTATATCCAAATGAAGCTCGACCATCAATGGAAGCCTGCGGTATTGATGTTTATGCAACGGCTCGTCAAAACGATTTTCCCATTGAGGTTTTGAAAGATTATAGTTGTAAGGGTAATTATTATGGGTTAATACTCATTGACTAAATAATAAAAAATGAACGGGTCCTTTGTCTCTTTTGAGTAATGGGACCCGCTCATTTTAATTCTTAAGAAAAATTTAGTAGCGAAAAACAAAAAAATTACAAGTTCTTGTAAGAGAGATACCAGTCGATGTATTCATACCCCATATCTTTCCGTTTGTACATTTCGTCTTGGGTTTGTGGTGGTGGAACAATTACTTTTTCTCCGGGCTTCCAGTTAGCTGGAGTGGCAACGCCATTCTTTTTGCTGGTTTGGAGAGCGTCCAAAAGACGAATGACCTCATCAATATTCCGCCCATTACTCATTGGATAGTGAATTAAAGCTTTTAAGATTCCTTCGTCGTCAATTATAAAAACCGAACGAACTGCTGCAGTACTTCCAGCGGCTGGATGAACCATTCCGTAAAGATTGGCAACTTTCATATCTAAGTCGGCAATGATGGGGAAAGGAACTTTTACTCCGAAGTTTTTCTCAATGCTTGCAACCCACCCCAAATGAGCATGAATACTGTCGATGCTTAATCCGATGAGCTGAGTGTTTCTTTTTTTAAATTCTTCGTTGGCTTTGCTAAAAGCTAAAAATTCAGTAGTACAAACTGGCGTAAAATCAGCTGGATGGGAAAACATGACAACCCATTTATTCGCATAGTCAGAAAGTTTAATTTTACCATGGGTAGTAACCGCTTCAAAATCCGGTGCTTTTTCGTTCAAACGAGGATGATGACAGACCTCTTTTACCATTTCTTCCATTATAATTACCTCCTCAATCAATAAATTATTTTTTCTACACAGTTATAAACCAGGACCTGTTTTAATTATTCCCATAAATTTTTTTATCTCTATTTTAAGAAAAAAAGTAATCATAAGAATAGAAAAATTTTTATACCATGCTATTTATTTAAAAATATATTTAAGAAAAATAACCTTGACAGAATTTCCTAACGGAAGAATAATCCTTCATACTTGCGGTTAAACTAAAAGAAAAAAGGGAAATAAATAAATAACGTTATGTTTGATTTTTAAGCAATAAAGTCTTATTTTATTACTGATTATGTTGATTTTCGAGAAAATAAATAAATAAAGGAGAATACTATGGAAAAAACCATCAATGGGCACACTAAAGAAGAAGCAATTGCTTTAGCTTTTAAGTTAGGATTTGAAAGTGAAAAGAATCGGACCTCTTGTTCTCAGTCTTCATTCCATGCCATAACCACAGTGTTGGGATATAGGAATCCTATTATTTTTAAGGCTCTATCCCCTTTGCAAGGTGGGGGAGCTGATTCAAGCCTGAATTCATGTGGAGCTTTTTGCGGTCCATTAGTAGTTTTTGGAATGTTTTTTGGAAGAGATTACTCTCTTTGGGAAAAAAGGGGAACGGATTTAAAGGCTTCTATTCTTGGAGAAAAGCTTTTGAAGAAATTCCATGAAACATATGGTTCAGCAATATGCAAAGATATCCAAAGTCATTGTTTAGGGTTTAAGACTCAGTTTATTAAAGACGGAAAATTAGATAAAGAAGCTTTGAAAAAATTTGAATTAAATGGAGGCCATGAAATCGTAGCTCCAACAATTGTAGGTCGTGGAGCTGCCTGGGCAGTAGAAATATTATGGGATGAACTCCCTAAGGACCAGGATATTGATTTGACTGATATCCCCTCAATGGGTGAAGCAGAAAAAATGCTAACAGACAAGATTAAGAATCTTTAAATAATAAAAAGAGAAAATCAAAAGCATAAAAACTTCCCTTTTTAAAAGTTTTGAGTTGCAGTAAGTAAAGAAAGAAATCATCATGGATTAATAGAATTGAGTTAAATTGGTGATGTTTTTAAACTATTGATGAAACCTGAGAGTCATATATTTAATAGTCATCAAATTTACTAAAGAATAAAGAAAGGATGCTATTATTGGAATTTTTTAATAAACACCTTTGATATTTTCGAGCATAGATTGAGAATACTAGTTTAGCAGTCAGGCGCAATTCATTTCTCTCCAACAATCTTTTAAAAATTTTGTAGAAACCTGATTTATCAAACCTGTGGTTTTCCTAATCGGATTAAATAAATATGAATTAATTGCTGATCACAGTTCACCCCGCACCAATTACTTTTTAATAGGAATTTAAAAACTTTTCATACCATTTTGTGGAACCAAATTTAGATGAAAAAAGTTCCATTATTCTATCGTTAAATAGGGTGTATTTTGCGAGATGAGTGTCTTGTCAATTTTACATATTTATCAAAAACAAAACCTAAAAAAAAAGAATTTTTACACGGGGAAGCATCGCTCAAAATAACGTTATTTTGCCTAATCGCAGTCTATAGAAGCCAGACAATCTATCCTTTTTATTGTTGATAGCGATATTATTAATCAGAACTGAAGAAACAGAAAGAACTTTTGAAAGTTAGATTTCCTTGAGGGGGATAAGAAAAATGGTTGAAAGATTGGGAAAAGGATTAGGAGATTCATTGGGACTATCTTTAACTTACTCAGCATCAAAAGTGGTAAATTCTGTTGAATTTGTGGTTTCCGATCAGGATAAGGAAATCCTTCGGACTCTGGCAAAGGAAGTTGCAGAAATTGCTGATCGGCCAATTGAATCAGAAAAAAGAAAATTATGGTATCAGCACAATGATTTGGAAGATACTCGACCTTTGATATTTTGTGACCCAGAAAATGGTTGGTATGAAATAATCCCTCACCATCAACTGCTTTGCGAAGGAGATTTAGCGCGGATATGGGAATTTAAGCTTCGGAAGGAGATTTTCTGGGGAGAAAAAATGAACGATGATCGGGTGATTGAACCAATTTTTAAGGTTCAATATGCCTTTCAAGAAATCAACCGAGGAATGCAGGAAAGTATTATTGGTGGTGCTGATAATGGGTCTTATTGTTGGGATGCCCCACTCAAGGATTATTCAGAATTGGAATCACTTCATTTTCAGAAGATTGAAGTTGACTTCGAACGTACTGGTCGACTTTACAATTTAGCTCGAGAAATTTTTGCTGATATTTTAAAAGTTGAATTAGAAGGATATTGGTGGTGGTCTTTTGGATTAACTTGGTCATTGGTAAATTTACGTGGTATCCAACAAGTCATGCTTGATATGTATGATCATCCTCAGGAACTTCATCAGTTGATGGCTTTTTTGCGGGATGAAGCATTATCTCTATTAGATTTTCTTGAAATGAATAATTTATTGAGTTTAAATAATCAGGGAACCTATGTTGGCTCGGGTGGATTTGGCTATACTCATCAACTTCCCCAAAAGGATTATAATGGAGCCAAAGTAAGAACACAGGATATGTGGGGATTTTCAGAAAGCCAGGAAACTGTTTTAGTTTCACCCAACCTTTTTGCCGAGTTTATTTTTCCGTATCAATTTCCAATTTTAGAACGTTTTGGTCTTAATTGCTATGGCTGTTGTGAGCCGATTGATAAAAGATGGCATATTGTAAGTCAAACGCCTCGATTGCGCAGAGTGTCAGTATCAGCCTGGGCGAATGTGAGAGATCTTGCTGAAAAATTAGGCAAAAATTACGTTTTTTCACGAAAACCAAATCCTTCTGACCTCAGTTATCCCAAAATTGATGAAGAATATATTCGAAAAGGTTTGCGTGAAACTCTGGAAGCGGCACGGGGATGCCATGTTGAGCTGATTATGAAAGATAATCATACTATCGGTCGTAATCCGGACAATGTTATTCGATGGTGCCGAATTGCTCGTGAGGAAGCTGAAAGAATTATGGGATAACCAGGATAAGGCTTTCATATTAATTACCAAAGTTTATTTTACCCATTTTCTGAGTGAGCGATAGCTAAGAATGGTTCTTTAAAGTTTAATTGATGAAAATTAAGAATCTTATTTTTTGATTCTTCGTTATTTCTCTCTGGAATTCAGTTCTTCCAAACCTTCAAAAAATATGTAAACATAATAGTAGAAGAAATGGGTATTGGTGATATTAAATAGGAAAGGAAAGCAATCGATGGATTTGAAAGCAAAAAAAGTATTCCTTATGGATATGGATGGAACGTTTTATTTAGGAAATAGGATTATTCCGGGTTCTTTAGATTTTATTGATCGATTAGAAAAAAACAGAAAATCTTTTTATTTTCTTACCAACAATTCTTCTCGGGATGCAAATTTTTATGCTTCAAAGCTTTCTAAAATGGGTTTGAAAACTATTCATAAATCCCAGATTATTACCTCTGGTGAAATTTGTGCCTGGTATCTACAAAAGATAAAACCAAATGGGAAAGTGTATCTTTTGGGAACCAAAGAATTAGA
>Ga0334886_1004495_pt1 | contig 11335 bp, 10 predicted proteins | sample GraSluR1_MG_9_FD_207232 | JGI IMG/M metagenome (GOLD analysis project Ga0334886, IMG submission 207232) | Sludge microbial communities from methane-producing bioreactor in Wageningen University, Netherlands - Granular Sludge_27_06-R1 | ecosystem: Engineered > Bioreactor > Anaerobic >...
GCTAGGAGACAGCAAAAAATAATTCAAGCAGTTAAGGATGAACTTTTAAAAAAAGAAAATCTTTTTAAGCCTAGCGTTATTTCTGGATTGTTGAATGAGTTTAATGAAAGCTTGAGCTTTAATCTTAAAATTTGGGAGGGTATTAAGCTATGGCAAATGTTTAAGGATGTAAACAGTGAAAGTATTAATAATTATGTTCTAGATGACGGACCTAGTGGATTGTTAGTGGCTGGAAGAAGTGAGGCGGGTGCATATATTTTATCCCCTAGAAGCGGAGATTTTACAGAAATAAGATATTTAATTGATGGATTTTTCCCCAAGGACGAGCAAGTAAAGGCCATGAATTCAGAAAGTTTTCAAACAGCGAAATTGGAAATAAAAAATGGAACCTGGATTAATGGACTGGCTAGTCAGACGGCGATAGATTTGGAAAAGAAAAATTTTAATATTTTAAAAATAAGTAATTGTAGTCGTAGAGATTTTATAAAAACTGTCATTTATGATTTAACTTATGGAGGCAAGAACGAAGCTTTAAAGTATTTGAAAGACTTGCTTCAAGCAGATGTTTATTTTGATTTACCGTTATGGTTGGCTGAAGATATTAAAAACGAAGTTAAGGAAGAAGGAGAAGAGGTCCCAGATTTTTTAATTATTTTAGGAGAGAATGCTGCTAAAATTGGCTTTTAATTTTTGTTTATGATTGATAAAAAAATGCCCCTAGTGGCTATAATAGGTAGAACTAATGTTGGCAAATCAACTCTTTTTAATCGCTTAGTTGAAAAAAATCAGGCCTTAGTTTCGCCAATCGAAAATACTACTCGTGATTTTAATATTAATCAAATTAATTGGCGTGGTTTTGATTTTCAAATTTTAGACACTGCCGGTGTAATAGACTCTTCTTCTCTAAAAAGAAAGATGGAAATAAGTAAAGATGGTGTTGAAAGAATAGAACAAAAAGTTCAAAAACAGGTTTATGATTTAATCAAACAGGCTGATCTACTTGTTTTTTTAGTTGACAATAAGTCTGGGCTTTTGGCTGAAGATAGAAATATTGCCAGCTTTTTAAAAAAAAGAAATTATCAACACAAAACACTATTGGTTAGCAATAAGGTTGATAATTTCAAACAAAGAGCTGACGTTTCTGAGTTTAATAAGCTGTCTTTAAAAGAACCTTTGTCTGTTTCTGCTTTAACTGGTTCTGGTACGGGTGACTTATTGGATTTTGTAGTTGATTATTTGAAAATAAAAAACAAAAACAAAGAGGCTGTTGTAGACAATAAAAAAGATTTAGAAAAAATAAATTTGTGTATTATCGGTAAACCTAATGTTGGCAAATCGTCTTTATTAAACTCTCTTTTGGGTTATGAAAGGGTTATTGTTAGTGAAATTCCACATACCACGAGAGAACCTCAAAATACAGAGATTGTTTATCAAGATAAAATTATCAATATTATAGACACCGCCGGTATAAGTAAAAAGGGCACAAAATCTGATGGATTGGAAAAATATGGGATTATAAAATCATTAAAAACATTAAGAGAGGCTGATATTATTCTGTTGGTTGTAGATATTAATGATGAAATAACTAAGCAGGACGCCAAAATAGTAGAGCAGATAGTTAATGAAGGAAAAAGCTTTATAGTAATAGCTAATAAGTGGGACTTGATTGAGGATAGAAACACTAAATATTGGACCAGAAAAATTAATGGTCATTTTCCGTTTATAATTTGGGCACCAATTCTTTTTGTTTCAGCTCTTAAAGGAGAAAAAACAAATAAAGTTTTTGATTTGGTTTTAAAGATTGATCAATCTCGGAAAACTAAAATAAGCGATACTGTTTTGGCTGGTTTTTTAAACAAGATGATTAAAAAACATAAACCGACCAGGGGAAGGGGCGTTAGACATCCTAGGGTTTATAGCCTTAGACAAAGCTGGATAAATCCGCCCAAATTTGAGGTTAGGATAGGTTCACAAGAGGATTTGCATGATTCTTATTTGAGATTTTTAGAAAATAGATTGCGAGAGGATTTTGATTTTTTTGGAACACCAATAAAAGTTTCTGTTAAAAAAAATAAAAGAGTTCATGGAAAAGCTAATAATTAGCTTGCTTAATATTGGTTTTTTTGCTATTATCTTTTTACTTATTTATTAAATATTTATAATTAATTATTTTGTTTATGGATAAAGAAAACAAAAAAGAAGAAAAAAACGAAAAGAAAACATCTCATGATCAACATGAGTCTAAACACGAAAACAAGAAGGACTCTTGTTGTGGTGGTTTGTGTTCTTGTGGAGGGTTTTTTAAAAAAAACAGAGCACTAATTTCTTTGGTGGCAGCTATAATTTTAGTAGTTGTTGGTTTTATCGTTTTTAAACCAGGAGAAAAAAGAGATGTTTTAACTTTAGATGAAGCTAAAATTAAGGCAGAAAAATTTATCAATGATAATTTTGCTGATCCTAATTATCCAATAGTTATTGTAAGCATTGAAGAGGCAGAAGAAAAAGGTTTATATAAATTGAGAGTTGATGTTGGAGATGGTGAAATTATTGATTCTTATATCAGTGATGATGGTAAAAAATTTTTTCCTCAAGCTTTTAATATAGCCGAATTAGAGAGTGAAAACTCTAATCAGTCATCTGGCTCTGAGGTTTCAAGCTCTAGTCTTTCAGATGAAAGATTCAATGAGGGGGCTGATTTTGATTCAGAGAAAAAGGTTGTGATTTATTTCTTTTGGGGGGATGGATGTCCTCATTGCTCTAATCAAAAAACAGCTATGTCAGCTTGGTTAGATAAATATTCAGATGTTGAAATTAAAACTTATGAGACTTGGGCTAATATCGAAAACAGAGATCTGTTAGAGTCATTAGCACAACCGTTCAAGGAGTTCCAATGACCTTTATTGGTGATGAATATTGGGTTGGTTATGCTGATTCTTTGGGTTCTGAAATGACAGCTAAAATTGATTCATGTTTAACTAAAACATGCGAAAATCCAGGAAAAAGATTAAAATAGTAAGGTTATTTTCAATAATAAAAACAGCCGAATCCTCGGCTGTTTTTATTTGTTAGAAAACTAAGATGAAAGTTGTATGATGATTTGACCGCTAATAAAAATTAAATAAACAAGAATAAGGGCATATCCCTCTTTTCTGCTTAAGAGTTGATTTGTTCGATAAAATATATATAGCAATATAAATAAAGATATAGTAGAAAGCATTAAAAAAAAGTAGGATATATCTATTTCAATTTTTATAGGACTGATAAAGCTTAGCACTCCTAACATTAAAATATTTCCGAGAGATGAGCCTATTAAATTGCTAAATGATAACTCTTCTACGTTTCTTTTAAATGATCTTATAGCTATTATTAGTTCTGGTAAATTAGTTCCGATTGAATACAACAAAAGCCCAACTATAAAAGGTGAGATATTGTAGCCTTCTAAGACAAATAGAGTTGTTTTAACTATTAAGTCAGAAATTATTATTAATAAGACGATTCCTATTAATATAAAAAAAATGTGCCTAGTTATTTCTTTTACGTTTACTATTTCAATTTTTGGAATATCTAAACTTTTATTTTTGTTATATAAAACATATATCATGGCGGCATAAGATAGTATCAGTATAGCACCGTCTAATTCATTTAATCCACCTTTAAAGGCAAGTATTAAGGGAATAAAAAGGGTTATTAGGGTTAATAAAAATGGCCAGGAGTTTTTTTCTGTTTTTATTTTTCTATTTAAAACAGAGCTAAATCCCAATATTAGAGCAAACATAACTATAACTCCACCAATTAAATTCCCAAAAGACATTTCTGACACTCCGACTAAGGCTGAATTTATACCTATAACCATTTCTGGAGCACTGGTCATGACTCCTAGAATTATTCCCAAAATAAAAATTTTTATTTTTAACTTTTCTCCAGTTTTTCTTAAATTTAAAACTATTAAATCAGCTGATTTGCTAAGCAGAAAAAATAATAATATTAAAAAGAGTATAGCCAATATTTTTATAGTCATATTTTTGTGTTTAATTCTTTTTTAGATTATAGCAGATTATAGTTTTAAGTCTATAAAAAAATCAACCTAAAGCAGTTTAGGTTGATTTTTTCAGTGGACCTTAAGGGACTCGAACCCTTGACCCCCTGCTTGCAAAGCAGGTGCTCTAGCCAACTGAGCTAAAGGCCCATTAAGTTGATAATAGATTTATTATCAACTAGCTTATAATAAACAATAATTTTTATCAAGTCAATACTTAAATTCTACCCCTGGTTAAGGGAGATACAATAAAACCAATAAATCCATTTATCATCCCAGTCATTGTTAAGAGGCCAATAAAAATAATTATAAGACCGACAAGTTTATAACCCATTCTAGAGCCACCTTCTGCTCCTAAGTTTTTTTCAAACCAATTAATCCTTCCAAAATTTTTTAAAAGCCATTCTGTATACATAACTATTAACGTTCCTAAAATGACTAAAATTAAACCGCCAATTATTTTCATATTTTTTTAATAATTAATATTTATTAATTTTTTTATTGTATATAATTTAATGGATTTTGCTTAACACCATTTGATATTACTTCAAAATGGATATGAGGTCCAGTTGACCAACCAGTAGATCCCATATCAGCTATTATATCCCCCCTATTAACACTGTCTCCAGCCTTAACGTGTAATTTGGAAGCGTGAGCGTAAAGTGTTTTTAGTCCACCCCCATGATTAATGACCACATTATAGCCGTAACCAGTATTCCAACCAGATCTTTCAACTGTACCACTTTCGGCCGCATACAAGGGTGTGCCTGTTTTGTTGGCTATGTCTAATCCGTTATGCTTCCAGGAGTAATATTGAGTTATTCGATGACCGACCGTGGGCCATAACAACTTTCCGCCACTATAGCTCGTACTAGGTGTTGTTGGTACTGATTGGGCTATTGAGGTTCCGGTATAAGTTGGCCTACTAACAGGAACTGGAACTACTATTTTTTTGCCACCAGGAATAAATATTTTTTGATTTAATTTTAAAATTTCGTCAGTGTCTAAATTATTAGCTATTATTATAGAATCAGAAGACACATCATATTTTTTGGATATACTGCTAATGGTTTCGTTTTTAGCGATAATATGCATTAATCCAGTTTGAGGTAATATTTTAAGAGTGTTTCCTGGTCTAATTAATGATCTCGAGGTTAGATTGTTTTCCCATAAAATAGTTTCAACACTAACTCCGAAATCTTGAGCGATACTGCTGATAGTGTCTCCACTTTGAACAACATATTCTACAACCTCTTTTCTAGCATCTCTGGCTTTGGGGGTTTGAGCTATAGCTGGTCTATTTAAAGAGTCACTAACTAAAATATTATTTTCTTCATTTTGTGAATTTAATAAAACTTGTTGATGATTTTTTATTAAATCTTTTTGTTCTATATATTTAGACTGAACGATTATTGAAGGCCTCTCTTCATAACCACTTTCAACTATTAATTCTTCTGGCGCAGCTACTGAGAAGTCACTGGTAATTGTTTGAGCTAGAGCTGTTTTGTAAACTCTTTTTTCAAAAGGGGTTTTATTTTTAGACAAACCATTAAATGTTAGAATAAGTCCAATTATTATTAATATAAATATTGGATAGTTTTTTTTGAAAATATAAAAATGGGAATTGTTTTTTTTGTTTATTTCTTTTATTTTTTTATAAATTAATATATACTTGTAGTATATATTAATTATTATTTTAAAGAAAAAGAAACCCAGAATTAATTTCAGAGGTTTGAAAATAAAATAATTTAAGATAAAAACTAATATTTTTTTTATTAAAAATAAGGCTTTTATCAACAATATCAGTATTTCTGCTAATAGTTTTTTAACTCTAATTTTAATCATAAATTACTATAAAATGTTATCATTTTACTAGTTTTTAGTCAATTTAAGTTAATAATATAAATTTTATGTATAAAATAGTGCTAGTTCGTCATGGAGAAAGTGAATGGAACAAAAAGGGCTTGTTTACTGGCTGGACTGATGTTAACTTAACCCCAATGGGTATAAAGCAGGCTAAAGAAGCAGGAAAAATTTTAAAATCTAAAAAGTATAGTTTTGATTTGTGCTTTACTTCATTGCTTAAGAGGGCTAATAAAACTTTAAATATTGTTTTAGAGGAGATGGACTTATTGTGGTTGCCAGTTTTTAAAACTTGGCGATTAAATGAAAGGCATTATGGTAATTTGCAAGGTTTAAATAAAATACAGATGGCTAGAAAATTTGGAGAAGAACAGGTTTTTATTTGGCGTAGATCTTATGATATTCGCCCTCCAGAAATTAAAAAAAGTAATAAATATAATCAACTGAAAGACCCTCGATATAATTTTTTAGAAAAACCAATTTTATCAGAGTCACTTAAAGATGTTGTGGCTCGTGTTATTCCTTTTTGGGATAAAGATATTATTCCAGCGTTAAAATCTGGTAAAAAAATAATTATAGCTGCTAGCGGTAATAGTATTAGGGCTATAATAAAACATATAGACATTGTTTCAGAGGAAGAAATTTCAAATATCAATATTCCAGTTGCCATCCCGCTTGTTTATGAATTAAACAAAAACTTTAAAAAAATTAAATCTTATTATTTGGGCGATCCAAAAAAAATTAAGAGCTTAATAAATATTTCAAAAAATCAGGGCAGTATTAAAAAATAATTTATATGCAAAAAATAATAAATTTAGATCAAGCTGTAATTAATGCTTTAGAATTTCTATCTAAAGAAAAATTACCAAAATTAAATTTAAAAAACTTTTCTTTTCCTTTGGTCGTTGGAAGTGGTAATGCTTACAATACTGCTCAAATTATTTTTTCTAAACAAAAAGCTATTATTGCTGATGAAAGTAATTTCAGGGAAATAATTTCGCGCTATAAAGATTTAATTAATAAAAAAATAATCAAAGAGGTTATAGTTATTTCAGCTTCTGGTGAAAAAGATTCTGTTTGGGAAATAGAGCTTGCTAAAAAAAACAAATTAAAAGTTATTTTGCTTACCTGTTCTCCTGATTCAACGGCCGCTAAATTAGCTGATCAAATTTTTGTTTATCCTAAAATTGCTGAACCTTATACTTACAATGTTTCCACTTATTTGGGTATGATTTTATCTTTTACTGGAGAAAAACCGGAAAACATTTTAAATTTTTTAAAGAAAACAAAATTAACAAAAAATATTTCTAATTTTAAATCTTATTCCTTTGTTTTGCCAGACGAATTCTTAAACATTTGTCCAATGTTAGACATCAAAAAGAGTGAACTTTTTGGTCCGTTAGTTTCAATCAGAGCTTTTAGTTTTGGGCATGCTCGTCATGCTAAGTTTGTGATTAGAGATAAAAATGAATTAGTGATGACTTTAGGCGCTGATAAAAATGAATATTTTGGAATGCCAACTAGCAGAATTCAAATCAACTTGCCTCAAAATTATAATTTTGGTTTAATACTTTCTGTAACTTATTATTTAATAGGAAAAATTCAAGAAATAAAACCAGCTTATTTTAAAAAACATATCAAAAATTATTGCAATGATTACGGCCCAAGGGCTTATGGAAAAAAAGAGAAATTTGATATTATTGTTAAATAAATAAAATTAAAATTAATTAAATAAATATGTCAGGACATTCCAAGTGGGCAACAATCAAAAGGGCAAAGGCCGTAACCGATGCTAAAAGAGGTGCAATTTTTACAAAATTAGGCAATGCTATAACTATCGCTGCCAGAGAAAAAGGGGGAGATGTTGATGCTAATCCTAGCCTAAGAGTGGCTATTGAAAAAGCTCGTTCAGCTAATATGCCAAAAGACAACATAGAAAGAGCTATAAAAAAAGGCACAGGGGAGCTAGCTGGCGATGCAGTTGAAGAATTGTATTACGAAGCTGTTCTTCCTGGAAATATTCAAATAGTTATCAAATGTTTAACCGACAATAAAAATCGTAGTGCCGCTACAGTTCGACATGCCTTGTCTAAGGCCGGAGGAAGCTTGGGGGCTGTTATGTGGAATTTTGAACAAAAAGGACTTATTTCTGTTTCGAAAGAAAGTTTAGATGCTAAAAATATTAATTTAGAAGAGTTAGAATTAGAACTAATTGAAAAAAATGTTGATGATATTAAAATAGAGTCTGAAGGCTTGATTATTTATACTAAAGTGGAAGACCTTCAGTCCGTAAAATCTTTTATAGAGGAAAAAGATTTAAAAATAGAGTCAGCTGAAATTGAATATGTTGCCAAAGACAGGCTTAAAGTATCAGAAGAGGAAGATGTTAAATTAAGCAATTTTTTAGAAAATTTAGAAGATTTAGAGGATGTGAATGATTATTATTTAAATATTTAAAAAAGTTATCCACAGCCTTTCCACATAAACTTCAAAAAAAATCAAGATTATACCAACCTCCCCCTTTATTTAAGGGGGTTTTGTTTATGTTTGCTCCATTTGTTATTTTTTGCTATAATTTGTTTTACAAGATATAGTGGTTATAAATAATTTTACTACACTATATATTGTGTTTAACTATAATAGATGAAATGTCCTGTTTGTCACTTTGAAGATACAAAAGTTATTGATTCCAGGATGTCTGGTGATGGTTTTTTAATAAGGAGAAGAAGAGAGTGCTTAAAATGCGGCTTTAGGTTTTCAACTCACGAGGAAATGGAGATTTTGGACCTAACAGTAATTAAAAAAGATGAACGAAAAGAGTCTTATGATCGCGAAAAAATAGTAATTGGACTGAGAAAGGCTTTAGAAAAAAGAAATTGTGATGAAGAGAAGTTTAAAAAATTGGTTTATTGTATTGAAAGAGATTTACAGGTCTTAAATAGGGACGAGGTTAGTTCTGTTGAAATAGGAGAAATAGTTATGAGAAATTTAAAAAAAATAGATAAAGTTGCCTATATTAGATATGCTTCTGTTTATCAGTCTTTTGATGGATTGGAAGAATTTAGTGAAGAGTTAGAAAAACTATTAAAAAGCAAAAAAAATAAATAAAATTTATCATAGTCTATTTTAAAAAGTTTTATTATTATCTAAAATTTTTTAAAATAGCTTATAAAATTACATGCCTAGTCAAAATGTAAGCCAAATTCGCAAAAGGTCAGGCGAAATTTCTGAGTTTAAACAGGAAAAAATTGTGGAGGCTGTTTTAAAGGCCATGAAATCGGCTGATGAAGAAAATTTAGCTTTAGCTGAGGAGATAAGTGCCAAGGTTGTTTCTAAGGTTGCTAAAAAATTTCATCACAATTCTATTCCGGCAGTAGAGGAGATTCAAGATCTGGTTGAAGAAACTTTAATTGAGCAAAAACTTATTAAAACTGCCAAGGCTTATATTCTTTACAGAGACCAAAGAAGACAAGTTAGAGAAATTAAAGAAAGCACAGAAGAAAAATTAATGGAAGACTATTTGGGCAGATCTGATTGGAGATTAAAGGAGAATAGTAATATGAGTTTCTCAGTTCAAGGTTTAAATAATTACATTGCTTCCTCTGTTTCGGCTAAATATTGGTTAAATAAACTTTATCCAGAGGTGATTAGAAAGGCTCATGTTGACGGTGATTTTCATATTCATGATTTAGGATTGCTTGCTCCATATTGTTGTGGTTGGGATTTAAAAGACTTATTATTGAAGGGTTTCGGCGGTGTTTCAACTAAAATTCAAAGTAAACCACCTAAACATTTTAGAAGTGCCTTAGGTCAGGTTGTTAATTTCTTTTATACTATGCAGGGTGAGGCAGCCGGAGCTCAGGCTTTTGCTAACTTTGATACTTACTTGGCTCCTTTTATTCGATATGACGATCTTTCATATAAAGAAATAAAACAGGCCTTACAAGAGTTTGTTTTTAATGTTAATGTTCCAACTCGTGTTGGTTTTCAAACTCCTTTTACAAACATAACCTTAGACGTTACTCCATCTAATCTTTTAGGAAAAGAAAACGTTATTATTGGCGGGAAATTAATGGAAGAAACTTATGCAGATTTTCAAACTGAAATGGATTTATTTAATAAAGCTTTTGCGGAGGTTATGATTGAGGGTGATGCTTCTGGTAGGGTTTTTGCCTTTCCTATTCCAACCTATAATGTTGATAAAGATTTTGACTGGAATAGAGAGTCTTTGAAACCGATGTGGGAAATGACTTCAAAATATGGAATTCCTTATTTTTCTAACTTTGTGAATTCTGACATGAATCGTGACGATGCTCGTAGTATGTGTTGTCGCTTAAGACTTGATAATCGAGAGTTGAGAAAAAGAGGTGGTGGTTTGTTTGGAGCTAATCCTTTAACTGGAAGTTTGGGAGTTGTGACTATAAATTTAGCTCGGCTTGGATATTTGGCAAAAGATGAAAAAGATTTTAAAGATAAGCTTAAGAAATTAATGGACTTGGCCAAAGATAGTTTAGTTATTAAAAGAAAAGTTATTGAAAAATTTACTGAAGATGGCCTTTATCCTTATTCTAAATTTTATTTAGCCGATATTAATGAAAGATTTGGTTCTTACTGGAAAAATCATTTTAATACAATCGGTCTAAATGGTATGAATGAAGCTGTTTTAAATCTTTTACAATCAGATTTAACCAGCGTTAAAGGTCATAAGTTTGCTCTCGAAATAATGGACTTTATGAGAGAAATTATTGCAGGCTATCAAGAGGAGTCTGGCGATCTTTATAATCTTGAAGCAACTCCTGGTGAGGGATGCACTTATCGTTTTGCCAAAAAAGATAAAGAAGTTTATCCTGAGATAGTTTGTGCTAATAATCAAGCTGTTAACGAAAGAGGGGCGGATCCTTATTATACAAATTCTACTCATTTGCCGGTTGGTTTTACCGATGATATTTTTACAGCTCTTGAATTACAGGATGAATTGCAAACAAAATATACTGGAGGAACGGTTTTACATGGGTTTTTAGGAGAAAGAATTAATGATATAGAGTTAACTAAAAAATTAGTTAAAACAATAGTTGAAAATTATAAATTACCTTATTTCACGGTAACTCCTACATTTTCAGTTTGCCCTATTCATGGTTATCTATCAGGAGAGCATAAATATTGCCCTAAATGTGACGAAGAAAGAGGTCAGGTTGTTTTTGTTCATAATCAAAGTGAGAAAAGTGATAGCTCTCATAACTCTTAATTTTTATTATTTATTATTAATTATAAAAGCAGTATTATGAAAAATCTTAATACTGCCAAAACAAAGAATATGAGCCCAATTGAAACAAACAAAAGAACAGAGTGTATCGTTTACAGTAGAGTAGTTGGTTGGTTAACCCCAACAGTAAATTATAACAAAGGAAAGTTTGCTGAATATTGTGACAGAAAAAC
>Ga0334886_1004496_pt1 | contig 11330 bp, 10 predicted proteins | sample GraSluR1_MG_9_FD_207232 | JGI IMG/M metagenome (GOLD analysis project Ga0334886, IMG submission 207232) | Sludge microbial communities from methane-producing bioreactor in Wageningen University, Netherlands - Granular Sludge_27_06-R1 | ecosystem: Engineered > Bioreactor > Anaerobic >...
AAGAAAAGATTCTCTGATCAAAAAAAGTTGTTTTCGCGGCGCACGGGCATCTGGCCTTGGGTCTTTGCCTTCTGCTACCCGATAGTTTGGTATGGCATAGTTGTACTATTGGCAATTGTCACTGGGCTAGGGACATTCGACGCCTCTTTTGCGTCGCAGATATTTACCCCTTCCTTTCTCTCAATGCTCGCCCTGGTACTCATCACTATGCTCATTTCAGTCTTTGGGGAGGAATATGGATGGCGCGGGTTTCTCTTGCCCGAATTGACGAAAACATATAGCCGGTTTTGGGCGACATGTATAACGGGTCTCGTTTGGGGTGTTTGGCACATCCCCTCCTACTTCATCATTTACAAAAACTCAAACATGGGAAATCCCTATCTTCTCACAACTATTGGTGTCATCAATGTCTCAGTTGGAGCCTTTGCATACAGCTATATTTTCTACATGAACCAAAACGTACTTCCTTCGGTACTATTACACGCAATGTACGATATCATGGGATCAAGAGTCATGTTGGGCTCTCCAGCAATTCCTGGTGTGACCGAAGCGGTACCAGGCTGCTTGGTCAGTATATATTGGCCTCACGCCATGGGCCTTATCATAACAACAGGCATCGCTGCTGCAATACTCTTTACTAGGCTGTTTTCACGAGAGCAACAGTAGCTTATACCCAAATACCTATAATTATTCACTATAAATCTGAAGATCGCCATCAAGTATTCTCTGAAAATAGTGCTCAATCCATTCTTTTGCCTCGTCTTGTCTTCTCTCTTTCACGAGCTCATAGGTCCTCAAGGCACTACTATAGACAGCGTCACAACCATAGAGCCTACAGAATCTCTCCCATAACGATATAATCGGGGTAGAAAACGACGAGTATATGATCGGCAGCAGCGAGTTTTGTGTAATAAGACAGAATTCGTGGTAAAACGTGAACAATGCATTGGCACAGATAGAAGGATTTTCTGCTTGGTTGAGTTCTTGCAAATATGGATAAAGAGAAGCAATTTCCTCATCACTGGCCTTCTGCGTGATGTCCTCTACCGCCAGCAGATCAAAAGCTTTGCGGATCTCCAATATAGAGCGTATCTCAGCTTTTCTGAGCATCCCCCCATTATATGTCATGATTGACAGAATCGCTCCTACTTTCCCCTGTCGTTTGAAATCATTTACAAAAATACCGATGCGAGGACGGACTTCCAAAAAGCCTTTGCCGACCATCTCAGCTATCCCAGCATGCACTACGGTACGACTGACATTAAGCTGCTCTGACAACTCACGTTCAGAGGGCAACTGAGAACCTATCTCCAACGTACCCGAAAGAATCATATCCTCAACTTGCCTTATGAACAAATCTTTCAGAGAAGGTGCATACAGTTTTTTAAATTCCATGATTAAATCCCCTATCTGGCTTTTGGTATTACCAGATACATTATACATTATATCTATAGTTTTTCCAGTACAATTGCCTGATTTACTGGATTTTTTTACTATTTATAGATATTTCTTTATTGGTATATATAAAAAACCATGATATCATTCTTCTGGTATTACCAGTTATAAATCCAAACACATCAACACACAGGAGGGAAAAGTCATGCACCTTTTCCAATCGCCGACCATGTCCAGTTATCTTATGCTCATCATCGTCTTCTGTCTTCTTTTTCTTCTCAATGAAATCAGCAGGCGCTCTCAAAGTGGAGGCTTTCTACTTTTTATTATTCTGCCGATGGTACTCACCATTTTCGTGTGGCCGAAAACAACCAAAAACACTAGTGTCGATGACTGGTTCCATTATTTCAAGGTCTACTCAGCACTGGCCGGTTGCATTGGCTTCTGGGCAATCAGAAACTTTAAAACCCTCAACCAGAACAAGTGGGCACTCTGTTTTCCTCCCCTTATCCTGGCGATCAACATTATGGAGGCAGTAGTCAGGGACTTCCAAATCGGCAACCTGAATCTGGTAAACCAAATTTTTGACGGAATGACAACCACCAGTGGTGTTTGGAATTATCTAAACGGAATAGCAGGAATTTTAAATATTATCACCATCACAGGATGGGTTGGAATCTGTATAAGCAGCAGAAAAAGCAAAGATATGCTTTGGCCCGATATGCTCTGGTTCTGGATTATTGCCTATGACTTATGGAATTTTGCCTACACTTACAATTGCCTCGGTGACCATGCCTGGTATTGTGGTATAGCGTTGCTCATTGCCCCCACAGTCACTGCCTTTACTGTCGGAAAAGGAGCGTGGTTGCAACATCGTGCCCATACACTTGCATTATGGTGCATGTTTGCGATGACAGCACCTTCCTTCATCGACGAATCGAGGTTTGCCGTCAAAGCAAGTTAAGATACCAGGGCTCTGTTCCTAATCAGTTTTCTGGCTCTTGCTGCAAATATCTCAGTGTTGCTCTACATGATTTACAAAACAATCAAAACACAGAGAAATGGCTACACAGCAGAGCTCTATACCGATTTGAAAGGCTATAAAGAGGTCAAGGCACTCGCCGCAAAATAACCGTATCAAGGAGAGAACTCATGCATGAATTCAAGGTATTGGAAATCAAGAAACGAATATTTGCAAACAATGAGGAACAGGCCGACCAATTAAGGATCAAGTTGAAAGAAAACCATCAGTTTCTACTCAATCTCATGTCATCCCCAGGATCGGGAAAAACATCCACTCTTGCAAAAACGATCAAAGCTTTGCAAGGTGAATTCAAAATCGGGGTCATGGAAGCAGACATAGATTCAGACGTAGATGCAAAGACCATCGCCCAGACCGGGGTTAAGGTCATCCAGCTGCATACAGGTGGCATGTGCCATTTGGATGCTGAAATGACGGCACAGGGTCTTGAAGGACTCGAAACAGAAGACCTTGATTTGATCATCCTGGAGAATGTGGGAAACTTGGTATGCCCCGCAGAATTTGATACAGGGGCTGTAAAAAACGCCATGATGCTCAGCATCCCCGAAGGCGATGATAAACCACTTAAATATCCTTTGATGTTTACAATTTGTGATGTACTGCTCATCAACAAGATTGATGTACTCCCCTATTTCGATTTCAACCTCGAATTATGCATCCAACACGTAAAAGAGTTGAATCCGAACATCAAGGTCATCCCCATCTCTGCAAAGACCGGAGAAGGAATGGATGAATGGATCAAGTATCTTCGTAATGAAACAAACGCTCAGAAGGCATAAGGATTACAATAATGGAGAAGAAATATACCGTTCTGGAATTTGCCAACAAGGTAAGTAGAAAAAAAAAGGGAGCAAAGGATGCTTTGGATTTTGACGCTCCAGAATACCGAATTCTTGAACCGGTTGTTACCGATGAAATGGCCCAAGTAGCGTTGGCTTTGGAATTTAGAAAACCACAAAGCGCAAAGGAAGTAAGTACAATCTGTAATAAAAGTGAAGAAAAAACTCGTGAGCTTTTAGAACAGTTGGCCATCGCCGGGGTATGCTTTGTAAACAACAAAGAAGGCATTGACAAGTATTGGTACGATACATGGGTTCCCGGAATTATGGAAATGATGGTGAACAACATCGACAACGTTCATAAACATCCTGAGATTGCTGTAGCCTTCAATGACTATGGACTGGTTCGTGGGGCAAAATCCGCAGGAATGTTTCCCGTAGGTGTCGGCTTGATGCGTGTAATCCCAATCGAGACAGCAATATCAGGGGAGACAAGAAGAGCCTCGTATGAGGAGATTTCCAAATACCTCAATGAAAGCACCATCTTCTCTGTTTCCGACTGTGCCTGCAGAACAGTAAGAGAAGCCATGGGAGAAGGCTGTGGACACCTTAAAGAAGACATGTGCATCCAACTTGGACATGCTGCAGAGTACTACATCAGGACCAAACGAGGGAAGCAAATCACCCGAGAACAAGCTTTCGATATCATCAAGAGGGCGGAAGAGAACGGGTTGATGCACCAAATCCCGAATCTGGACGGGGAGGGAAAGACACATGCCATTTGTAACTGTTGCGGTTGCAGTTGCCTCTCGCTACGCACTTCAGAGATGTTTCTCAATACTGACATGGTCCGCTCCAACTATGTTGCGGTGGTGGATACTGATACATGCGTAGCCTGTGGCGAGTGTGTAGAAAATTGTCCGGTGAATGCCTTGAAGCTTGGGCAGAAGCTCTGCTCCACCAAACCGATTGTAGACAAAATTGAGCATAAGTATACTCCTCGCAACAAGGAATGGGGTCCTGATGATTGGAATCCCGATTATCGCACAAATCGAGAGAATGTAGTGTCGTCGGGAACCAGCCCTTGCAAGACCAGCTGTCCTGCCCATATTGCAGTCCAAGGATATATCAAGCTCGCTTCACAACAGCGTTACACAGAAGCATTGGAGTTGATCAAACAAGAAAACCCCTTTCCTGCAGTATGCGGCCGTATTTGTCCCAAGAAGTGTGAGGATGCCTGCACCAGGGGAGATATCGATGAACCATTGGCAATCGATGACATCAAGAAATTCATCGCCCAACAAGACTTGGATGCAAGCAGGAGGTTCATACCAAAAAAACGTCACGACTACCAAAAGAAAATTGCAGTAATTGGGGCTGGACCTTCAGGGCTCTCCTGTGCCTATTACCTAGCCGTTGACGGCTATCGTGTAACGGTGTTCGAGAAAAATGCAATCTTAGGAGGCATGCTGAGTCTGGGAATACCGGCTTTCAGACTTGAACGCGATGTAGTGCAGGCTGAAATTGATATCCTAAAAGAACTGGGGATTGAATTCAAAACCGGCATCGAGGTGGGAAAAGATATTACGCTTCAAACGCTGAGAGAACAAGGGTACAAGGCTTTCTATCTTGCAATTGGAGCTCAAAAAGGGAAAAAACTCGACATCGAGGGTGAAGATTGTGAAGGCGTTATCACCGGAGTAGAATTCTTGAACAAGGTAAGTCTCAATCCTACAGAAAAGCTCAGCAAGAAAGTAGTGGTCATCGGAGGTGGAAATGTCGCCATAGACGTTGCACGTACCGCTACCAGGGTAGGCTCTGAGCAGGTTTCCCTGTACTGCTTGGAGTCACGACAAGAAATGCCGGCTCTCCTTGAGGAAATTGAGGAAGCACAAGCAGAAAAGATTGAAATCAACAACTGCTGGGGCCCCACAAGAATCTTGTCCAAAGAAGGCAAGGTAACAGGCGTTGAGTTTAAGAAGTGTCTCTCTGTATTCGATGAACAGAAGCGTTTCAATCCTGTATTTGATGAACACCAAACCATAGTGGTAGAAGCCAATACGGTCATTCTTTCCATCGGGCAAGCCATTGACTGGGGTTCCCTGCTTACAGGCAGCAATGTACAGTTGAAGAAAAACAACACAGCCATTGCTGACAACTTCACCCTCCAAAGTGATGAAAAAGATGTGTTCATCGGTGGAGATGCTCTTACTGGCCCCAACTTCGCCATCGATGCAATCGCCATGGGAAAACAAGCGAGTATCTCAATTCATCGATATGTACAACCTGGGCAGAGTCTGGTTATCGGAAGAGACCGCAGGCAGTACGTTTCCTTAGACAAGGATGCACTTGAATTGGGGGGGTATGACACTGTCACCCGGCAAAGGCCTTTGCACGATGCTTCAAAGAACCTTTCTTTTTCAGACAATCGAGGAACATTTACCGAAGAACAGGTACAGAAAGAAACCGACCGTTGTCTTGGTTGCGGAGCTACGATAGTTGATCAATACCTGTGCGTTGGGTGTGGACAGTGCACTACAAAGTGCAAATTCGAAGCTATTTCACTACAGAGAAAATACGATGGAGCAGGACTTTCCTATGAAAAAGTAAAGCCCGCGGTTGTCAAGACGGTACTCAAGCGTAAGATCAGAATCACTGCACAGAAAGTGCAAGATGCATTTTCAAGAAAATAGGAGCATAAACGATGCATGAATTGGGAGTGGTCATGGAAGTAATCAAGGTTGTAGAACAAACCATGAGGGAAAACAACCTGACTCAGGTTGAAAGAATCGTCTTGCAGATCGGAGAGCTTTCTTCCATGATTCCTCACTATGTACAGGATTGTTATCCTGCTTGTGTCGATGGAACTTCGTTGGAGAACACCAAGCTGGAAATTGAGATTCTTGGCGCAAATGCAATATGCAAAGAATGCAACAAGGTATACCCCGTTGTACAGTATAAAGGGGTATGCCCACATTGCAGCTCACAGAACAGAGAGGTGCTCAGTGGTAGGGAGTTTTTCATCAAGGAAATTGTTGCATGCTAAAGACCAGCCTCAAAACGTCAGAAATCATCTCATATTTTGATGACAAGGCACCTGATTGGGATGCATGCAACAAAGCAAGGCCGGAAAAAATACAAAAAATTCTTGACCTTGCCCAAATCCATGCAGGTATGCGGGTACTCGACGTAGCCTGTGGAACCGGAATACTGTTTCCCTATTATTTATCTAGGGAAGTTACCCAAATCGAGGGAGTCGATATCTCACAAAAAATGATTGAGAGGGCGAGGGAAAAATTCTCCGACCCGCGCATCAAGTTACAAACGCTCGATATCGAGAAGGCAACGTTCAAAAATCAGTTCGAGCGTGTGATGGTATTCAATGCCTTACCTCATTTCAAATCCCCTGGACAAGTCATCGAATCACTTTCAAGATTTACAAAGATTGGGGGAAGATTGACCATAGCCCATGACATGGGAAGAGAAGCTCTCAACACCGTCCATTACAAAAAGGCAAGAAGCGTATCAGTGGGACTCATCAGTGAAACAGAACTAATACACATACTTTCCCCATACTACCAAGTTGATGTGTCTCTTTGCGATGCCCACTTGTATGTAATATCAGGCATTAAAACTAACAACACCCTACCATCATATTCTTATTAATTAAAAAAACATAGCTTTTCAACGCATTGTAGAACGTAATAAAAACATGATACTATTAAGCGTATTGAGTAACGATTTTACTTCTTTGGTATCTGTTGAAAAACGATATTTGCTTGATATTAAGGGTTATAATGCTGAATATTGCTCTCTGTGACGATGATTTTGGACAACTAAAGCGTATTGCTGCGTATATATCGGAATTCCTGCAATTGAATAAAGAGAGTGCAAGTGTACTCGAGTTCTCTCATCCCGACGAGCTCTTGACCGCTTGTGCAAAGCAGAATTTTCATCTCTACATCCTTGATATTGTCATGCCCATGATGACTGGTATCGAAGTAGGAAAAGCTATCAGAAAACTGGACAGAGAAGCCCAAATAGTGTTCGTTACGCAGGAACCGGGTTTTGCTTTGCAATCATTCTCTGCCAACCCGATCAATTATCTGCTTAAGCCGGTTGATAAGCAACAGTTATTCGAGACTCTTGCTATTGCTTTCTCCAAATTGAAGACAACACAAGAAAGCACACTGTCGATCAATACCCGACAAGGACTCCATGTCATCCGATATAATGAAATTGTCTTTTGCGAGTATGCAAATCACTCTGTCACCTACACGCTTCTCGAGAAAAAAGTACTACAGACACGAATCATAAAAGGCTCTTTCTCCCAGCATACTGAAGAACTCATGCACGATAGAAGGTTTATCAAAACACATATCTCATTCATTGCCAACATGGATCATGTCACTGTTTTTAAGAAAAATCGTTTTGTCCTTCTTGACGAGTATTCGGTGCCGATTGTTGCAAAGAATTACAACGCAGTAAGAGATTTATACATGGACTATCTGCTGACAAAGGGAAAAAATTGATGCATGAACTGATTCACAATATTCTGCGCGGAAGTGTTTCCACCGTCATGTATGTCTTACTTCTCTTTACTTTGACAAAATCAAGGTTTGGGCCCAAAACCCCTTTTGTCATTGCTGCCTGTGTCTTTGTCATCAATATGTCCAGCACCCTTTGGTTTTATCTTTACGCTGATTTAACGTCACTGTCACGTTTCACGATTCTTTTGTTCCTATTCATCGGCTTGGCATTAAAGCATTTTACAAGACTGAACTTCTTTCAGTGGAGCTTTACCTTTCTTACCACCATCAATATTGCCATGATGATTATCATCATCAGCTTTCATGCAGGAAAACTGTTTCCTGATCCTCAAATAGCCAATACCCTCATACGGTTTTTTCTGTATCTCATAGTGATTATCCTGTTCAAGAAGGTCCTGAACACCTCCTATCAATCGGTTGTAAACAATTGGGCTGCCTTTTCGTTTCTGATAGTTGCAGTCTTTATTAACCTGTCTTATTACTTTTATGCTACAGAAGATATCCAAATTACATTGAGCATGTATAAAGCACCTTTACTCCTACTCGTCTTTCTTTGCTTAGCCGCCTACGGTACTGTTTTCTTTTCATTAAGAAGATTTGCGGCAATGTATGCCTTGGAAGCAGAGAACCTGACTATCAAAAGCGAAGCAAGGCTGTTGCACCAAGCAGCTTCCACCATGGCAGAAAGGCTCCAACTCATGGAGAACATTTCCCATCAGCACACGATCGATGCTCACGACCGAAGGCATTTCAACAACATGCTCTTGGAACTCCTTGAACGAGAAGAAACCAAGGAAGCTGAAGAGCTTCTTAGAAAACAGAATGCTGTGAAACCGCTACATATCAAGAATTATTGTGAGAATAAAGCAGTAAACGCCGTCGTAGGTTATTATGCAGACCTGGCCGACAGGAAAGGCATATCCACCACAATCAATCTGATACTTGAAGAGACTCTTACAGATATCGATTCCATGGAATTGGCCTTGGTTGTTTCAAATCTTTTTGAGAATGCCATCAATGGTGTCATGCTCCTAGATGATCAACAGGAGAAATATATCCATCTGACCTGCTTGCAATCAGGAAGGTTGATTCTGGAAATATTAAACCCCTGCCTCGAGAGCGTAATTTTAGATACACAAGGGTTTCCTGTGACAAACCAAGAGCATCATGGATTTGGGACTGCCAGCATTCGAGCCTTTTGTAATAAATATGAAGCCGAGCTGATGTACCAAGTCATGAACGGCTTGTTTAGAGTAAGGATTCTTCTCTAGATTGTTCTCATTGTTTTTAAGTAAGAAATGACATCTTTTAAGTAAAACCCTCCCTGTTTCCTATCGATTGGCTATGCTCAAGCAACAGCTTTGTGTTCTATTAAGTTTTCGCTTGGGGGTTGCTGTGCGCTGGTCATCAAAAAAAATCGTTTTTAGTATTCTTACTCTTATTCTATCTTTCAATATGTATGCTTCTGAACAATCCATTAGCATATTGCTCAATTCCGATTCTGATACAATGAAAGCCTATCGCTATCAAAGTGGCCAAGTACCTGACGGTCTTTGGAAAGAGGTCCCTGCCTCAACTCCTATTCTGGTTCTTGATGGCTTTGACCGCGATAACGATTTGCTTTATGTACAACAATCACAAGATTCGCAATCCTGGGGCGAAATATACAGGTATCAATACAAATCAGCCACAGAATCATGGGAATTGGTTCCCAAAGACAAAACAACAAACAATTCCATCGAGATGAAAGGGAATAACCTTTATCCCTATGGGAAAAGCACTACATGCTATTCCTATATACTCGGAGCTGGTCTGAAATTCAACTTCGCATTGGGAAAACAGAACAATCTATTCGCATACAGCGAAATTGGTTATAGCAGAGGCCCTGCAAAATCTGACTGGGTGGACGCAATGCAAGCTACCAGTTTGTCTGCCGGGTTTGGTTATCGAATACCACTTACAAACCAAATAACACTTGCCCCCGAGCTCGACTATGGTCTGTTGGTCCATCTGCTCAACGCTGACTTCGATCAAGACGGAGATAAAAGCTTAGAGGTCTTTACCGATCAGCAGGTACGACTTTCTCTCAATCTCTCCTATGCCATCAATGATACCAACCATGTGTTCATCGCTCCTTTGGGACTCGTGTTCTTCCAAAACAGCGATGTAGGAATCCTCTACGGCGTGCAAGCCGGAATCCGATTTACTATTTAGGAAATTATCATGAGAAAAACACATAACCATCTTACGCTGTCTTTGGTTACCCTTGTCCTTGTCACAATCATGCTTTCACTGTCCAGCTGCAGTGATATGATGGAGAAACTAGGAAGAATCTCGCTGAACATCGAACTGGATAATCACCTAGTTGCTGTTGATTCTTATACATTCACCGCAACGCTTGCAAACAGCAATATTACTATTAATCCCGTTGTTCCTGATACATTTAGAGTAGAACTTCCATCTTTGAAGGCCGGCAGATGGAATCTTGAGGTAATCGCGTTCGATGCACAAAATGTGCAAATAGGAAGAGGTTCACAAATCGTAGACCTCAAAGAAGGACAGATTGTAGAAAAATCCCTCTTGGTCGTTTTCAGCCAGCTTGCACCATCATCAAATAGCTTCACCCTCTTCTCTCCTACACGATACGACAGCCTTGAAGGAAAAATTGAAGGAACGACTGTGGCTATGGAATACAGACTTGCAACCGACCAAGTCGATGCACCATATACACCCTGTGCAGCAGGCTATACCATTTTGGCTCCAGGAACCTATCAGGTACGATACGCTGCAGCGCGTGGATTTAAGGCGAGTGAGCCTATCCAGATAGTAGTACCTAGTTTCCAACGATATCCTCTCACCGTCAGCGGGACAACCTTCACAACCTCCAAGATTTACGACGGGTCGACGTCCATTGACGTTACCTCACAGGGAAGTTTGGTCGGTACCATTGCTGGTGACACGGTAACGGTGAGTGCAGCTGCAACCTACGCTGACAAGAATGCAGGAATCAACAAACCTATCACCATCAGGTATACACTCGGTGGTGTTGATGCGCCCAACTATCAGATCAACGATGATACAAGCAGAACTGCATCGATTACCCAGGCGGTACTGACTGCGACCGTGGAGGACTACTCGAGAGTTTATGGAGAAGAAAACCCCTCATTCGCCGTTTCCGTATCTGGCTTCGTCAATGGAGAGAATACCTCGACAGCAAATGGATACAGTGCCCCTACTGCAACTACAACTGCTAACGCCTCCACCAATGCCGGGACCGCTACAATCACCATCAACGGGGGAAGTGCAACCAACTACAGCTTCAACAATAACGATACTGCAACGCTGACCATCAACAAAAAGAGTCTGGGTGTCTCAGCTTCTGCAGATGACAAGGTCTACACAGGTACTGCAGCTGCTGCAGGAACTCTTATACTGACAGGTATCGTGGGCTCTGACGATGTCAGTGCATCAGGAACCTTCACCTTCACCGATTCCACAGTCGGCACGTCCAAGAATGTCAACGTTACCGACATAAGCCTCTCGGGTGCAAAGGCCTCCAACTAC
>Ga0334886_1004533_pt1 | contig 11258 bp, 4 predicted proteins | sample GraSluR1_MG_9_FD_207232 | JGI IMG/M metagenome (GOLD analysis project Ga0334886, IMG submission 207232) | Sludge microbial communities from methane-producing bioreactor in Wageningen University, Netherlands - Granular Sludge_27_06-R1 | ecosystem: Engineered > Bioreactor > Anaerobic > Unclassified...
GGGATGGAGGATGGATTGCCACAGGGATCACAACGTCGCGCTCACGTGATCTTACAGGAAATTTTGGTGGAGAAGATATTTGGGTTATCAAATTGGATCCTCAAGGGAAAATCGAATGGCAACGGAACTATGGAGGAAGAAGGCATGATCGGGGATATTGGATCGAACAAACATCCGATGGCGGGTATATTTTGGCTGCTGCCACCTCTTCCAATGAATACGATATCTCTGGAAATCATGGAACTTGGGACATTTGGATCGCCAAATTAGACCCTAGCGGAGAAATCCAATGGAGCCGTTGTTATGGAGGGTCCCAAGGAGACTCGCCGCGGAAAATCATGGAAGACAAGGCCGGAGGGTATATCTTTACCGGATATACCTTTTCCAACAATCATGATGTTAGCAACCATAAAGGCGGTAAGGACTTCTGGGTCGTTCGTTTGGATCGCCAAGGAAACATCCTGTGGGAAAGAACCTTGGGCGGTTCCCGGTATGATCAACCATATGATATTGTTCAACTGCGCGATCAAACATATGCGGTCGTTGGTTATACATTTTCTAACAATGGAGACGTATCGGATCACTATGGAAATGGAGATTATTGGGTTGTAAAACTGGATCGACAAGGGAATATTCAATGGGAGCAAAACTATGGGGGAAGGGGTTGGGACGAACCTCGCTCCATGGTAGCCACAATGGATGGAGGATTTGTCATTGCAGGTGGGTCGAGTTCTCCCGATGGAGATGTATCCAATCCCAAAGGCAATCAAGATTTATGGATTATAAAAATTGACCGGAACGGCGGTCTTCTTTGGGAGCGGTCTTATGGGGGATCCCGATTTGATAAGGCCTACTCCATTACCGAAACAAGAGATGGAGGGTTTGTTGTGGTGGGAATTACCGAATCCAACGACGGGGATGTACGAACCCATCATGGGGGAAGAGATATTTGGGTGCTCCGACTCTCTCGCACCGGAACACTCCTCCGTCAGCATACCATCGGAACCGCTGCTGATGAAGGAGCCGAAATGGTTGTTATGAATGCGGACGGAACCTTTACGCTCGCCGGAGGAGAGTATTCTGTCCCCGGAGGAGAAGTCGCTGGAGAAGATGGACGAAGATACAAAGACTTTCGGATCATCCATTTTCGCTTCTAAACACAATATGTTGTGTTGCCTATTGACATTATCCACAATATGTAGTAAAATATAGGTATCTTATCCGTTCTGGGGGGATCAAAAATGGTAGATACCAGTGCATTAATTGTTCAGAAAAGGGGCGGGGAAAAAGTTCTTTTTGATATCCAAAAAATCAAGACCGCAATACGAAAAGCCTTTGATGCTACGAAAACCACCTACAGCGAAGACATCCTAATCCTTCTAGCGCTACGGGTATCGGCATCCATTCAACCTTCGATCAAAAATAATGAAGTGCATTTGGAACACATTCAGGATGCGGTTGAACAAGTATTAGTGGAGTCTGGCTTTTCTCGGGTTGCCAAAGCCTATATTCTCTACCGAAATCAGCATGAAAAAATACGAAATCTCGATACAACCATGCTGAATTTTTCACGAACGGTCAACGACTATCTCACTCAACTGGATTGGAGAGTCAAAGAAAATTCGACAGTCTCTTACTCGATCGGCGGTTTGATCCTACATAACAGCGGCACAGTCATAGCCAACTACTGGCTCAATGAATTGTATGACGACGAAATCGCCGAAGCGCATAAAACCGCGGAATTTCACATTCACGACCTTTCAATGCTCTGTGGATACTGCGCTGGTTGGAGTTTGAGACAACTGATCCAAGAAGGATTGGGCGGGGTACCGGGAAAGATTACGAGCGCCCCTCCTCGCCATCTTTCTACATTGGTCAACCAGATGGTTAATTTTTTGGGAGTTTTGCAGAACGAATGGGCCGGTGCTCAAGCTTTCTCATCGTTTGACACCTACCTAGCCCCTTTTGTCAAAAGCGATCAGATGCGATATGAAGAGGTCAAACAGGCAATCCAATCCTTTATTTTCGGTGTGAATACGCCCAGCCGCTGGGGAACGCAATCCCCCTTTTCCAACATCACGTTGGATTGGGTGGTTCCCGAATCCATGAAAGGTCAACCTGCCATTGTTGGCGGTAAAGAGCAAAGCTTCACTTACGGGGATTGTCAACCGGAAATGGATGCAATCAACCGGGCCTTTTTAGAAATTATGATTGAAGGAGACTCAGCCGGAAGAGGGTTTCAGTATCCGATCCCTACATATAACATTACGAAAGACTTCAATTGGCACAACGAGAATGCATCCCTTCTCTTCTCGATGACTGCCAAATATGGTACTCCCTATTTCCAAAATTTTATCAACTCTGACCTTGATCCTTCCGATGTTCGAAGTATGTGCTGTCGACTTCAGCTTGATAAACGGGAGCTTCGACGCAGAGGAGGCGGCCTTTTCGGGTCAGATGAGTTCACCGGATCCATAGGTGTGGTTACCCTGAATCTTCCCAGAATGGCTTTTCTAAGCCAAACTGAGGATGAATTCTTCCTTCGGTTGAATCGAATGATGGACATGGCAAAACGATCGTTGGAGATCAAGCGACGAGTGATTGAACGACTCAACCATGAGGGACTATATCCGTACACCAAACGATATCTCAAAGACTTTAATAATCACTTTTCCACCATCGGGTTGGTAGGAATGAATGAGACAACCCAAAACGCGTCTTGGATTCGAAAACCGCTTTATGAAAGTGAAGCCCACCGTTTTGCGATGAAAGTATTACATTTTATGCGGTCTCGGTTGAAAGATTTCCAAGAAGAAACAGGAAATCTGTATAACCTGGAAGCAACACCCGCCGAATCTACATCCTACCGGTTGGCCAAACATGATAAAAACCGTTATCCGGAAATCATCTCTTCCGGAGTTAAACAACCCTATTATACCAACTCAACCCATTTGCCAGTACAGTTCACCGAAGACGTGTTCCAAGCTTTGGATCTACAAGAACCCCTCCAAAAACTATACACTGGCGGTACGGTTTTTCACCTCTTTCTGGGCGAAAGAATCAGCGAGTGGGAGAGCGCGCGTGAGCTTGTCCAATCCATAACGAACAACTATTCGATCCCTTACTTTACTTTAAGTCCTACCTATTCTATATGCCCCGAGCATGGGTATCTGGAAGGGGAAAAGAAAGAATGCCCCGTCTGTGGATACCCAGCAGAAATCTATTCAAGAATCACGGGGTATTATCGTCCGGTTCAACACTGGAATGATGGGAAGCGTTCGGAATTTGCTCAGCGAACTGAATACGCCATGCCCAGAGAGGATGATTATGAAGTTCAGCGGTTGGCAAAAAGTAAGCCTAAACGATTACCCGAAGAAGATCTCGTCGGTACTATTTACCTCGATTTGCAATTTTGACTGTCCGTACTGTCATAATCCAGATTTGATCAAACCCCAACCTGCTCCTTACGGTGAGGAGCAGGTTTTTGCGTACCTGTCTGAGCGGAGAAATCAAATCCAAGCACTAGTCATATCGGGTGGAGAGCCTACCCTTTGGGAAGAAGATTTGCTCGGCTTTCTAGGGAAGACAAAACAGAAATTCCCCACTCTATTGCTTAAGTTGGACACCAATGGGTCCCATCCAGGGTTTTTGGAACGATGCCTTTTCAAAGATCCTCTTGATTCGGGAAAACCCTTGATCGACTTTGTGGCTCTGGATTATAAATCGTTCCGATATGATCGACTCACGGACAGTCCCAAGGAAGAATGGGAAAAGTCACTACGCCTATTGCATCAGTTTCCAACTGGGGAGGTCCGAATAACCATGTATCCGCCCTTTGTTCCAGAAGTTGAGTTTTCAAGCATTGCCGCGCATCTTTCGCAATTTCTCATCCCTGCCGTCGCGATTCAGTTGTATCAACCCCAACCAAAAACATCAGCCGTCGCGCCGTACAAACGCGAGGTGTTCGAACGGTTCCAAAAAACCCTTCGAGCTTTCGGCCTTTCTGTAATCATTCGACCGGTACCCTAATGAATCACAAGGAAGATCGACCCATCCTCATGCAAAATAAATCCATCAGTGGAGTCCATCGGTCGGATAAAGGAGGAAGTGCATGCATTCCATTCGGAACAAGATGCTCATTTGGTTTGGGGGTTCGATGATCGTGTTGCTTTCCCTCTTAGGGATTGTACACTTCATCCAGGTCCGAGATACCGTAATCCCGTTAACTCACGATTTGAGCACAGAGGTTCTGGTCGCGCGATCCGCTGAAATAGGGCGACTGATCCACGGATATATAACAGATATCAATACACTAGCAAAAAACACGCTCATCCGAGAAGGTTCGTGGGAGCAAATTACTGACGCCATAATGAGTTGGGCGGGTGAGACGAACCCCGATTATGAAATCGTTTTTTTCGCTGATCAAGACGGCCGGTATATTACAACCTTAGGTGCCAAAGGAACCATTGCGGATCGCGATTACTTTCAAGCCATTATGCATGAGGGGTTTGACGATTTTATCAGTCACACCATGATCTCTCGCTCGACGGGAGAACGGATCTTCGTTGTGGCAAGTGCGGTCATCGATCTTCAAGGAAAAAGAAAGGGACTTATCGCCTCTACTGTTCTTTTAGAAACCCTTTCAAATATAGTGGGTTCGATCCGTATCGGAGCCAAAGGATTCGGGTATGTTATCGATCATGATGGGTTATTAATTGCTCATCCGGACGATAAATTGCGGATGACCCTCAACTTCCTACAATCTGATTCATTGGGATATCTGGGACTCCAAGAAATTGGACGAAAGATGATCGAAAAGGAAAGCGGGATTGGGACATATCGCCGACCGGATGGAACCTCATTGGCGACTGTATTCAATCCGATTCCCCATTCTCCTGATTGGACTTTAGGCATCTCTCTATTTGAGGAAGAGTTAATCGGTACGGCCCGAGAACTGATTCGTAAAACGCTTTCCCTGATGATCATCGTCGTATGTATCGTCCTGGTGGTAGTAGTAATCATTTCAAACCGGATCGCTTCTCCGATAAAAGCCCTTAAGGAAGGAGTCAATACAGTAAGCTCAGGGAATTTGGATCATACCCTATCCATCCGGGCAAAAGACGAAATTGGGGATTTGGCGAAGGCATATAATCGGATGACACAGCAACTGAAAACCCATATCATCACTCTCCAGAAAACGACCGCAGAAAAAGAACGCATTGAAGGCGAGCTTCGCATCGCGAACAAGATTCAAACCAGCATGCTTCCGCATCTTTTCCCTCCATTTCCTCATATTCATAGGATTGATCTATATGCAACTATGGAGCCAGCTCGTGAGGTAGGAGGGGACTTCTATGATTTTTTCCTTGTGAATGACCGATTCCTGTATTTCTCCATCGGTGACGTTTCAGGAAAGGGCATACCAGCAGCTCTTTTCATGGTCATTACCCGCACGATTTTAAAGAATCAAACCATGCAAGGTGATTCCCTATCCGATATCTTCTACCACACCAACCAAATTCTATGTACGGAAAATGAAGAAAATATGTTTGTAAGTGTTTTCATGGGTAAGGTAGACATTCAAACCGGAGTATTGGAGTTTATCAACGCTGGTCATAACCCTCCTTTGATATCACGAAAAAAAAAGCCCTATGAATTTCTCACAGTAGATCGAAACTTGGTTTTGGGATGTGTTCCGAACTATCGGTTTTCTGGGCATGAAACTATTTTAGAACCCAACGATGTCCTTCTTTTGTTTACAGATGGCGTTACCGAAGCGACAAACATGGCAAATGACCTTTTTTCGAACGAGCGATTAGTGCAAACAGTCAACAACACACGCAATTTTGATACCCAGACCATACTCAAAACCATTCGTCACGCAATCGACGGTTTTGTTTTAGAATCGCCCGCTTCCGATGATGTAACAATGCTGGCAATTCGATTAAGAGAGGAACCGATCGGAAGAGATCCAGCCATGGGTGCATCCTAAAAGAAAAAGCCCTTCGTGACTACGAAGGGCCATCTATGTGAGCAGTGTGGTTGGTCGGTCTTGTTTTTCAAAGATATTATACATCAAGGGCTTAACTGAGTGTCAACAGCCAAATTGCGATGTTTTGTGTAACGATCGTGAAAATACGGGGGTACACTCCATATGAGTTATCTATTTTCGTTCAAAGTATGGTTCGCTGGTTTTGAAATATACGATTTCAGTTCAGGACATGTCACTAGTGAACGGATTTCTTGATCAAGCTTTTTCCTCATTTGCATCCGATTATCCGTGTCCGACAATTCCGTTTGATCATACTTCTCGATCTCTTCTACCGTTTTACACAAATCCGCAAGGTCAACAGCGCCGACCAGAGCCGCAGCACCTTTGATCTTGTGAACTAATGGACGAATATCGACCCATAAACTCCGTGGATCAAATCGCGGAGTCCATTCCTCTTCCAATGACCGCAAAAAAATGGCCAAAAGCTCCTTGTGCATTTCTGCGTCTCCTCCCGTCATTTCAATCCCGCGGGCTACATCAATATGCGGGATCGGCCAATCATGGATCCTTTTTTTCCTTTCCTTGACCTCACCCGATTTTCCTCCCCAAACAGACCTCAATGCTGCAAAAAGTTCCTCAGGAGGCAGCGGTTTGTGTAACACCATTTCAACACCCACTTCTTGGCTCAGTCTTCCCGCTGCTTCTTTTGAAGACCCCGAGAAGACAATGATTTTTGCTTCAAAGTCGGGTATTTGGCGAAATCGATTGAGGAGCTCCCATCCATTCATATCAGGCAGATAATAATCCATAATGATTAGGTCATATGAACCAGTTTCTCCAAAATGCAGCGCTTTCCTTGCTGTATCGGCAATATCGACTTCAACTCCTTTTTTCATAAGGAGTTCTTTTGAAAGCGTGGCATTGCTTACATCATCCTCGACCAAAAGAACTCGTTTCGAATGAAAAATCGGTTCGGGTGTGAAAAGAGTCGTTCGATCGATCCCTGTGGAGGGGAAATCAAACAATCCTTCATTCCCTTTTTGATGTTGAAGGGGCAGCTCGACAACAAACTGACTCCCTTCTCCCTCTTTGCTAACGACTTCAATCGTCCCCTCCATTGTATCAATTAAGCTCTTGCAAATGGATAGCCCCAAACCCGTACCTCCATACCGGCGTCCAGTCGATGAATCGGCTTGGGTGTAGGGTGTGAAGAGTTTTTGTAGATGTTGATCGTTCATTCCGATTCCGGTATCCCATATAGTGAATCGGATTTTGTCTGGTTCCGGTTCTACTTTTAATCCAATATATCCTTGAACAGTAAACTTCAGAGCATTGCTGAATAGATTGATCAGGATTTGGTGAATGCGTAATGAATCACCCATATAGATCAGATCAGAGGAAAAAACAGGTTCGATCTGGAATTGGATTCTCTTCTGTTGAGCCATCGGTTCAAACAGCTGCTGGAATCTCTCGATTAGCTTCTTCAGTGAAAAAGGGGCTTTTTCCAATACCATCTTACCTGCTTCTAGTTTGGATAGATCCAGAATATCATTGATTATCGTACGAAGAGCATCAACGCCCATGGTAATTCGATCCAGATATGTTTTCTGTTCCTCAGTGCTTAGGATTGCTTCAAGCAAAGACAACAATCCCGTGACTGCATGGAGCGGGTTTCGTAATTCGTGACTGACATTCGCAATAAACTGGCTTTTAGCCTTATTGGCCGCTTGAGCATCCTTTCTTGCTTTTTCAAGAAATCGTTGTGTTTGCTTGAGTTTGGTTACATCCCGAAATAGAAAAGCTCGTCCGATATACCGCCCTATTCTATCCTTGAGGATCGTTGCATCAACATGAAACACTCGGTCTTTCGAAATATGCTCTTCAAGCTCAATGGGCTCTTGGTTGTTTTTCGTTCCGAGCTTCTGTAGACGGGGCCATTCCTCAAAGACACGAGAAGCCGGTACCCCTACAGTCAATCGAATGGGTTCCAACCAATCAGCAAGCGCTGAATTCCAGTTTACTATTTTATTCTCTTGATCAACAACCAATAATCCATCGATAAGGTTCATTGCAACCTGTTCCCAAGCGATTGGAGATACTTTCAACAATCCAAAACGTAGGGTGGCCCATGCAATGAGGCTTATCGATATCACAAAACTTAATGGGGTCGGATCAAATCCTCCGATTACTCGATTATCTAGGATATACATGATGCTTGAGGCAAAAGGGAAAGCGCAACCCATGATGATCATCACAGATTGTCTCAGGAACAAATCCCGCGAAGCAATCACATATCGAACCAGAAGAAAGACGGATATACCGACTAAGGAATACGCATATATACTATTGATCCAAAAAAGAGATCCTCGTTCATACACACCGGCAATTCCTCCTGGAATTGCCTCAAGTTCGATACTGGACCAGATAAGATGATGATATTGATTCGTAAAGGATAGGATGATTTGTATGGTCGGTACAATAAGGAGAAAAACACTTCGTTTTGTGGAAATCCGATTTCCCCTTCCTATGGCTTGGAGAACAAATAGGAGAAAAAAAACAGCGGTTGTTTGACTGCCAATATATGAGAAAGCGGACCAAAGAGCTTTACCTGTATGGCTCATGGAAACTGCCTCAAAGATCGACGTAAAACACCAAATCCCAACAAAAACCATTAATACAACCATCTCAATAGCCCCGGATGCGGGTCGTTTCCGAAAAGCAATCAATCCCATCAAGAAAGATAAACCAGTTCCCGCGATGCACAAAACCACATATACAATTAAATGCATACAGAAGCTCCTCTTGAAATGATCCATGGAGGGAAAGAGATCATCTTGTTCGAACTCCCTCACTACCAACGAACAGGATTTTTTACATAATTTTGTAATTCGACTCAAAAAAACATGAAAACCCCTTCAACCACCTTTTGAAAGGACTTTTGCGCGTTCTTGTATTGAGAAAAGGCATCGTGATACGATTGGCCGATCTCCTTCTGCACTTCAATAGAAGGAAAAGGAACCAAAAGTGTTCCCAAATTCCCGGGATTGATTACCTTGATTTTCCGGCCTGTTTGAATGGAATGGAGAAGCATCTGACCTTTGGGGCTATCAAAAAAGGCTTTGATATAATACGGATCTGCAACTTCTTTCTTCAATCGAATACAAAGAATGTTCGCTGATGCGATTGCAGGTAGTTGGTCGGATCGAATCACCGCAGACTTAATGACTGTTCCTCGAGCCGAAATGACCACATCATTCTCTTGAAGGGCATACGAGTTCCAGTTGTCATTGACAAAGCGGATTTCCCGCATTGGGTGCGTCTGTTTCTCTCCTGGATCATGAATATCTCCTGAGTTCCAAAAATACACAACGGGATGATTTTGGTAAGGAGCCCGAGGTTCGTACACTTCTGGACGGATTTGTAGGCCCCGAAAGATCCGAGATGCGAATTCGTTCAACCGCTGAGCCCGTACTCCTTCTTTGGATAATCCTTCTGTTTGCACATAACCGGACGCGCCGAGCAAATAAGACTGTCTTTTCAACTGTTCGTTTGGTACCCATGTGCTGATTCCAGTCATTTCTTTCCCGTCTTGGTAAATATCGGATAGTGTATTTACCCAGTCACCCGCAGCAATCGGGTCTCCAAAAAGATTCTTAGAATAGGCGTCGATCATAAGTACTTTTCCTTTTCGCTCTTGATCCTTTTTTTTCTGCATAACCAATAGCGATCGAGGGTGAGAATGAAGATCGGTGATTTGCTCGGGCATTTCGATCACAGATTCCACCCAATCCATTTCAACCAAATGCTTGCGAACACTCATATCGGCCGATTGATTCAAACTGGCTGTGGAAAGAGCCAATACAGCTATGCCATCGGATTGGAGCACGTGCAACGCATGCAAAGCAAAAAGCCAATCTTTCGAAGTCCCTCTTTCCATCCCTACGGGGAATCGTTCTGGATAGTTCCTCTTTATTGGCTCATGGTTGGGATACGCAATCGGCAAATCACCGACCACGGCATCAAAAGAGCGCAATCCGTCCTTGGCAAATAGCTTAGGGTTCTCGATCAAATCGCCATAAACAATATCTGTATGGTAGAAACCCATCAGAAAAAAATGAATGATACTCAGGAAGAAAGGAGCAAGTTCCTTTTCTTGACCGCTTAGTTGAATCCGAGGGTTTTGCATCAATATCCGAGCTCCCAATAAACCCCAACCAGATCCCATATCACAAAGAGAGTTTCTTGAGGAGGGTTGAAGGATTTTGATGATCAATCGCGAAAGGTGATCTGATGTTGAATAGAAACGAGAGTGGGTTTGGTTCAGGATGCTTTGAGTCTGTATATATCCCCAGATCACTTCTCGTGTTTGCTGGATATCCTTTATATCAACAGTTTCAGCAAAACGAAGGCTTTTCACCAACCTTTGATTATCGGTTTGATCGAATTCTTCGAAAAGAAACCCCGTGAATATCCCTTTTGTCCCTGCGTCTGTTGTTACAGCAAAAAAAGGGTTGTTCGTTTCTATTTCTTTGAAGATTCGCAATAGCTCTTTTTTGATCTGGTGTCCTTTTTGTTGAACGGCGGAAAAATCCGGTCCATCATAACGAAACCCTACCTGAGAACCGATTTGAATCACCCATTTGAGGAAACAGGCCCCGAGTTCTAGCCGATGGATCCGCGAAAGCAGCCCATGGAAAAGGAAGAATAACAACTTCTTCTTTCCTCCCTCCTTAATGGATCAATGCCTCATTATACCACACTACTCCAGCAAAATAGAAAAGTTCGGCATGTTGGATTCTTCAAAAAATGGGGTATGGGGTTTCCGAAAATCATACAATTTAGAATCATTCGGTACAGATGGGGTAAACTATACCAAATCACATTTCGTTTTGGGGGACAGGTATGAAAGGGGTTGATGCAACAAATGGTAGGGAATATTGTCATCACTGGTATCGGGATCATTTCGAGCATGGGAGAAGGCAAGGAGCAAACCATACAATCACTACGCAATGCAGAAAGCCGTGTTGGCCAAATTACTCATTTTCCTGTCGATGATTTTCCTGTTCAGATTGCTGCAGAGGTAAAAGACTTCGCGCCAGAAAAATATATAGACAAAAAGCAGGTTCGAAAAATCGACCGAGCCTTTTTGTTTGGTATTGCTGCAGCAAAAATGGCTCTTGAAGATAGTCAATTAGTTGTGGATGATGAATTGGCCGATGATTTTGGAGTTGTGGTCACATCCGGGATCGGTGGATTCAATACGTTA
>Ga0334886_1004544_pt1 | contig 11242 bp, 8 predicted proteins | sample GraSluR1_MG_9_FD_207232 | JGI IMG/M metagenome (GOLD analysis project Ga0334886, IMG submission 207232) | Sludge microbial communities from methane-producing bioreactor in Wageningen University, Netherlands - Granular Sludge_27_06-R1 | ecosystem: Engineered > Bioreactor > Anaerobic > Unclassified...
TCCGGCGACGCGAGCCGAGATGATCAGCGGCGTGCGTTCGTACCTCCGCAGCACCCAACGCCAACCCGAGATTGTCAAAAGCTACTTTCAAGCCGAATCCGTCCGCCACGCGGCAGGGTAGAACTGTCCAATATTTACTGCTCCCGGTAATAGCTGGCGATCACACGCCGTACGCGTTCGTTGCGGCGGCCCGCCACCGCGTCCGCGAGGCCCGTGATCCGTTCCGCCGCCCCCTGCGGGTCGCCCGCGACAAGAAACAAAAAATCGAATACGAACTCGCCGTCGGCGACCTCGACCAGGCCAGCCGGCTGCCCCTGGTCGACGTCCTCACCGCGTTCTGCAAACACCTGCGGGCCACCCGCACCTACAAGTCCTACAAGAACGACTTCAGCCGCCTGCGGAGTTTCTTCGGGCCGGTGTGCGACGCGCTCAAGCCGTCGCCAGGCGGTCCGCGACGCGACGGGACGCCCCGCAAGCCATGCAAGGACAGCCCCCGTGGCCGGGCCCGCGCACGCCGGGCTACCACCCAGCTATAATGTGAATATGGCAGCCCGCCGCGGAAGTAGTGCTGACCATGAGCCTGCCAGGTCCGACCGGCTGCCAATGTTAAGCGGCCGAAACGCCCCCCAAGCGCGCGACCCTCCCAAGGAGGACGGCCGGCACAATTGGTGCTGCCGGGAGCTAACAGGGTACAACGTCAACGAAGCTCCAGCGGCAACCTGCACTGAGGCCCGCTACCATGACCAAGAACTCTCCGAATCACGAAACTGGTCGCCGTCAAGTCGGCATGAAGTTCTGGCTAGCTACGGCGGGAATCGCACTGCTCGGCGTGGCCGCTGTGCGAGCTGACTGGTCAGAATCAGGACCGTACGGGGCCGGCTGGGTCAGCGTAACGGTGCCGCGCCCGGGCGGCGGCAGCTTCAACGCGCTGCTGTTCTATCCCGCGACCGCCTCAGGTTCCGGGGCCGCCTACGATGCCGGCGGCGCCCCGTACCCGGCCATCACATTCGGCCACGGGTGGATCACAGCCGTCACCCGCTACCAAAGCACGCTGGAGCATCTGGCCACCTGGGGCTACTTCGTTATGGCAAGCGAGTCCTACGGCGGTCTCTTCCCCGACCACTCGGCCTTCGCCGACGACTTGCGCTGGTGCCTGAGCTACCTCGAAAGCCAGAATGCGAATCCCGACACCTGGCTCTTCGAACAGGTGGACACGGCCAACTTCGGCGCTTCCGGCCACTCGATGGGTGGCGGCGCCAGCATCCTGGCCACGCAGCGCGACACCCGCATTCGAGCCCTTGGGAACATGGCCGCCGCAGAGACGAACCCCTCCGCGACAGCGGCAATCGCCGCCGTGTACGTACCCGTCTGTCTCATCGCCGGAGACGAGGACTCGATTGTCCCCCCGGCGGGGCACACGATTCCAATGTACGACAACGCATCCGCCCCCCGCAGGCTGCCCTTGCTGGATGGCGGCTGGCACTGCGGCTTCCTGGACAGCAGCTTCTTCGGCTGCGACAGCGGCTCCCTGCCGCGCGCCACGCAATTGGCCCTGACGCGCGGCCTGCTCACCAGCTTCTTCAACCTCTATTTGAGAAACGATCAGACGGCCTGGCGGCAGGTATGGGGTCCCGGCCTCTACTCCGATCCGCTCATTAACAACATGCGCGTGGATCCGGGCATCGTGCTCGATCCCCCACAGGCCGCTCTGCAGGGCTTCGGCGGGCAGACCGTCCACGCCGAGTTCCTGCTGGCGAATTCCGGCCCGCTCCCGACCAGCTACACGCTCCTGGTGGAAGACAACGCCTGGCCGACGACTCCCTCGCCCGCGCAGACTGTCGTGCTGAACCCCGGCGAATTCGCGGCCCTGACCGTCAGCGTGCAGATCGCCACGGGCCCCGGCACTGCGACCGACACGACCCTGCTCAGCGCCCGCTCAGACCTCGACGGCGGGACGCGGGCCTACGCCACGCTGACGACCGTCAGACAGCTATGCGGCGATCTGAATGGCGACGGCGTCGTGGATGAAGCGGACTTTGACATCCTCGTCGGCTGCCTGACGGGGCCCGGTGTCACCATGCTTCCTGGTTGTGACGCTGCCGATTTCGACCTCGACGCGGACGTCGATGGCGCCGACTTCGCCGCCTTCCAGCTCAACTTCGCCGCCGGCCTGTAGCTCACGGCGCCAGCGACGCTCCAAGTCGGTTGGTGTGTCGAACCCCATGCCCGCACGGAACTTGCCGCGCGCCACGCCTGACCGCATTAACCCCGGCGCGCTCGTAGTCGTCCGAACCAACAATAGGTCTTGGAGTCGCCGCCGCGCTCGGCCGCCGCCGGCCTCTGCAAGTCGTGTACGTCGGATCGCGGGGCTTGTACAATCCGAAATGCCGGCTCGACTGCGGCGCCGGGTGAGGCTTCAGGGCAGCTTTTGGGTATATATTTGTGTGCAAGTGGACGGCCTGCGAGGTGTGCGGAGCGTTTCCGCATGCCCGTCGGCTCTGGCGGGCGTTACATGCCCCGCCGCCGTCGCCGCGCACTCCGTCTTCGGCGACGGTCACACCGCGAGAACGAAGGGTGAACACATGAGAAGAACGCGAGTAATTCCGCGCTGGATCTGCGGCCTGCTCCTGGCGGCGGCACCGCTGGCAGCGCCGGCGGCTGAGGAGCACCTGCTGCTGGCCATCATGCAGGACGAGTTGCAGCTCTCGATGACACGGCTCGCCGCGCCGCCTGACGACGTTAGACCCTACTTCATCCAGTACGCGGTCGCGGATCTCGTCGAGCTGCGCGCCGGGGCATCGCTGGGGGCGCTGGTCGCCGAGAACGAACGGCACATTCGCCAGCTTGACGTGGACGTCCGCGTGGGCTCTTACGAACTGGACAACACGCGCCAGATTCGCGGGGGCATGCCGGGATTTCTTAGGTTCTTCGGGGGCTGGACGCTGCTCCCGACCGACGGCGACCCGCTCGGGACGCGCCACGCCATCTGGCTCCGCACGGATGAGGAGTTCAAGGCCGCCGTCAAGCGCCTGGCCGAGGTGCGGGCCAACCTCGCGGTCAAGGTCGAAGCCGAGGACCAGTCCGATGACTTCACCAGGGAGGAGCCCGCCGTTTACATCGGCCCGTGGCTCACGCAGTCGTGGGACAAGCCCGCCGCGCTCGAGCTGATCAAGGCTGCCTCGGGCCGGTTTCGCGCGCATCCGGACATCTACAACTCCTCGGTTTCCATTACCGGCACCATTCGAAACACCCTGGCCGTGAACTCGGAGCGCAGCCGCCTGCAGCACGGGCAGGCCTATTGGCGCATCAGCGTTTCGGCCTCGACGATCGCGGAAGACGGGATGGAGCTTTCGCAGTTCGAGTCCATGGAGGCCTTCAGCTTTGAGGACTTGCCCGGGCTCGCCGAGGTTCATGCCGCGGTGGATCGCGTCATCGCCGACGTGTTGGCCCTCCGGGCCGCACCGATAGTGGATCCCTATACCGGCCCGGCCATCCTGCTCCATCGTGCCAGCGGCGTCTTCTTCCACGAGATCTTCGGCCACCGTTTGGAGGGGCACCGCCAGAAGGACGAGGAGGAGGGCCAGACCTTCGCCAAGAAGCTCAATGAGCCCGTGCTGCCGGACTTCATGCACGTGTACGACGATCCGACGCTGGCGGTCTTCCAGGGCACCGCGCTCTACGGCCACTATCTGTTTGACGACGAGGGCGTTCCCAGCAGCCGCGTCCATCTCGTCGACCAGGGCATCCTGAAGACGTTTCTCATGTCCCGGTCGCCCACGCGCGGCATAACCCAGTCCAACGGCCACGGTCGGCGCCAGCCCGGCCTGAAGGTCGTCGCCCGCATGGGCAACCTCATCATCGAGTCTGAGAAGCAGGTCAGCTTCGACGAGCTGCGCGCCATGCTGATCGAGGAGTGCCGCCGACAGGACAAGGAATTCGGCCTGCTCTTCACCGACATCTCCGGCGGCTTCACCACCACCACGACCTTCAGCCCGCAGGCCTTCAAGGTGCTGCCCATCAAGGTGTACCGCGTTTTCGTGGACGGGCGCCCGGATGAACTGGTGCGCGGCGTGGATATCTGCGGCACGCCCTTGACGTCGTTCGCCGGCATCATGGCCACGGCTGACGACCCAGGCGTGTTCAATGGCTACTGCGGGGCTGAGTCGGGCTCGGTGCCCGTGTCGTCAATATCGCCCAGTATTCTCGTCCGGCAAATTGAGATCGAGCGGCGCCAGCGGGCCCAGGATCGCCCGCCGATCCTGCCCGCGCCGATCGCCGCTGAAGGTCGTGAAGGTTGATTGCATACACCGAACCCGGGACCGCCAAACCGCGGGCCGGCGGCTCGCCGCCCAGACCCGCACGGAGATAACAGACATGAGATACACGCGCTATGCCTCGCTGGCCCTGGTCGCGGCCCTGGCCACGGCAGCCCTTGCACAGAACCTTGAACAGGAGAAGGCGCACGACGTAGTCCTGCGCGCGCTCGTCGACGAGATTGAACGCAACCAGGATTCGCTCGTCCTTGAAGACCTCGAACGACCCTACTTCATCGAGTTCGCACTGCAGGACGCACGCCAGTTCGTCATCGCCGCCGACCTGGGCTCCGTGGTCATGACCGGCGGCAACCGTGACCGCATGCTCAGCACCGAGGTTCGGGTCGGCTCCTACGAGTTGGACAACACCAACTTCGAGGGAGGATTCGGCTATCGCGGTCGGCGCTTCCGGCGCGGCGGCGGGGCTGGCAGCGCGTCCGTGCCCATCGAGGATGACTACCACGCCATCCGCCAGGCCATCTGGTGGGCGACCGACCGCCAATACAAGGACGTCGTCGAGACGTTTGAGCAGAAGAAAGCCTTCATGCAGGGCAAGCTGATCGAGGACAAGCCGGCGGACTTCTCGCGCGAAGAGCCGGTCGTGTACCTGGAGGATCGCCCGGTCGTCGAGCTGCACGAGCAGGAATTGGAGCAACTCGCGCTCGAGCTTTCGCGCATCTTCCGGGATCACCCGGAAATCGAGGACTCCTCGGTGAGCGCGACGGCGGTGGGCGGACACCGCTACCTCGTCAACACGGAGGGCACGCGCATCCGCATCGCCGGACATCGCTTCGCGATCGGAATCAACGCGCAGACCCGCGCTGACGACGGCATGGAGCTGGCCGATTCAGTGACCGTCTGTGCCCTGAAGTTCGCGGACCTTCCGACCGAGGAGGAGTTGCGGGCCGAGACCGTCAAGATGGTTAAGCGGCTCATCGCCCTGCGAACTGCGCCCGTGCTCGAAACCTACAACGGACCGGTCTTGCTCGCTGCGCAACCAGCCGCCGAGCTCTTCGGAAGCTTCTTCGCCGATCGCTTCGCCGGAGGCCAGCGCCCCGTCGGCAGCAGCTCCAATCCCGACGATTTCGAGAACAAGATCGGGCAGCGGCTCTTCCCGCGCTACATTCGCATCGTGGACGACCCCACTCTTGAGGCCTTCGCCGACGTGCCGCTGGTCGGGCACTACCAGTTCGACCATCAGGGCGTGCGTGCTCGGCCCGTGACGCTTGTTGACGGCGGGCGGCTGGAAGCCCAAGTCATGTCCCGAAACCCCTCACGAATCGCCGATAGCTCGACCGGGCACGGCCGCGGCATGTCCGGATCATCGGCATCGACGAGCGTGCTGCTTCTTACCGGCGACGACCCACTCCCAGAGGAGCAACTCCACCAGGAGCTGTTGTCGGCAGCGCGGGATGAAGGCCTGGACTTCGGCATCCTCATAGCCCGCCTGGGCGAGACCGGCGGCGGTTTAGACGGATTCTACGGTATGCGCGGTTCGGGCGGCCGCAACCCCCTCGAGATATACAAGGTATACGAAGATGGTCGGCGCGAGCTCGTTCGGGGCGTCGAACTGAGCGGACTCGACCTGCGCGCGTTCAAGCAGCTTGTCGGCGTCGGCGCACGTGCCTACGTCCATAACCAGGGCCAGACCGGCCAGAGCTTCATCGCACCGGCAATGCTCTTCGAGGAGTTGGATCTGGCGAAGATCGACCGGGACTTCGACAAGCCTCCGTTCATGCCGAACCCCGTCGGCCGGTAGGCCAAGCCGCCGGGAACAAGATGGCCTGACACAGAACCCGCCAAACCGGCGACGACCAAGCCGAACAGGCCGCGTACGGGTCGACTCCCTGCCCCAAGCGCTAGCCCCGCTTGGGGCAGGGGGGTCGGCCCGCCCCTACCGCTCCAGCCGGCCCCTGACCAGGGTGGTGCACCACCGCCTCTGAGCCTGCCCGGCGGGCCGGGTGGCCGACGGCGAACGCCGGAAACGCGTCGAACGCCCCACGCGTATGTCCGATAACGCGCTTAATGGCCCGCCGCAATGTGCCGTCGCCCCTGAGCCTGCCCGCGGTGCCGGACGCGCGCCATAGCCCATCCTCCCGTGGACTGCTAGCGCAGTCTCTGCCTGTTGGCAGCCGTGCTGCGCGCCTGCCTGGCTCGGTCGTCAAGACCACCGCCCCCAGTTCCGATAGCACTTGCGGGTACCAACCAAACGCCGCACCCCAACGCGGGCGCAGCGTCTTGGCGCCGTGTCTGCGGGCTGCGAGCAGTATGTCAGAGGTTCTGGATCAGAGTGAAATCGACGCGCTTCTGGCATCCGTAGCCCAGGATGACGGTGCCGAAGCCGAGGCCGGCCCTGCCAACGGCGGCCCCGGATCCGCGAAACCCCGCGCCGCATTCCAGCCCAACCTGACCACCCGCCGCGACGTCAGCACCTACGACTTCAAGCGCCCCGAACGCGTCAGCAAAGACCATATTCGCGCCCTTGGCTCCATCCACGACGGCTTCGCCCGCAATTTCGGCGCGACCCTCTCCGGCTTCCTGCGCACCATCATTGACGTCCGCGTCGTCGGCGTCGAGCAGTTGACCTACAGCGAGTTCATCCACTCCCTGCCCAACCCGACCTGCTTCGTCATACTTCACGCCCCACCGCTCGAAGGCCAGATGTGCCTCGAGCTCAGCCCGCTCATCGTCTATCCGATCATTGATCGGCTCCTCGGCGGCACCAACGCCGAGCTCTACATCCCCCAGCGTCCGCTTACCTCCATCGAATGGCGACTCATCAACCGCATCGTTGAAAGCGCCCTGGAGCACCTCTGCGAAGTTTGGCGGAACCTTGTCGAGGCCCGCTTTCAGGTCGTCGACGTCGAAAGCAACCCCCAGCTCGTGCACATCGTCGCACCCACCGAGGTGGTCGTCTTCATCACCTTCGAAATCAAGATGGGCCAGTGCGCCGGCACTATCAGCATGTGCATTCCCTTCAACACGATCGAATCGGTGCTCAGCAAGCTCACCACCCAGTCCTGGTTCGGCTACAAGGCCAAGGAGGCCACCGACAATCAGTTGCGCCGCCTCGCACGCAACCTCACCCGCAGCACCGTCGACCTGACCGCCTTCCTCGGCTCAACCCGCATCAAGCTCGGCGAGCTGCGCCGCCTGCGCCCGGGCGACCTCCTTCAGCTCGACAAACGCGTCAACGAGGACCTGATCCTTCGCATCGCCGGCCGCAACAAGTATGCGGGCTTCGCCGGCCAGCTCCGCGGCCGCCGGGCTCTGTGCGTGCGCCGAACCGCCGAAATCGACGAACCTCTCTAACCACCCGGCCAACGCCGCCCCACACCCACCCGGCTCAAGCCGCTGGGAATGCCTCCTCAATCGCCTCACTGTCCGCCTGCACGTCCCCGGCTAGAACCGTTCGGCTCACGACCGCCGCCCGAATCTCCTTGGCCCGCGCCCGCCGCAGCGCTTTCGCCACCTCGTGAATCGTCGCCCCCGTCGCCAGCAGGTTATCAACTATGCACACCCGCCGCCCTTCCAGACGCACTCCCCGCCTCACCGTGAAGCAGCCCGCCACGTTCGCAAAACGCGCCGCCCGACTCGTCACGCCCGTCTGACTCGGTGTGTGTCGCACCCGCACCACCGCCCGCCACACCGGCAGCCCCAGCCGCCGCGCGACGCCCAGCGCCAACGCTTCGGCATGGTCGCACGGCCGCTGCCAACGCCGCAGCCGCGACATCGGCACTGGCACCAGCGCATCCAGCTCCGCCGGCCAGCCCAGACGGCTCAGTTCGGCCGCCAGCAACTCCCCCAGGTAATCCCCATTCCGTTCCCGTCCCCTGTATTTCAGACCAATACCCAACGCCCGCAGCGGCGGCTCGTACGCCCCGACCCGTGCCAAACCCGCCACGTTCCAGACACGCTCAGTCCGACATAGCGCACACTCACGCTCGTGAACCGACTCCGGGCGCATCGTCCTGCCACAGCGCGGGCAGTACGGCGTCCGCCGAATCGCCGCCAGTTCCAGCGCACACGACTCACATACCGGCAACCCGCCTCCCCCGATCGCTTCACCACACACCACGCATGTCTGCGGCAAGGCCGCGTCTGCCAGCCCCCGCAGCAACCCCCCCAACGACGACATCACGACGCCCAACCCAGGCATCGCCGTGCTCCCTGCGCAAACCCGGTTAACACCCCGCACCTCCCCGCTCAGGACTCCTCGTCCGCTTCCTCCGACTCCGGCTCGGCCGCCTCCGCAAAGGGCGTCATCCGGATCCGGCCCGCTTCCACCTGGATCTTCTGAATGCGCAGCTCGGTCTCGTCGAGAATCTGTCGGCAGCGGGCCGCCAGTTGCGTCGCCTCCTCGTAACCAGCCAGCGACTCCTCCAGACCGATCTCGCCCGACTCCATCGCCGCCACGATCGCGTCCAGCCGCGCCATGGCCTCCTCAAACTTCAGATTCTTCACCGACTTAGCCATTCGTACCCCGCTTCGCTGCCGTCCGCCGGCACCCGGTGGCCGCACCGGGCGACCCAACCGGCCTAGCCAGCACGCATCATGAGCCGCCCCCCGGTCACCGGTCAACCCGTTTGCCCCAACGAACCGGCCTCTTTTACTCTTTGACAAGCCGGCGGCCTTGACGCATACTCCCCCAGATTCCGTGCGCGCGTCACGGGTAGTGCCGGACGACCGTCCGGCGACGTGGGCACAGCAGCCAAAAGTGCGATCAGGAAGTTATAGGAGTGCACGGATGGCGGGTCGACCGGCTACGGCCCGTGGAGGCGGCCTGAGTGGCATCCACATCGGGCTCATCGCCTTCGCGTTTGTCAGCGTCGCAGCGCTGGGTGGTTTCGTTTTCCAGCTCACCAAGGTCAAGAGCGCCGAACAGGCCGCTGACCAGGCTCAACGCCGCCTCAGCAGCTACGGCACGCCCCCGGCCTACTACCAGAACGAGGCCACCGCGCGCCGCACCACGGTCTTCGGCGTGATGTCCGACGACCTGAACAAGATGGCCAAGCTGGTCGCCGGCGAGGAGGCCGTCGCGGCTGCGCTTGAGCAGCGCGCCAACGACCTGCTCGCCGAGATTCATGCCTCCAAACCCGACATCGTCAATCCGACCGACACGCTGTTCACCGCCATTCGCGCGCTTGACGGCAGTCTCACCGCCGGTCGCCAGACCAACGAGAGCCAGTCGCGCCAGATGGAAACGCAGCGCGGCACCATCGACTCCCTCACCCGCCAGGTCGAAACCGCCCGCAGCACCTTTGAGCAGCAGATCGCCAAGACCAAGAGTGACTACGAACAGGCCACCGCCGGCTTCGACCGCAGCCTGGCCGAGAAAGATGCGCAACTGGCTCAAGTGCGCAGCGCCCTCGAGGCTCACGAACGCGAACTTCAGCAGGCCCGCCGCGGTGCCGACCAGGACCGCCGCGAGCTGGAGCTCGTGAATACCCGCCAGGCCAACCTGATCGCCAGGCTCCAGGATCAGATCAAGGACTTGAAGGGCACCTTCGACGCCGAGGCCATCCTCAAGAAGGCTGACGGCCGCATCCTGCGCGCCATCCCGGGCAGCGAGATCGTCTACATCAATCTCGGCGCCGACAATAACGTCAAGATCGGCATGCCCTTCGAGGTCTATTCACAGACCGGCTCATTTGGCAAGGACCCCCGCGGCAAGGCCTCCCTCGAAGTGCTCACGCTCATGTCCAGCACGGCCGAGTGCCGCGTGACGCGCGGCGTCCCGGGACAGCCTGTCATGGAGGGCGACATCGTCGTCAACCTCGCCTACGAACAGGGGCGGCGACCCAGGTTCGTCATCCGCGGCGACTTCGACCTCGACTTTGACGGCCGCATTGATGTCGACGGCGCCGCCAACATGGCCGCCATTGTCCGCCGCTGGGGCGGCGAGGTCGTGCCCGCGCTGGACGAAGGCGTCGACTTCGTGGTAATCGGCGTCGCGCCCAACGTGCCCACCTTCCCCGCCGGCACCAGTGATGTCGTCCGAGACCAAGCCGAACGCCGCGCCCTCGAGGCCTCGCGTTTCCGCACGCTGATCGACGAGGCCCGCGCCCTGCACATCCCGGTCATCACGCAGAACCAGTTCCTCTTCCTGACCGGCTACACCGACAGCCTGGGCCTGCGCTAGCCAAATCGCCCCCGCAGTGCCGGCAAGCTCGCCCCGCCGCCAGTTCCCGGGGCAGTTGTCCTTGAGTATTGCCGCTTCGCGCGGCATAATGGCGCTGCCTCCTGGATTCCGACCACGCCCGGCCGGCCCGGGCGCCGGGGGCCCGACCTCGCGGGGAGCGTCGGCCCAATAAACCACCAGTTCACCGGGAGGCACACAGGGGCACGCCTATGCGTGCAGGCACGCGCCATCGGGCTCCGCTCACGGCCGCCGCGGCCATGTGTCGCTGCTCTGCTAAGCGCAAGCTATCTCCAGGCAAGTCACCGGCTGGGGGGAGAAGGAGCGGGATCATGCAATTACGGCTTCCATCAACAGCGTTGGTCATTGCCGGCCTGCTGGTCACCAACGTCTGCCTCGCCGGCCAGTTAGCCGCCGCGGGCGGCACGCGCGAGGCGGCTGGCATCCTGTACTGCCCCAGCAACCGCGACAATGCAGCCTTCCGCGCCGAGGCAAGGACGGAGCGTTGCCGTTTGCCTGTAGCCGGTGGCGGGTTGGCAGCGCTCGATCAGCCGAATGTGCCGGAGTGCGACGAACCCAATGTGCCGGTTTGGTCGGCAGGGTTGAAGCAGGCTGAGCCGGCGGCGGGGTGGCTGCGCCCGGCTGGCGCCAAACAGAGCGCGGTTGGCGGGTATTGCGAGATTTGCTACACCAACTGCGGTGATGGCACGGGCGGTACGCCGGACGACTGGATCACGCACGTGATCTTCGCCGGTATTGACAACGAGACCGAGTATGAAGAGTGCCCGTG
>Ga0334886_1004559_pt1 | contig 11203 bp, 9 predicted proteins | sample GraSluR1_MG_9_FD_207232 | JGI IMG/M metagenome (GOLD analysis project Ga0334886, IMG submission 207232) | Sludge microbial communities from methane-producing bioreactor in Wageningen University, Netherlands - Granular Sludge_27_06-R1 | ecosystem: Engineered > Bioreactor > Anaerobic > Unclassified...
ATGCAGGAACGTTCTGGCGCATATCTGGGCGATCTGCTTCCTGCCTATCTCCGAACCGTATACTTTACCGATATGGTCTTCCGGATCAATTCTGAAATCGAAACTGAGAAGCTTTTCGTTACAGCCTTATGGCCATTCATGAAGTATGGAGATAAACCCTATATTATGACTATTTGGGAAGATGACCTTCCCGATGGGGGGGGATTGATTCAACTACCCATATTCCCAGTACCGCTTTTTCTTTTAGTTCTCTAAGCAATTCGAGACCGCCCCTGTTGATACAACCAAAACTCCCTACCGAAGACTCACCTTATGGTCGGAAGGAGGCGTTCGGTATGCATATGCACAAACTGCACATTCCTGATATGTCCTGCGATCACTGTGTCCTTCGGATCAGAGAAGCCTTGGAATCCGAAGGCGCCAAGATAGCGCAAATCGACTTGAAGACGAAAGAAGTAACCTTGGAAACCCTGCAGATCGATCCGATTCTGGAAATCCTGGAAGACATAGGATATCCAGCCATCCTATTGTAAGTCAGTGGTCGGCTTCACGCCACCCATTCTTGATTCCGAGGTGCAATTGTGAAACGATTGACTGGAGAAAAGAAGCGTTTTCTGAAGGAAACAGCCCAAGCATACGCATTCCTTCTTCCTTCTTTCATTATCTTGGGCATATTTACCTTTTGGCCGATCGGATACTCACTGGTGTTGTCTTTTTTCAACTGGAACTTCGCCACAATGCGCAATCCGTATTTCCATGGTTGGGCCAATTACGCAGAATTGTTCCGGGTTCAAACCCCCCTTTCCTACTCGTTTTCGGTAGGACTGGCATATTCCTTTCTGTATACTGCGCTTGCTTTGTGGGCCAGCCAATGGATCCGCATGCTCCTATCATCTGTTCAGCATCCGCAACGCCACATTAACCTCAACCGTCTTCGGAAACTCGGGATTACTTTAGCCATAACCCTCTCGTTCCTAATTGGGGTTTTCTTCAGCCGTATGCAGCATATCCCCGGAATATGGATCGTTGGGTGTGTTTCCGTTTTCGGTATGATCCTCATGAAAAAGCGCTTCACATCCCCCTTTTCCTCCAATCTTTGGTTTTCTTTACTCTGTGTTGTTGGTCTATATGCGCTGATGCGACACCTCAGTGGTGTTCCGTACGAACTCTTCGATTTTTTGGTTATGACCAAAGAGGCTTCTCTATTCATCAAAGCAATCTATAACACCCTTTATTACGTTGTGCTGACAACCCCCACAGGAATCGTCATCAGCCTCGGAATTGCCTTATTGTTGAACCTACCCATTCAGGGGAAACCATTTTTCCGAACAGCCTTTTTTATCCCGTATGTCACCTCGGTCGTTGCCATCTCTCTGGTATGGCAATGGATTTTCAACGACAGTTTTGGATTGATGAACTACGTGATTACCTTGTTCGGAGGCAACCCGGTGCGGTGGTTGACGGATGAGCGATGGACGATACCCACGGTGGCCATCATATCTGTTTGGAAGAGTGTGGGATATAACGCGATCATCTTTTTGGCCGGATTGCAAAGTATTGATAAATTCTATTACGAAGCGGCAGAGGTGGATGGGGCAAAAAGCATACAAAAATTTCGGCACATCACTTGGCCCTTGCTATCCCCAACTACTTTTTTTGTCCTCATCGTTTCTGTGATATCGAATTTCAAGGTCTTTACGGAAATTTTCGTTCTCTATAACCAAGTACCCGGACCCTACAACAACAGCGGAATGACGATGGTATACTATATTTTCAATCAATTTTACGCTGCCCAACAGATGGGGAAGGCAAGCGCGGCTGCTTATATCCTATTTATGATCATACTGGTGCTAACATTCTTCCAGTTCCGGGTAGGGAGACAGAAGGTGCAGTATGTCGGATAAGCGCATGAAAAAAAACAGAATCAAAAAATCCGTGTTTTGGAGTATTGTGTACTTTGCTCTGGGGGTTGGCGTTATCGTCATGTTGATGCCTTTTGTATGGATGATCCTCACTTCTTTCAAACTCAGCGGAGAAGTGGAAAGTTTTCCTCCCCGGTGGACCACCGATGCCTTCTCTTCGCATCGTTCGGTTCAATTGAACCTGATCCGGGGTGAAGGGTTTGCCATTGACTTTTCATCTTTGCGCCTTGACGAATTTCTGAATCTCGATGTTCTTCTTGCCAGCGCGCAGGAAGAGGATGAAAAGCTCCTCTCCCTCAGTATTAACGATGATCCTCCCTATCGGGGCTCCATGACCCTGACACTGGGATCGGAAAATGTCCCCGTTACGTACACCCAGAATGTTCCTTCCGAAATCCGACATCTGTTCAATCAGCGGGTGGGTTCCTTTTTCCCGCTTCCCGATGACCTGATGCTCCCAGTTATGGAGATTATGGAAATCGAAGATTCCACTTTAATGGCGATCAGTCTGAAAAACTACCTTTTTTTTGGGCAAAACAGCCTCGTTACCCGGCGAATACTGACTCAGTGGATCAGCCAGACTATGGAACGAGCCAATCAGGTTCTGATCGATCAAGGAGACCGCTGGATCAGTCATGCGAGGCTTCAGGATGATACAGGCGACAGCGCAGAAACAGCCGATGAAAAACGGAGAATTCGCGCGTTTTTCCAAGAGTCGATGGATCTTTTTCCAACCACGATGGCACGCCTCCAATTGCGTTTGGACGACCTCCGCAGAGGGCGGCAGATCTTTGAATCCAAAGAAATCAAAGAGCTTGCTGATTTCTTCGAAGAGCTAATTCGCCCTTTGGTTTCCCTTCCTGACACTACAACCGCTTGGGCCGCGTTGAATCTGTATCAGCGGAACTTCGCGCAACTCCTGGTGATCGTTCAGAATCTTCTTTCCTTGTCTAAGGAAACCTGGCTTTTCTATGAACAAGCCCAAGACCTCAGAGCGGAAGCGTTCTCCATCCAATTCCAGTTTCCAAGGGAAGAAACCCAGAAAATGGCTATAATCAAACAATTGGAGCGGGCTCCATTGACCAATCATCAGATCACAACCACCTTTGATATCATAGAATCCTTTCGGATCGGAGAATACTCCACCCGGCTTTTGCAGATCATTAATCAATACTGGGATGAACGGTTCGATCAAATCGGGATCCCACGGGTTCGCCATCCCGGAGTCATGACTCAGCTTCGCGAAATTACCGATCCTTTGCACCCGTTGTTTGTTCCTTTTTTCCGCGAGAAGGGTATTTTGGAGGATCATACCATCGATCGTTTGACCGACCATCCATGGACCCAGTTGGGTGATATGGCGCGATGGAATACCGATCAAAACGATCGGTTTGCTCAGGCGATCGAGCGAACCCGTCTACTTTTGGCCAATGACGGGCTATCGGAGGGGGAGATCGCTTCTCTCATGATTGCACGGATTTCTGAAGATCACTGGATTCGAGTCTTTTCGGACATATACAATCGGGAAACCGCTCGTATGGAGATCCTCTCTGCTCCAGACCAGGTTCATTCCATTCGCTATCGAGGATTGCGAACCATAGAGGTGGAATTCGCCGGTATCGATCCGTTTTGGTTCTGGGACGAACCCCCGCACCTGTCCGTTTCATTTACCCCTGGGGAGATCTTTGCCAACATCTTTCAAAACTACGTAAACGCATGGAATGCAGGGAAATATTTCGGGTACTACTATTTCAACACCGTATTTGTAGCCGTGGTCACGACGTTTCTGAATATTATTTTCGCAGCCATGGCCGCTTTCGCCTTTTCAAAGATGCGTTTCTTTGCGAAAAATGTCATCTTTATGATCTTCATATCCACTATGATGGTTCCCGGAGAAGTTTTGCTGGTTCCCAACTACATCACCTTGACCCGATTTGGTTGGATCGACACCTATTGGGCTTTGATCGTTCCGTGGACAGTCAGTGTCTTTGTGATTTTCCTTATGCGGCAGCACTTTTTGACTGTGCCCGACGAGCTTTATGATGCGGGCAAGATTGATGGAATCACCAAATGGGGGTTTCTATGGCGGGTTATGGTGCCCTTGTCCAAACCGGTGATCATTACGGGGGCACTGCTCCAATTTGTTGGCAGTTGGAATGCCTTTTTGTGGGTGTTGATCGTGACCAAAAGCCCTCAGGTACGTACCTTGCCTGTCGGATTGGCTAACTTTAGCAGTGAAGTAGGCACTATGTACAATCAGCTCATGGCTGCATCGACATTCTCCATGCTGCCTGTGGTCATTCTCTTCTTGTTTGTGCAGAAATACTTTATTCAAGGAATCGCGCGAACGGGATTAAAATGATTGTGTTCCGATTCAAGGATTGGCGGCAAATGCCGATAAACTCGGTGATCAGATTTTCAGTATCGAATCCGCGCGCATTTGAACGTTTGAGGGAGGGGTAATCATGAAACGCTCGGTTTGCGTAGGTTTTCTGGTTTTTTTGGTTGGATTGTCGTTCGCACAAGTCCTGTTCTATTATCATGCGCCAAGCGGTCGCGATTCCTGGTTGATGCCTTCTCTTCGTTCGCCCATGAGTTATTATGGATATACCCATTTTCCCTATTCATACGCGCCTGTATCCGCATACTATCCACAGTACGCCTATCCCGTCTTTCGAATACCGGCTTTTTCGGTTCCGGTAATGTATCAATTAACAGGATACGGGGTCATGCCTGGGTCATTCTATGGATTTCGCGGATATACGCTTCCTCCGGTGATCAACCCTGGATACTCGACAAGCATCATCGCCCCCTATTGGGGTCACTATCCGGTTTATCCCCTTATGCCCCAACTGTATTGGGGCTGGTAAAATGAAACGGAAAACGCTCCTCCTGATATCGCTATGTTCTTTGGTCCTGTGCCTTTCTGCTTTTTCGGATTGGATCCTCCTGTCGGATGGAACCAAGATTCAAGGAACCGTCATACGGTTCGATGAATCCATAATCGAATTTGCCCTGGTGAACGGAGGGCTTCTTAATATTACCCGAGACGCTATTTCCACCATCGAGTACAGCCCCATCGCCTCTCATTCCATTCATTCGACCACCCCGCATACTCTTTCTCCGCAGGGCATTTCAGCCCCCCCTTATGGACCTGCTGACCTTTCGACCTCTTGGCAGTATCCATTCATAGCGGGAGAATGGTTGGCTATAGACACGGAACTCGAGGCACGCAAACGGCTCTTGATGTACAACGAACGATTGAAAGACCCGTGGATGGCAGCCGCTTTGGGCTTTGTATTTCCAAGCTCGGGCCATCTGTATACGGAAGAATGGATCCGGGGTCTCTTTTTCCTTGGAGCAAGAGCCTTATGCGTAGGAGTGGGTCTTTGGGGATTTCACACATGGTTCAATGAAGAAACTGAGGAATGGATCGCTATGAATCCGACTGTGGGCGCCGTGGGTCTGGGGGGATTTGCATTGTTTACAATCTGGGAAAGTGTGGATGCGTATTTCTCCGCAGAAAGATACAATCGAATGTTGAGATTGCGCTTGGGCATCGAAGATCTGTACCCCTTTTGGTGAAACCTGGCTATTGGCCGAACACGATAAAAAAAGCCCTCCCGAATTCGGTTGGGCTTGTTTTCTTGGGAGCTGGTGGGTGCGGTAGGAATTGAACCTACGGCCTATTCCGCGTCAAGGAATCGCTCTCCCCCTGAGCTACGCACCCTCTCGACGCTCCTGAACATACAGGGCTTATTATACCATATGACCGCTTGAGGATGTGTATCCAATGATCGATGATTATAATGAACTTCACGTTACTGTTCTCCATATGCTTGTTCCCCTTCCAACCCATGGGGGAATGTTTTGTGCCTAACCTGCCCCATTCGCTCGAGTCGATGATCCATCTCCAAGAAAAGGGGACCCTCCACTCCTCTGACATCTTGCGTCATACAAAAACCGTGATCCAAAATCAGGATCCACAGGTTCATTGTATGCTCTTTGTCCCTTCGATGGATCACAACCCCAAGGATTGCGACGGAGACAACAGAGTCGTCTTTCCGTTCATGGCAAGCGATAATATTCTCGCGTTGCGTACGCCAACCACCTGCGGAAGCAAGATCATGCGCAATTACATCTCCCCTTTTGACGCAACAGTAGTGGAGCGGCTCCGAAAAGCCGGAGGAGTGTTGGTTGGGAAGACAAACATGGATGAGTTTTCGATGGGCTTGACAACCGAAACCTCGGGATTCTTTCCCACAAGCAATCCCCATGATTTGCAGCTAACTCCAGGGGGAGGTTGCGGAGGCTCGGCGGCTGCGGTTGCCTCTGGAATTGCCCCAGTGGCTTTGGGCAGTGACGCGGAAGGGTCGATCCGGATTCCTGCATCGTTTTGCCGGGTGATCGGCTATAAACCCAGCTACGGGGTGATTTCTCGCTATGGTTTGATCAGCCCTTGTCCATCATTGGACGCAATCGGATTGATCTGCCGTTCGACAAGAGATGCCGCTTTGAGCGCATCGTGGATCATGGGACCCGATCATAAAGATGCCACAATGGGATCTGAGACTATCGATTTATTGGAAGCGATTGAATCTTCGGTGGATTCTCTTCGTTTGTGTCTTTTGGAGCCATCTAACGCTTTTCCCATGGATTTCCAAATCAAAGAATCCTTTGATCGAGCGGTACAAACCCTTCGCAAAACGGGAATTCACATCCAGAAAGAACCCTTTATTTCGTACACAACACTCCGCGCGACGCATCATGCCCTTAGTTGCGCCGAAGCTGTTTCAAGCCTCTCGCGATGCTTCTCGTACGCCCGGAATACCGATCCATCTTCCCTCCGTGAACTTGGCCTGGAAGTCAAATCACGGATTCTCTTTGGAACCCTGTGTCTGTCTGACCCGGATGGTGCCCAAGCCCTCCATGCCGCTCGATGCCTTCGAAACGCTGTTTCTCGAAGGGTTTGCGCCCTTCTAAAGCGGTATGATGCCGTTATCAGCCCAACAACGCCCTTTCTCCCGCCAAAATCAGGATCACATCCCGTTGAACTCAATACATTCGCGGTGTTGGCCAACTTGGCTGGATTACCGGCAATCACAATTCCCATGGGGCCGGAACAAGAGCTTCTCTGCGGTCTCCAGATCATGTGCGGTCCAAGGGAAGACGCAAAACTGTTCCAAATTGCCCGACAAATGGAACGAATCTTAGGGGTGGATCTCCCATGACCAAGATTCCAATTCGGATTGGGTTGGAAATCCATGCCCAACTCAAGACAAGAACCAAATTATTCTGTAGTTGCCGGGCGCAGACGTTTGGCATGGCCCCCAATCACTATATCTGCCCCACATGTAGCGGGCAACCCGGATCCCTTCCTGTTTTGAATCAACAGGCCGTAGAACTTTCCATTAAAGCCGCTTTGGCTATCGGATCAAAAGTGCAACTGGAAAGTTATTTTGATCGCAAAACCTATCAATACGCGGATCTTCCAAAAGGGTATCAGATCACCCAGCATCGCCATCCAATCGCGCGCGGTGGCGGGCTTTTTATTCGGAGCGACGGAAGAAAAGCTCGTGTGGGGATCCAAAGGATCCATTTGGAAGAAGATACGGGAAAACTTGTATACATATCTACGCAAAAAAAGACAGAGGCTTTGTTGGATCTCAACCGTAGTGGCGTTCCTCTCATTGAGATTGTCACCTACCCTGAACTTACCACACCCGAAGACACGGCGCAGTTTCTGGATCGATTGAGGACCCTCTTGACCCTTTTTGACATATGCTCCGGAGCGATGGAACAAGGGGCCTTTCGGTGTGACGCAAACATCTCCCTGATGGACCAAAAAGGCGAAAGATCAACAACTCCGGTTGAAATCAAGAATCTCAACTCCTTTCACCATATCCGCTCCGCTTTGTCCTATGAGGCCAACCGTTTGGTGGCCGACCGAAACCATACAAAAAACACCCTTGTTGAAACGCGGGGATGGGATGAGACGCATAAAAAAACCTACTACTTGCGAACCAAACCTCGGGGAGGATATCGCTATATTCCAGATCCCGATCTACCCCCGATTCGTTTGTCCCTGGGGCTTGTGCAACAGATCAAAGAAGGGATGCCTGAGCTCCCCTTTAATCGGGCCGATCGAATCGCAAAAACCTACGGACTCAGTATAGCCCAATCAGAAGTCTTCGCCTTTCGGCCAACCCTAAGTGATTTTTTTGAAGAATGCGTCCGATCCTTCCGGCATGTCTCCCAGGTGAGTCATTGGGTGCTTCATTCCATCCACCCCATTTTGAATCGACAGAATCGAGAAATCCATCAGACCTGTCTCAATCCTCATCACCTCATCGACCTACTCAAGCGAGTGAACGACGGACGGATCACCGACCACCTCGCCCGGAATGTATTGCCCGAGTTGATGGAGCATGGTGGTTCCGTTCAAGAATTGCTTACAGCCAAAGGGGTGGAACCGATTACCAGCCAAAAACAGGTAGAAGACTTGGTCCGTAAGATTATCAGCAGCCACCCCCGGGAACGAGCGGAATACAATCAGGGCAGGACCAATGTTCTCCACTTTTTTATTGGTCAAGTAATGAAAGCCACCCGAGGACAGGCAGAACCCATCGAAGTGCGAAAAGCTGTGGAAAAAAGACTAAAGGAGGTGTAAATTCACCCAATGGAAGAAGAGCAGAATATCAGCATCGCGAGAATCGAAAAAAAACTGGACCGCATTCTGAGCCACTTGAACAACGATACACGGGACATTGTGGAAGAAGTTCAAACCATTAAGAAACACTTTTCTGTCTTGGAGACGATGTTTTATGTCCTCTTGGGCGGGATGGGCATCATGATTGTTTTGCTTTTGATGCGGTAACCAAGAATCCCTTAGGAATCTGGTTCCGATCATGGAATAATAGAACAACTGGGAGACGATTATGGCCAAAAAAAGAAAACGAACGAAAAAGATCCTCATATTCCTCACAGCAGCACTGATCGTGCTCTCCCTTGTCTTTATCTATGGGTATATCGACTTTGTCTTTCAAAAAATCGGCGAAACCGGATTGACCCCTTTAAGCGATTGGAGAAGCTATGTGGCCAGTATTCTGAATCGAATTCCTTTGGTCAATCAGTTCGTCCAGTATGAGCCAAGGAAGGTGATTCCACAAGGTCAATACTATCAGGAAATCTATGAAGTCTATATTGAACGAATCGATAAAGATCGCACAGATCTGGAGGAAAAAGCCCGAGAACTTGGAGAGATAGAGTCCTCGTTAACCTCTAGGGAACGACAATTGGACGCTCGTCAGCAAGAAATAGCCATGCGAGAAGAGCGTTTGAATACAGAGATCGCAGCCAAGGAATCCATTGATGCCCGATTGAACCAGTTGGCCGACTGGTTCAACAATGCCGATGAACGCTTGATCGCTCCGGCGCTTGCCGATCCCGCCATCTCCGTAGAAGAGATTGTCGGCGGGTTACGGCGTGTGGATCCGGGGATTGCAGCGGACATTATCGCCCAGTTGGCGCAGGTCAACCCCCAAAAGGCTGCGAATATTTTAGCCTTGATGGCAGGAAAGGAGGTGACAAGATGAACATACTCAGTAAGGAATGGACACAGTCTCAAGTTGGAACCCTTGTTCCGACCCCGGATCCGGAGCAAAAGATCTTCTCTGCCCCCGATTCCGAACATCATTCAACATTCCAATCATGGTTGGAACGCGAGCCGGCAAACACTGAATTTCGGCAAGAAACTACCACGCGTCGTTCGGATTCTCCCCACACCGGTTCCGAGCAGAAGAAAACGGAACGCAACGAACCTTCGCCGAAGACACCGAGTTCCTCAAAACCTGAGGATACTTATTCTCCCAAAGAACCACCCCTCAACAACACCCCGATAAATAGGGATGAAAATCGGGAAGAAGAGCCGGCGCTGTTGGAGGAAGATGCACCGACCGATCCACACCTGTTGCTTCTGCTTGACAAGCTTTCTCTGCTTCCGGAAGAGGAGCAAAAACGCTGGATAATGCTTCTCCAAGCAACGCAGGGCAAGGACAAGACACCCATAGTCTACGGGAGCCACAACCGAAAGGTGGAAGGAATGAGCGTGATCCAGGCCGTTCAGGCTTTGATGCGAGAAGGGATCGAACAAGGGCAAACTCCAGCTACATCACAAGAAGAATCAAGCCTTACGATCGAACAAACCGATCCATCTCTTTCTCAAGAAGCGCTGACGATCGGGGATGAAAGGCTCCAACCCAAGATGCCCCTTGTGGATCCCTCCAACCCGAAGATTCCAAAGAAAGGCGGTGACCAAGAACCGTCCCTTGGATCTAACGCGTCGCAGAAGGCTCCGATCCAAAAAGTAGCAGAAGGATCGGGACTGATATCGTCCGCAAAAGAGACCGATTCTTCTGAATCCGAAGCCTTATCCAACCGCAACGCTCATGAAGTCAAAGAAGCCGACGTACAGAGTCCCAATACCCCCAAGATTGCGGAATCAGGTACGGAGCGAGTTCCCTTGACAACACAGGATCAACCGAAGGTTCTTGGCGAGGGGGAAGGAGGAGATTCTCCAAAACCTGCGAATGCCCCTGTATCGGATCAGAGAACGGAACAGGACAAACCGGCTCCCGTATGGAGAGAGCGATCTGCGGAAGCTGCGATGAACCAGGGGAAAGGATCATCTGAGCAGGTTTCTGCGCAAAGCCGAACCTTTATCGCTCAAAATCATACCAGTTCTTCCGAAGAGACAAACAACCCGCTCTCTTCGAACCAAGCCAAAAACGCGGAAAATCCCGATCGTAGCTTCCCAAGCCCTTTCTTATCCTCCGAGCTTCTCACGGAAGAGTCTTTGGCTTCCAAAAGCCCCAGCCGGAAAGAAATTTTGCCCAATCCACGAACTCAGTCTCCCTCTCTTTTCGTACGGATGAAAGAAGGCCCAAAGGAAGCAACCGCGACAATGAAAGAGCTTGTGAAACTGGGGAAGACCTTTTTGGAGCGGTATCAGCAAATCCGGTTGCAACAAGGTGGGTTGAAGGTCCGTGTAGAGGAATTTGTCGTTCGAACGGTGGAACGACCCGTTCCAAACAAGTACCTGGATCTGAGATCTGGGCGACCGCTGCATCGTTCCGAACAAACCGACCCTACGCAAGCCAAACCATCGATGACTCGGGTTCAACCCAAAGGCACTTTTTCGGTTGTGTATGATCGGCAACCCGCTCAAGGTCGCATCGTGACGGTTTCTCAGTTGATGGAACAAAGCAAGGAACAACCCACGC
>Ga0334886_1004568_pt1 | contig 11182 bp, 11 predicted proteins | sample GraSluR1_MG_9_FD_207232 | JGI IMG/M metagenome (GOLD analysis project Ga0334886, IMG submission 207232) | Sludge microbial communities from methane-producing bioreactor in Wageningen University, Netherlands - Granular Sludge_27_06-R1 | ecosystem: Engineered > Bioreactor > Anaerobic >...
TCTCTGCCATGTCCTATTCACCTCCAATAGGACATTTTAACTTTGCTGAAATAGGACATTACTACTTTGCCGTAACACACACAGGGAAATCATCTCTTTCAATGATTCTCGTGTATAATTCTTGTATAGAGCCTTATAGATGGTCAATCAGCTTGTGAAAAGCAGATCTTTATGCAATATATCATACCAGAATTACATTACTATACTGAAAATTTACAGTATATTAGAAGTCCGTATGATTAATATATAGCCTGCACTTTGCTTGTTGAAAAAGAACTTTACTAGGAGGCGAAATGAAAACCAATACGACTGTGAAGGTAGCCTGGATACTGGTCATTCTGATGGCGGTTGTGTAGGTCCACGGCAGGATTATGGGAATTATCCGGTGTGGGATCTCCTTGATCATATAGTTAAACGGCGGAATGCATTTCGCGAGGATTATGGTGCCAGCGACGAAAAAACGCACCTCATCTAGAGAACCAGATACGTAACAGCAGTTGTTGATGGAGAAATAAATATCTGCGATCGCTGGGTAAGCGGAGGAAAAATCTTATGGGCAATCGAGCAGCTGCGGTGAAATCTTTCCTGCGGATGAAGATAGAAAACACATCAGTTGAAGACGTAGCACGAGAGGTTTTCGAAAGAATCCAGATTAAAACCAATATGCAGTACGGGAAAGCATGGGATGAATATCGCCATACCGCAGCGGAAAGAGTACAGCACGCTCTTGTTGCCGTTTTAGGCCTGGAACTTATCGAAGAGTGGCTTGAGCAGATCGAAGATGATTACAAGACCTGGGGTGACCAAATTAAGGTCTTGCCGTACCCAGACGAAGAAGAGTGCGACGCTCGCATGGACGAGCTTTGCGATTCTCTACTTGATGAGTGGGATGAACAATGGGGGCTATACCATGAAGAATTAGAATTGATTTGGGAGGAATCATACAATGATTGGTTACAAGAGATTGCGGAAGAACTATGGAGTGGGTGGGAACCTGAGGTGGAATATGGAGCCTCTTTTTGAGGGGAGTCATTAGCATGGGAGATAAGGCAGAACTTGTAAGGAGAATTGTAGCTACGGAGTTTCTGATCGAGGAGAATCTTCTGCTTGCCTTTGCGGTGCAGCACGCGGTTAACTCCACAAATGTAACCATCCTTCGATGCAACGAGTTAACAGACAAGCTGTGTGCTGATATAGTTCGGGATCCGCATAACGCCCAACGCAAGAAAACACAAAGCACACTAAAGAGGGTTTTGCGGAATCATCAGGAAGCCATTCGTGCTCGGGCACAGTTACAACAGCGTCTGTTGTTGAATAAAGTGCAAAGGAATCGATTGAAGACCGCACAGAATTCTTTACTCGAGGAGTACAGCTCATGAGATCGTTCAAAGCGTTTCCCATCGAAAGAGTTATTGCGATGAATGAATGTGACTATGCTGCAGTATTGAAGCACTTTGTCAGAAAGGCGATTCGCAGGATCTGGATATGCCAGTTTCAGATCAACCTGTATCCCCAAGAAGACGAAACGCTCGCAGTAAGAGAGTTGGTAAGGGATTTTGCAGGAGCAGCTAAAAGGAGTATCGATGTCAGAATTTTGATAGATCGTGCTCAAGGAAACTGGCGAATCCATGCAAGAAATGCACAAGCACAGTCGTTCATCCCCCATTTGGGAATCCCGTGTCGCTACTATTCGGGTGGAAAGCGGAGTCTTCACGCGAAGTATGTCGTCATTGATGATGTTATCAGCATCGTTGGAAGCCAGAATTTCTCCCACGGAGCGCTCTGTACTCACCGAGAAACCGGGGTGGCAATTCTCTCTTGTCCGATGAATACCCATTTGCGACAACATTTTCTGTTTGTATGGGAACAGAGCAGCTCCGAGCACACATAACCATTTGGCGAACAGGTATATTCACTAGCAGGAGAGTAATAAATCTATGAGAAAAGAATGGTTTAGAGAAATGGTAATTGGGTGGAACAGGAACCTGAAATGGTCAGAAAGAGACCTGGGCGTCGCCACGCGTTACCTGATGGAGATTTCTACACTAAATGGGGGCAAAATTGTGTGGGATTGCCCGGAAGATCAGAGCATTGCAAAACGCCACGCTGTTGAACAGGCCTGTATGGCGCTTCAAGCCAGGTTCTCAGAGTATGCCCAATATCTGAATAACCATATCGAGCGAAAACACTATACGAGGCGGTCAACGAGGAATGATACAAGCCCGGTGCTGGATTTCCTAGAACCCTGTGAACTTGCTCCTGCCCTTGATTTGAACGAAGTGCAGTTTTCCGGATTACAGAATATGCTAGGTGGAAGAAAATCGGTTGCCCCCCGAAGGATCATCAAGGAGCGAACCCGTTTGGGCGGTTTCACGAATCTGGATCAAGTCAAGGATATCAGAGGCATTAGCCAAGAAGATCTCGAGACTCTTGAAAAGAGACTCTACGTGAGTCATGACACTGTAGTCAGCCAAATGACACATCCCTCACAAAACGATTTCATAGAAGAGCCAACCTTTGAGAAGTACATTGTGATGCTTGAAGACGGTGTCCGACTTGATCGAAACTCGTGGCAACCTGAGGGGGTTGCCATCATTCAGCTAATTCTCACAGATTTGCGTGACTTAGCTGAGGAACTCGCTCTCCGACCTTCAACACGCCGAGCTAAGGTAGGCAAGCTGGGATCGGACGTAATTCGACGCTTTCACGAGATCGACCGTATCGAGAGGCTCGTGCAAGAAAATACTTTTGGCCCTTGTCATGGCGCGATGGTATCTAGCAGCTTTTATCGTGACTTTGTCTGTCAGTTACTGCCGGAAGCGAAGGAAAGTGTATCGTTGGCTATGTTCTTTATGAGGGTCTCGCCCGAACAGAAATATCCGGTAAACGCTATGATAGACGAGTTGATCAAGGCTTGTCAACGCGGCGTCGACGTAAGGGTTGTTATGGACAAGGATCCAGAGGATGGAAGGCATCGATCAAGGATCATCAACACGGATGCTTTCGAATATCTGAGTCAAAACAATGTTTCGGTCAAATACAACGAAACGTCTCGAAGATTACATGCCAAAGTTGTGCTCACGGATCGTTGTCATGTTCTGATTGGAAGTCACAATTGGACGGCTGGGTCTATCTATAACTATGACGAAAAGAGCATTTATGTCCAATCTCCAGAGCTGTACGGCTATTATTGTGATTGGTTCAATGCGTTGTGGAATGAACTAATCTGACAAAGAGAGGTTCCGAGTTATTCCTTGGGAAAAGCTCAAGAATTTTGCATGCGGGGATACAGGTGCTGGCGGGAATCAAAGGTGGTTCTGTGAGGAACATATCACAATTGATTTGATTGACGATTTCCAGAATCACAGACATTGGGCGCCTATCTTTTGTGAAATATGTTATTAAGAGGATAAATAATGATCCGACTTCAATTTAAAATATGTACAACAGTAATTCCGATTGTTCTTCTTTTCTTATTGCATGTGTTAAGGGATTGTGGTGAGAGTATTAATATGGGAGGAGGCAGGAAATGGCTGGTTATTACGAGAAATTTCATGACCAGTTTAATCTTTTAGCAGGTACTAGTTGGAGACGGCCACAGATTGGAGCAATAACCGCTGCGATATCTCACTGGTCAATTTATCCTAAAGAACCTGCCCTTGTGAGTATCCCAACGGGTTCTGGAAAGACTGCCGTTGCTATGGCCTCACCATATATTGTGCCAACCTTGCCTAAAAGAATACTTGTGGTTGTTCCATCCTCAGATCTTAGAAAACAAACTTATGTTCGCTTTTCCAACCAACATGATCTTAGGATAGTATCAGCAATCAATAAAAATCTCAAAGAATTTCCTAAAGTGATGCGGATGGATTCCCGAGTGAGTTCATGGACTGAATTGGAAGAATTTGATGTTGTTATTGCATTACCCAACACAATTAGTCCTAGATATTATCCGGCTGCTCCCCCACCAGCGGATCTGTTTGACATTGTTGTTATAGATGAGGCTCATCATGCGAGTGCTGAAACATGGGTAGAGTTGATAAATAATTTTAAATCTGCATATTTTTTATTATTGACAGCTACACCAATAAGACGTGATGGTAAAAGATTGCCAGGAAAACATATTTATTATTATCCAATTCGGCTTGCATTAGATGAGGGGATATATAAACCCTTAGAACATCATATGCTTGTTCCTCAAAATCCTGGCGACCGAGATGTTACTGACAGACAAATTGCTGAACATTGTAGAAAAATTTTAGGCCAGGATATCCATGAAACCTCCACGTTGATTATTCGTTCGAATACTGTTGATCGTGCCAAATCCTTATCCAAACTTTACTTCGAGGTTGGGATTGAGGTGGTTCCGTTACATAGTCGTTTAGGTTATAGGCAGAGGGAAAAGATAGTAAATGATCTTAGGAAAGGAAATATTCGCGGGGTTGCTGTTGTTGGAATGCTGGGAGAAGGTTTTGATCTTGGTTCAATAAGAATTCTAGCATACCACGATAAACATAAATCGCTTCCTGCTACTTTGCAATTATTTGGTCGGCTTGCAAGGACAGATAAGGATTTCCCTCAACCATCAATACTTGTTACCGCTCGTGATGCTGATGTATATCCTGAGTTAAAAGGTGTTGTAGGAAGGTTGTATGAGGAAGATCGTGATTGGGCAAAACTAATACCAGCAATTATGGATGATGAAATAATGGAGGAAAGAGATAATGCGGAATTTGCCAAGCGGTTTAGTAAAAAAAATATTGAAATCCATCCTGCTTATTTATCACCTTTGCTTCGGTCAGTAATTTATGAAATAAATGATGCAACATGGTTGCCGTTTTTCTTTGCAGATGAACTTCCTATTGAGTTACACGAAGGAAAGAAATTTGCTAGTGGACGAATTGTTTACTCAGCGCAAGATCGAGAAACTGGAATTTTCTTGGTAGTTACAAAAAATGTATGTTTACCTCGCTGGACCTCTGACCCAAGTGTACAAAACATTGAATATCAATTACATCTTTTGGTGTTTCGTCAAGCTCCAGAAGTTGATAAAAAAAACCATATTTTTGTAAACGCAGAATCCCAAGGCGCACATACAGCTTTTAAAGTTATGCTAAATCTAGATGAAATTGGTAGAAAGATTCCTCCAGCGAGCATTGATCATTACGTAAATAGTTTGGAGAGATATTCAGTCTCAGGTGTAGGTGTACGAAATACAAATCCTGCTGGTCGTGGAACAGTCGGTTATAGAAATTACATGGGAAGTGGTGTCGATTCAGGCTTACGAACGATTGATACAAATCGTACCGCGCTAGGTCATGGCAATATCCAGGTTAAATTTTTGGGCTCTTCAGTAAACGGCGGTTTCTCTGTGGAAAATGCAAAAGTTTGGTTGAATCGTTATCTTTCACTTAGGCATTATATTGAATGGGTGGATGACGTTTCATCTCGAATTTGGTATCCTACCATAGGTCCAAGTGGCCCATTATTACCAGGAATAGATCGGGGGAAAATATTCAACACTTGGCCGGAGTCTTTGCCTTTAGTAGTAGAAATGAATCCTCGTGTATATGGATGGGCATATACAATAAATCATAATGAAAATGCATATTCAATTGAAGATATCGATTTCCAAATAATGAATTGTGATAATCCATTGAACGCGGAAGATTCTCTTGAAATCCAGGCAGTTATTCTTCGCCACAATCCTGAAGATAATGAGCCGTTAGTTCTATGGACTGGGCAAATAGAGCCAGGTGGACGATGGAATTCTAATGATTTTCTCCTTGTTCAGAGAGGGTACTCTTCGGAGATTGATTTCTTAGAATTAATAGAAAAGTACCCTCCAACAATATTTTTCCTAAATGGTACGACAATAATGGGGGGGTTATTATTTGAGTGTAATTTTTCAGGACCGAAATTTGATCCTGGTACCATAGAGGTAGAGAATTGGATTGATGCTGGAGTTGATATCACAGCTGAGACTCGTAGAACTGCTGCGAGACGAGATGAACCAGTAATATCCATTGACGAACACTTAGAAAGTGTACTAAGAATGCGTGACAGAATTGGAACATATAGGTGGATAATACAAAACGATGGTAGCGGCGAAATCGCTGATTATTTAGTAATTGAACCTTTGTTGTCTGGGGAAATTCATCTAGAGCTCTGGCATGCTAAATTTGCAGGTGGTAAATTCCCGAGTATTCGCTCTAGCGACTTTGAAGAAGTTGTTTCACAGGCAATAAAATCCCGAAGATGGTTTAAGCGTCGTAAGTTATGGAATGAAATTCGTTTGCGACTTGAAGGCTCGGCTGCCCCATATGCATCTATCGTAGATGGAAGTGATAATGAAGATTTGTTGTATGCATATCTGGGCAGATCGACTGAAGAGTCTCCAGTAGATTTTATACCTTGGACAGAATCTCTTCCTAATGTAAAAGGGAATATATGTATAGCGCAACCTGGTATTTCAAAGGTTGCCTATGTCAACGCTGGTGATAATGAGTCTGCCAGAAGCATTACACAGTTATTAACTGTCCTTTCTGATACGGCCCAAGCTGATGCATTAGACTTGGTTGTATTGGGTTCCGGATGAGCTGGCAAAAACCTGAAATCTTAGAAGTTTGCAGATTGGAAGTCCACATTGTTAAATTAATTTTGAAAGATATAAAACTGTTCGGGAAATATTGTAGAGAATATACCACTAATAAACATAACAACTATTTTGTTCACTATTTCCAATAAATCTCCTGGAAATAAAGCTTTGCAGGATCCTTGGTGAAATGCTAACCTGATTTTAGTGAACAAAAATTGGCTTGTATCAACTTCTGTTCACTATTTTAGCGAATGAATTATGTTGAACCTATCCGGGATCGAAAGAAAATCTCACAGATAAAAAACTTACTTCGAGGAAAAGAAAGTTACAGAGATTTACTTCTCTTCGTTGTCGGAATAAATTCGCAATTAAAGCGGTGACCTGGATTTCTTCTTTTGGGGAGCATTGTTAGGCGTATTGGAAGAAAAGTTCATTTAAAAATATATGTCGCACAATTTTTGTTTTGCGACACAGACACCAGACTGCGCCAGGAAACAAACGATCAATAACTATTGCTACCTGGGGAACTAAATTTCCTCAATCAGCCTATAACTTCAAACAAAACACCCGGAAATCGCTTCGGAAAATTTATCCCAAAAATCCAAGAAGATCATCGAACTCAGCAATTGCACCATCATCGTCCGTAAGATCAGCAATCATTTCAAACAAATAGCCTGCTTCCGATTGAGTGGCTTTTTTAGCATACGGTAATATTTCATCCTTTCGGGCTTCAACTTGATTCACAGCATCATCTTTGCTGATCTCCCCTTCGCAGGATTCAGAATTTACATAAGTTTGGTACCAATGCCATTCATCCATGAACCAGCGATCCCGGTATTCATGGAATCCCAAACCGTAGAACGTCATTATCAATTGCCGCCCATTGTTCTCCCTGCTAACAGTAACAAACAAAAATTCACCATAAGCATTTCCGGATTCTTCGATCGTGTGAATTATGCTCTTTGGATCCTGAAGCATTTCAAGAAAACGCTTATGCGTTATGCGATAGAAAAGAATTTCTGATTCGGTGAAGCCGAATTTCTGATAGGGATTTTCCGGTGTTGAGGGTGAACGTTCTTTTGTCATTGTTCTCTATTGCATCGTAACATAAATAATGGCATTTTGGGATTATCATAATAACTTGACAAAAAAGCGTATTCGGTGTATTTTGTATATAGATATTAACTTACCTAAATTAAAAAAGCTATATGAAAAACACAACCTTGGCAGTCAAAGATGGCGAGCTTCTTGAAACGTTGATCGCCAAATACGGGAAAGTGGCTACTGCAAAGCAAATTGAAGCCGAAGCAAAAGACACTTGGGATTATCAGCAGATGCATAATCGCATCCAGCAGTTAGTGAAGAACGGCTGGTTGGTGCGCATCAAGCGTGGTCTGTATGCTATTAACGACCTTAGCAGTCGTGGTTTCTTGTCTATTTCCCCCTACGTGGTTGCTAGCCTCCTGGTAGAAGACTCCTATGTCTCCTTTGAAGCCGCGCTAAATTACCGAGGTATGTTTGACCAGTTTGTTCAATTGTATAGCTCAGTCTCATTGAAACAGTACAAAATAACGGAGCTGGAACCCATCCAATACCAGTTCATCAAAACCCAGGAGAAATTCTTTGTAGGTTGGGAAAAAGTAGAAATTGAGAACATGACTGCCAAGATAGCCTCTGCCGAAAAAGCTCTGGTAGATCTCATTCACTTTCGTACAAGCAAATACGTAATTGACCTGGTAATTGAAAAACTACAAAATCATAAAGAAGATTTGAGGGTTGAAAATTTGATCCATTATGCCAGTCTTGCTTCACAAAAAACGGCGAAGGTTTTTGGCCTGGCCTTTGATTTATTAGGCTGGGATTCACGAGAGTTATTCCAGCTTCTTTCCAATATGCGAAGCACTCATTGGGTAGATGTGGATGACAAGGCTTTCAATGCCAAATGGCGTATTTACTATGATGAATATTTTGACAAATACCAAATTGATAAAGGGAAATAATGCTATCACGCCAACAATTGGAAATACTCAACCGAAAATCTTTTAGATATCCATTACAAATTGCCGAAAAAGACTATGTGTTGGCGCTTGTCCTGCAATTGATTAGCCAATCCCCCTTGGGCAAGAAACTGGTTTTCAAAGGTGGGACAGCTCTCCATCATTGCTACTTGGAGCAGCGGCGCTTTTCCGAAGACCTGGATTTTTCTTCCGTTCAGCAGCCTATCTCATTTGAAGAAGTGCAAAAAGTTCTCATTAGTGTTGATTATTTGACCATCAAAAAACACTACCAATCCACAGCAACGATAAAAATCGAGCGCCTTCTTTATACCGGTCCCATCGGTTTTCCCAATTCGCTCAAATTAGATATTGATGTACTTCAAAATGTCTTGCTACCTGTACAGGAAATTCTTTATCGAACTGCCTGGGGAATTGAGTTCCCTGTCAGAGTAATGGATATTCGAGAAATCTGTGCAGAAAAAGTCCGTGCGATGAGTGATCGAGCACGTTATCGAGATTTCTTTGATGTGTACCTGATCCTGAAAACTCACCAACTTGATCTTCAAGAAATTCTTGGTTATGTACGCCAGAAGGAAATCCGCAAACCGATTACTAAGGCAAGCATCTTGCGGAATTGGAATATGACCGGGGAACAAAAAGAAGCCGAAAAACAGGCAATCTATTACTCACAGCCAATTGAAGATTCTATAATTGAGGAAACGCTTCACGGTCTACCTGATTTTGAGATCAGCTAACCTTTTTTCAACTCCCCCGACTTCCACATAAATAACCCTGCCCTATTCTTTACCTTCGCTGCCCCGCGCACAATATCAAGTGCCTGCTTTAGCAAAGAGCGATCAGTCTCTTTTGCTAGCTTCATATAAAGTGTGGCGTGTTGTGGATCATTCAACGGGCTTGATTTACCCCTTATCAAAAAGATATGCTGTGCTTTAAATCAAAAGCGCCCGCGCGTGCCCCTCGCGAGGGTGCTGCGCGAGCGAGCCCGCTGAAAATCTCAAAATCCCAAAACACAAAATTCAAAAACTAGAATTAAAAGACAGCATCCAGATGACGCTGTCTTCTTAATTATTTTGGGTTCCATTCAACGCACAAGTGATAAAAAGATGCGATTGATCAGATCACCCAATCGTCTACAAGGTCGTAAAGGTTAAGTAAGTCCCATCATACGTCACAAGCCAGTAATGGGTCGTATCCTCAAAATCCATAGCGACAGACATCTCCTCAGGCAGTTCGTCATACCATTGAAAATAAGACTCTGCAGATTCCATGTCTGCAAATATGTAAAAATCAAAGGCCTGGTTAAACACATCTTCAAGGGTGTAATAGAAGGCTTCTCCCTCTGGAACGTCCTGCAGAGCAAAGCGAACGTTGTAGGTGCCCATCAAATCGAAAACATAATAGTGCACCACTTCAATTCCAAAAGCTTGTTGAAGTACGGGGTCTAATTGATCCCGCATGGCCTGGGCATAGGGATAGGGCGGCGTATCATCAACCATCCAATCACCATCCAGCCCGATTTCGGCTTCAGGTTCAGTCTCAATTGCCTCTGGTGCGCTGCCACAAGCTGCCAGCACCAGTGAGGTTAAGATCAACAATACTGTTAAAATCTTTATCTTGGTTCTATGCATGCGCAAATCTCTTCTTGCATCCTAGGTCCTGGTTGAGGTTTACCAAGCGTCAGATGCCTCTCAATAATATTCACCTCACAATAACCCTACCAAAGGGTGCTTCTAAAATCAAGTTTATTGGATCAATTGATGGAAAGACAGATCGCCTCCCGCTCAACTTCAGGGACTTTGACGACCTCTTCAAGGTCACGATTACATCGCTGTTATTCTATTCGTCCATATAAAGCACACAATCGTGTTCAAATCCCAAGAACATATTATTTTAGGGATGTCTTCTAATTTTTGCTAAAGTATGGATAACCTTGACAGTAACCGCTTAGCCTGACGTTTTTTGACCTTTATTTATTATGTAATACAATAAAGAAGTAGAAAATTTAATGAGACCCCTAAAAAACTCATGAAAAAGGCTATTTCTATAAGGGTGAAAACAACGATTGATTGATCCCAAATATGCATTTTTGCCTAGTCGATCCTTTTTTAACAATCGAAAACGGACAATCAAAAATTAAGGAGAAACCATTAATGGATACGTTTACAGTGGAAGAACTCAAGAAATTACTGCCTAAAGAACAAGGCTGGCATATCTCATTGTATTTACCAACACATAAGACAGGCAGAGAAACCCAACAAAATGCGATTCGATTTAAAAATTTACTTCAAGAGGCAGAGAAACGTTTACAATCAAAGGGGTTGCGCTCGCCGGATGTGAAAGAGATGCTGGAACCGGCTGAAAAATTACTGCATTCGCCTGGCTTTTGGCAAAATCAGAGTCACGGTCTGGCAGTTTTCTTGTCAAAGGAAGATTTTCATCACTATCGCTTGCCCCTCCAATTTGATGAACTGGTGGTCATTGGGTCTGGTTATCATATAAAACCTCTGCTGCCGTTCTTTTCTACGGATGGTCACTTCTACATCCTGGCGCTGAGCCAGAATGAGGT
>Ga0334886_1004573_pt1 | contig 11168 bp, 8 predicted proteins | sample GraSluR1_MG_9_FD_207232 | JGI IMG/M metagenome (GOLD analysis project Ga0334886, IMG submission 207232) | Sludge microbial communities from methane-producing bioreactor in Wageningen University, Netherlands - Granular Sludge_27_06-R1 | ecosystem: Engineered > Bioreactor > Anaerobic > Unclassified...
AGCCATTTTTTACGATGATCGTTTTTACCCTCATATTTGGAGGGCTGGCACAGATGCCATCTGACGGGATACCCTATCCAATTTTTTCATATTCAGGATTATTGCTCTGGACATATTTCTCAAATTCATTAACACAGTCGAGCAATAGTCTTGTCGGAAATGCATCCTTGCTTTCGAAGGTGTATTTACCAAGACTTTTTATCCCTACTGCCCCATGCATTGCCGGAATTGTTGATTATTTGATTGCGATAAGTATCCTCATTCTGATGATGATATATTATGTATTTATCCCCAATATTACGATTCTCCTGCTCCCCGCAATCGTATTTTTAACGTTTCTACTTGCCTGCGGCCTCGGGTATTGGCTTTCATCAATTTGCGTTAAGTATAGAGACGTGAAATTTGTCATGCCGTTTTTCATTCAACTCTTAATGTTTGTATCTCCTGTCATCTACCCAGCAGATATCGTTGGTGGAAATCTCAGGTGGTTACTTGATCTGAATCCTATGACAGGCCTCATTAATGCGCATCGTGCCTGTTTACTCGGCCATATGCCCATAGATTGGTATGGTCTTGGAATATCTACCATACTAACTTTTGTTTTATTTATCACAGGAGTCCTTTACCTGAAGAATACAGAGAAATACTTCGCGGATCTGGTATAAATGATAGCCGGAAACAGCAACAAGGAACCAATCATCCATTTCAAGAATATTTCCAAACAGTACAATATCGGGATGGACCGGACCTACAAGACCTTCACGGAGAGTTTCACTAATGTACTCAAATCCCCCATCAAAAGCCTGAAGAGCATTGGATATCAGCATGATACTTTCTGGGCGCTCAAGGACATCAACTTCGAGGTCGAGCAGGGCGAGGTCGTGGGCATCATCGGCAGGAACGGCGCCGGCAAGAGCACCCTCTTGAAGATCCTCTCTCGCATCACCACCCCCACCGAAGGCGAGATCCACCTCAAGGGCCGGGTCGGCTCCCTCCTCGAGGTCGGCACCGGCTTCCACCCCGAGCTCACCGGCCGGGAGAACATCTACTTCAACGGCGCCATCCTCGGCATGAAGAAAAAGGAGATCGATGACAAGTTCGACGAGATCGTGAAGTTCTCAGGTGTGGAGAAGTTTCTTGACACGCCGGCGAAGCGGTACTCGAGCGGGATGCAGGTGCGGTTAGCGTTTTCGGTGGCTGCGAATCTGGATCCGGAGATCCTGGTGGTGGATGAAGTCCTCGCAGTAGGCGATGCAAAATTCCAAAAAAAATGCCTCCGTAAGATGGGTTCTGTCTCAAATGAAGGTAGGACTGTTTTGCTTGTTAGTCATAATATGGCTGCAATTCAAAATATTTGCCAGAGGGCAATTGTCATTAAAGAGGGAAAAATCGTCGTTGATAGTACTTCTGATGAAGCAATTTCGTTTTACTTGAACGATGGCGTGAATCGTAATTCCAATTCAATATACTATCCAAAATCTTTCTGCCCGGGTGACGATTACGTAAGATTAAATTCTGTAAGAATATTCACAGAAAAAGATCCAAATCCAGTTTCTATTTCCATTGGTGTATCTATGTATATCGAAATAATTTTTACTATAAAAAAGAATATAAATAATTTTCATAATTATATTAGATTAACAACCGAATCCGGAATATTGGTATTCGGCAGTGGAGATTGGGATTGTACCGATAAATTCGAGACCTCGTATTCTCCAGGCCAATATTTAGCTATTTGTAAGATTCCTGGAAATCTACTCAATGCTGGAACCTATTCCATTTCAATATGGGGTCAAATACCACATGTAAAGTATATTTTTCAGGAAGATAACGTTATAGAATTGATAATTAGTGAGCTTGATGGTTCAGGTGGAGTTTATAGCGTATCAAGGCCAGGTATAATCAGACCAAGATTAAATTGGAGAACTGAAAAAATTTGATATTAAAAAAATAAGGATAAGATGAAATGAAAATGAATTCGGATCATAAAAAGATAATTTGTTTTGGCGATTCAATTACTAAATTATATGTTCCAGAATTGGAAAAAGGACTTGTAGCAAAATATGGCCAAGAAAAAATAACAATATTGAATAAAGGTATTGCGGGAGAAACAACCAAGAATGGTTTGCATCGGATTTCTGATATAATAAATGAGAAGCCCGATTATGTTGTTGTCGGATTCGGTATGAATGATGCACTCAATCCAGATAATAAATTAACAATTCAAGAATTTAAAGAAAATTTTTCCAGAATTGTATTAAATCTCGATGATAAATATATAAAAGTAATTCTTTTAACGATAAACCCTACAAATGATATAAAAATAAATAAGCAAATCGAAAAATATAATTCAATTATTTTTGAGATCTCGAGAGCTAGGAAAGTAAGATTAGTTGATGTATATAAACATTGGAAAGAAGATTTTCGCATCATAAAAGAAGGATTAGCTGACTCAATTCATCCAAACGAAAAAGGGATAAAATTAATTTCTAAATACGTTAATAGAATGCTTTCACGTCATAGTTATATAATTCTCTGGATGTATAATGGAAATCCTTCTGCGTGTAATTATCATTGCCCATATTGCCAATATGTAAAGCAGAAAGGCCATCATTTCAATGGAACAATAGAAGAATGGAGAAATGCTTTTAAAAATACATTTGGAAACCAGCACCTAATTTTTTATCTCGCACATGGCGAACCTATGCTGGGGAAGAAATTTTATGATGTTCTTGATATGATTGGATCAGAGCAAAACTGGGAAGTACGAATGACATCGAATCTTTCCTTACCATTAAATAGATTAGTCAAAACTCAAGTTGTTCAGGATGGAAGATTTAATATTAATGGATCATTTCACCCTCATATGGTAAAAAAAGAAAAATTTTTAGAGAAATTGCTCTTTTTAAGAGATCATGGAATTGAATGCCCTGTTGTGTATGTAATGTATCCTCCTCTTTTTGAACGATTTGAGGAGGATTTTAATTTTTTTACGAATGATAATTTTTTAGTTCATGTTCGAAGGTTTAGAGGACAATATAATAATAAAAACTACCCGGAAGCTTATACTGAAGAAGAAATACAATATATTGCAAAATTTTGCGATGACCAGACAATTAAATCAATGTTGTTTGATGAGCCGAGTTACCTCCGACTATCCTGGACTGGAGTTGATTTCTTTGCAATAAATGAAAAAGGAGAGGTTGGACATTGCGATGATGCCCGACCAGATAATCCAGAATTATCATTAGGCAATATCTTTAAAGGGACATTTCAATTAATCCCCGAACCCAAACCGTTCCCAATTAAAAGATCCTCCGATGGCACCGTTGATGGAGTGGCAAATTTTGTTGATACGGGATATTATCAATTACGTGGAAACAACGTACTGAACTATAGCCTTCAGGGCGGAGTATTTCATTTGCCAAATGGCATACATTATAAAAATATAGAAAAAGATTTCAATGATCCGAAAATTAGGGCCGAATATCATTTCCCTGCGAGAAATATTTCAGATGCACTGGAGATAATTAAAAATCCAGATGACAGAACATCAATGAAGTGGAAAAGATTAAAATTTTCATTTAATCGGACAATATTTAACTATTCGACCGACTATTCGTTTTTTCAGTACTTAAAACGAAAAATTTGATGTGTTTATGACTAAGTCAATATTAATTGATGGAAATGGATATGGTTTCGGAAATATCGGAGATGATGCAATATTATGTGGAATATTAGAACTCTTGGATAATACCAATCTTGATTTGTCAATAATAATCGCAACAAAAAATGCAATTAAACCTCAGTTCGTCAATAAGAATTATTCATTTATTAAAAGCTTTTATTTTTCTTCAGAAAAAAAAACCATTAAAAAATGTGATTATTACATTGCGGGTGGAGGCACTTTAATTGGAGATGAACTTGGTGTTGATTTCCCATTAAAGTACAATGCGAAACGATTAGCATATGCTAAGTTATCAGGTAAAAGAACTATTCTTTTCTCAATAGGAGCAAACAAATTAATTACAAAATATGGAAAAAAAATTGCAAAGAATATGATTCACAACACTGATCTGATTTCGGTCCGCGATTTAGGATCCTGGAAAGTCTGTAAGGAACTACATCCGAATAAAATACCAATATTGTCGGTGGATCCTGCATATTTATTAAAACCAATGGAATCATTACGGACTAAAGAGATTAAAAGGTTTATTCTGTCAAAAAAAAAGACAATTGGTATCAACGTCATAAATGAGGTATGGTTAAAGGAAAAAAAATATAAAATTGCAATTGCAGATGCAATTTCAGCAATTTCGGAAAAACACGGGTATTACCCGGTATTTTTCTCAAATGAGGTTCGAGAAGGTGAATTTTTTGATAACGAAGCAAATAAGGAAACTGCAAAATTTTTAAGATGTGACTATTCAATAATGGATCCAATATATTATACACCTGAGGAAATGATCGATATTATTTCTAATTTTGATATAATTTTTTCAATGCGAATGCATGCATTAATATTTGCTTCCATTGTAGGTATTCCGTTCGTAACAATATCAAGAACAGATAAGGTTGACAATTTTATGAAAATTTATGGGTTTAAACCATCTGGCACAATTGATTCTGTATATTCGGAAAGTCTTGTCAAAGATATCGAGGCTTTAATTGAAAATAGTGGGGTGAGCGCTTCAATAAAAAATGTGTCTCAACAACAATATCTCGAATGCAAAAAAATGAGTGGAATAATTCAAAAATTTCTTTTAGATGATAAAATCTCAAATAATTCTATAATCGATTATTTAAAACAACATTATACTGTTTCATTTCTCTAAAAAACCGATCTATATACATTTTTTGTTAATTTTGCGGTTTTTTTCCAATTAAAATCCATTAATCTTCTATTACCTTTATTTATCAGTTCCATTCGTGTATCTTCATTGTGAGTCAAGAGTTTAACTGCTTCTTGAATGGACTTTATGCTTTTTGGATTAAAAAAAACCGCAGCATCTCCTGCAACTTCGGGGAGTGAACTGCAATCACTACATAATACAGGGCAATTAAATGCAAATGCTTCGAGAATTGGCATACCAAACCCTTCATAAAGGGAGGGATATACAAGAGCAAGTGCATTAGAATAGTAATTACCAATCTGATCCTCACTAACATCGCACTGAAATATTCTTCCGGTCATTCCTAAAATATCGATTAGTTTCAATTCATTAACAGAGAATTTTCCTCCACCAATGCATTGAATATTCAACCACGGCAATTCTTTAATAATAGCCCTCATAGAAAAAATAAAGAAGAAGAAATTTTTATATCTTTCTCGATTTCCAACAAATAAGAGATAATTCGAATTTCCTTTTTCATCTGTTTTTAAAAGATTCGTGTTGTCTGGATAACCATGATGAATTACATATATTTTTGATTCATCAACATCATCAAATAATTTCAATATATCATTTTTCGTATTATGGGATACTGCAATAATCGCATCAGAATGCTCAATAAGTTTTTTCTTTTGCAGTACTATCTTTGAATCATTAAACATTTCAAAAAACAATTCATGAATCATGTCATGGACGGTAGTAACAAATGGTTTTCCATTAAAATGATCAATAAAATAATTATCATAATATGTTGGGTGAAATACATCAAAATCTCCTAACCTAAGTTGCGATAAAGAATATTCTTCATTCAGAGACTTGCATTTATTTAAACGGCCGTATAATTTATCAATACATGATATTTTTTTGGGGAATGTATAAGCTCGAATATTTGAATTAAGATATGAATTAGAACAATATTTACAGGCAATTTTAAACTCGATATCACTAAAATTAATAAATTGATTCATTAATTCTGAGAAATATCTGGAGATTCCGCCATACAATTGCATTGAAAATGCCTGATGATCGTATAGTATTTTCATATTTAGTTATTAATTTCTAAAATACCTATTAATTACTTTTGTGGATTGACTGACGGTTCTGACAAAGCTGTAATTTCAGAATCTATATCGGCAGAGGAGATCTCGTTTACACCAGATAAATGCCATCTACATAAGCTCCATTTCTCGTTGATGCCCATGAGAATAGACCCGGCAATTCTCAACAGGGACGTCTCATTAGGGAATGCACTCCATAGAACGATATCTGCGTTTTAATTCCATATTGACACGTTCGATGATATTAGTAGTGCGAATCCTTCTCCAATGCACTGAAGGAAAGCTGCGATAATTCAATCTGCAATCCTGGCTCCAAGGATCTCACGGATCCCGCCATTCCGGATACCGGCAACAATGAGTTAATGCCTTGCTAGCAGATTTAATTCCCTCATTAACCTGTGAAATATGAGGCATCCACGAAGATATAGGGCATATATGTATCGATGGGGCGTGAAAGAAACACTATGATCTTTGAATCAAGTTCTTTGGCGATACTCGAAATATACGAGGGTGAGATTTTATCCATTTCAAGAGGTGAATTCACGTTCTGAATCTTTCTTGTGGATACTCACTTGAGGTTCGACTCGATAATTGCATTTTCGAGTGCTTTTTCCACTCGCGAATAGCGTTCAAATGCCTGAGTTTTAAAGGCAATATCCCTCATGGGATATTATCGACTGATGTAAACCTTATCGCGTCTTCAGAGATAGTGAACGTGTTCCCTTTCTGTCTGTGCGTCTCGATCCTATTATCTCAACTTGCATGCACCGGCCCGTCAGCCTCTCCGCATAACATTACTCAAAAAAACCAAGTATTGAGATTCTTCATGCCCTCTTCAGTATTGGTAAGGGAATCTACTACTATCCCTCCATTTCCCAATTTAAAGTAGATACAAGGACTTTTCTATTTTTTGTGCATATTACTCTATAGAAAACGACGGAGAGATACAAATATTTTCTCTCAATCGAATATATACTAATAAATGACAGCCGATCATCACCCTGTAGTTTCAATTGTGCTCGGAAGCTACAATCGAAAAAGATTTCTTAAAAAGACGATTCAGTCGGTCAGAGAGGAACTTGAAAACGCACAATTCAAATCTGAAATTATTGTGATCGATGGTGGTTCGAGAGACGGCAGCTTGGGGTGGCTGAAAAAACAAAAAGATATTATCACGATAATTCAACACAATCGGGGAACCTGGAAAGGAAACCCAATTGAAAGAAGATCGTGGGGATATTTTATGAACCTTGGGTTCAAGTGTGCTCAAGGTAAGTACATTTGCATGATCAGCGATGATTGCCTGGTCGTTCCGGGAGCAATTATAAATGGATTCAACCAATTCGAAAAAGAAATTGGATGTGGAAATAATATTGGCGCAATTGCATTTAACTGGAGAAACTGGCCAGAGATGGATAATTATTGGATCGGTTATACCCTTGGAGATAAATTATTTGTAAATCATGGAATGTATCTGAATGAGGCACTTAAAGAGGTTGGATATATTGATGAAGATACGTATCACTTTTACCATGCAGATGGAGATCTATGCTTAAAATTATGGAATAATAATTTTTCAATAATAAAAGCTGAAGATTCATCCATTGAGCACTTCTCCCATGCAAATTTCAAGGTAAGGAAATCAAATTTAAGCCAACAAAAGAAGGATTGGCAAAATTATCTGAATAAATGGACGGGGATTTTTTATGATCCAAAAAATGACAATCATGGTTTTTTCGAGAGAGATGAAAAAAAAGTTAATGATGATTTGGTAAAAAAATATTGGAAATTCTGTTGGTTGAAGGTAATGATCTTTAGAAAACTACATCGCTTGTTTCAAAATGATTGATATGCATAATTTCACAATTATTCTAAAAAATCTCTTTGGATACATTCAATTTATTACTGATTACTACAATTTCAAGCGTATATACAAAAATAAACGATTTTTAATGTCATATTCAGATAGATGGGTCTGCATATCTGATAATACCGGGAATACTTCGTTTGATCATCACTATATCTATCATATTGCATGGGCTGCGCGGATTCTCTCTGTGACAAAACCAGAACTACACGTTGACATATCATCTTCCCTTTATTTCTGTACCTTAATATCCGCCTTTATAAAAACAGATTTTTATGATTATCGCCCTGCAGATATCTCGTTGTCAAATCTGAAGATGGGATGTGCCGATCTCACATCACTTCATTTTCATGATAACAGTCTTCAATCATTGTCCTGTATGCATACAATTGAACACATTGGCCTTGGAAGATATGGAGACCCTATAGATCCTGAAGGCGATTTAAAAGCCATAAATGAACTAAAACGAGTGTTAGCACCGGGTGGCAACCTCCTTTTTGTCGTTCCAATCGGCAAAGAAGCAAAGATCCAATTTAATGCTCACAGGATTTATACCTACAATCAAATTCTATCGTATTTTAATGATCTGGACCTTATTGAGTTTTCGTTAATCGCTGACAATCCAAATCTGGACGATTTTATTGAAAATGCTGATCCCAATTTAACAGAATTATGCTCCTATGGCTGTGGCTGTTTTTGGTTTAAAAAAGAGGAAAATAAATGTCAGGGATGTTGAAATGACTTACCATAATGTTTCAGAATGTTTGGGATTAAAATGATTATTGTAAAACTAATCGGTGGCCTTGGCAACCAGATGTTCCAATATGCATTAGGTTTTAAGCTTGCCAATATTCATCATGTTCCATTTAAACTTGATTTATCGGAATTTCAGAATTATAATTTAAGAAGGTATCGCCTCGATAATTTGAGTATTTCAGGTGAAATCGCAACAAGTGAAGAAATTCGATCATTAAAAAAGGATCACAACAATAACTACAGAAATTCTATTTTTCATACTATTGAACGCATAAAACCATATTATCGGCGGAAATACATAAAAGAAAAAACCTTTACTTACGATCCAAATATTTTAAAAGCACCATCAGATGTATATTTAGATGGCTACTGGCAAAGTGAAAAATATTTTAAGGACATAAAATCTCAACTCCTGAGAGAATTTAGAATAAAAAATGAACCAGATGAACTGAATAAGTCATTTTTGGAGAAAATCCAAGAAGAGGAATCAATTTGTGTCCATATCAGAAGAGGTGATTACATATCAAATCCAGAGACAAATCAATTCCATGGAATATGTGATATTGATTATTATAATAACGCCATGAAAGAGCTTTTAAAGCATATTTTTAAACCCTGTTTCTATTTTTTTTCTGACGACATTGAATGGGTTAAAACAAATTTAAAAATTAATTATCCGGCCATATATATCTCAAATAATGGTCCTGATAAAGAATACGAGGATCTAAGATTGATGGCTGCCTGTAAACATTATATAATCGCAAATAGTTCTTTTAGCTGGTGGGCAGCCTGGCTTAGTCAAAACCGAAAAAAAACCATTATCGCACCAAAAAGATGGTTTAATCAAAGTATTGATACATCTGATTTAGTACCCGAATCCTGGATCAAAATGTGAATTTTATGGCTGGGAATTTACCGCTTGTTTCAGTAATTATGCCTATTTATAAAGCCGAAAAATACCTTTCAGAAGCTTTAGATAGCATTTTTAATCAATCATTCCAGAATTTTGAAATTATTATTGTAAGTGATGATACTGACGAAGAAACAATGAAAATACTACAATATTACTCGAAAAACGAGCCCAGGCTAAGAATATTTCACCAGAAAAGAAAAGGGTTGATTGAATCTCGAAATATGTGTTTTGAGATCGCACGTGGTGAATATTTAGCAATCATGGATAGTGATGACATCAGTATGTCAGATCGATTTCAAAAACAAATTGATTTTTTCCGTCAAAATCCTGAATCCGGCATTGTTGGATCTTGGATCGTTCAGATTGATACGAAGGGGAATAAAATTAGAGATATCCGATATCCTATAACAAAAAATGGAATTGTTTTCCATATGTTGTTCCATAATTGCTTGGCGAATTCAAGTGTAATGTTAAAAAAAGAAATTTCATTAAAAATTGGAAAATATCAGCAGGAGATGGCATACGCCGAAGATTATGATTATTGGTCTCGTGCCATTTTGTTAACTGAAATTTCGAATATACCTGAACCATTGGTCTTATATAGAATTCATCAACAAAATGTCTCATCTACACATGATGAACTAATGAAAAAGAGAACATCGATTATTCGTAATCGTTTGTTCAATCGAATAATTGGTAAAAATAATAATCCTAATGAAGCTTTGTTGCTGGAAAAATTATCTTCAGATGGAAAATTTAACCAGAACGAAGAATTTAAACTGGCATCCGAATTTCTCCAGGATGTATATCAGATTTTCTTAAAAAAATATCAACCAAATAAGCAAGAATTAGAGGAAATAAATCATTTTATCTGTAATCTACTAGTTAAAATCGCTATATCTAATAGAAAAATGAGCTACTTGAATTCAATTTCTTGTATAATTAGTTCAATAAAAATCAATCCTGTAATAACAATTATGATAATAAAAAAAATTATATGTAATTTGTGAGGGATCAAAAAATGTTGCAATGTTTTATCAACCAGGGCAGTGTATCTAAACTGTTTTAAATTCTACCCGAGTATCCTGACACACAATCACATCAGAGCCAGATAAATATCTACGACTTGTGATCCACTCCTCATTAATGTCCATGAGGATTGTTACTGCAAGACGGAGCAAAGAGGCGTCATTGGGGAACGCTCCAATGGCCCTGGATCTTCGTTTCAGTTCCTTATTCAGTCGTTCAAGCATGTTTGTGGCTTTATTCTTCTCCAGTGATCTTGAGGAGCAAATCTAACGGAATCATTGCCCTGTATTCTCCTTTGTCCAATTCTATGTTGGATATAGGGCCTTTTCCAATTTTACATCACTTTGTTATATAACTACCAAGGGATTTCAAAATTGAGATAATAATGATTTGAGAGATAATGATTTATCCAAATTATTATTACAATACGTGCAGACTTGGATATAAATGAAGGATTTGATGTTCAGAATAATACCCATAAAAAAATTCATACAGTTTATTTATCGTTTTCTCATTGAATTGGGGAAAATTTCTGGATTTTTTTCTCCATTTTATGACAATGAGATATATTTCTTTTTCCCATATTATCATATAGGTGGGGCAGAAAGAGTTCATCTCAATATTGTCAACTGCGTTAAATATCGAAAAATTTT
>Ga0334886_1004577_pt1 | contig 11161 bp, 6 predicted proteins | sample GraSluR1_MG_9_FD_207232 | JGI IMG/M metagenome (GOLD analysis project Ga0334886, IMG submission 207232) | Sludge microbial communities from methane-producing bioreactor in Wageningen University, Netherlands - Granular Sludge_27_06-R1 | ecosystem: Engineered > Bioreactor > Anaerobic > Unclassified...
AGCGGGGATCCCCACACAGGAACCCCCGCAAAGCAAAAAGGACAAAAACCCGTGAAACGATTCGGCGGGGGTACCCCCTGCCCCCGCCGAAAACCTACACCCCTTTTGAGGGGGAGGACTCTTCAGGTGCGGATGCGGAAACCGGGATCCCCGCGATCTGAAACAGCTTTTTTGCCACGGCGGGGGAGAGCGCCCACCGCACGAGGGAGGCTTCTTCCGGAGTCACCCAGACGCGCAGGCATTTTTTTCCCTGCGCAGCTTTCCGCTCTCTAAAAAGTTTCGATTTTTCCGCGTACTGTCCTTTCCGTTTTTTCATAGGAATCATCCCCTTTCATCAGATGAATATAGTAATTTTTTTGCCGCGCACAACTTCCGCGCGCTTCCGTGGCGCGCGTCGAGGCGGTTTTGTTTTTCGTCCCCCTCGTTGATATATTCCGCATGAGGAGCGAGGTGGAAAATTCGCTTCGCTCATTTCCCCTCGCCCCCGTTCTTCCTTCGGTCGCGGGGGGGAAAAACAAAGGAGGAATCGACCATGAGACACACAGTTTCCGTTCGTTTCACGCCCGAGGAGCTCGCGAAAATCGACGGTCATAGGGGGAAAATCCCGCGGGGGACGTGGTGCAGAAATGCTATTCTGGGACGTCCCGTCGCCGTCCCCCCGGAGGCGAATAGGGCGGCTTGGCGCGAGTCGGCGCGATGGGCGGCGAATCTCTCGCAGATCGCGCATCGTCTGAATATGGGGGAAATGCCAGAACTTGAAGAGATAAGAGCAGAGCTTTCTAGATTTCGACGCTCTCTTCTCAGAGAGGATGAAAAGTCATGAAATGCAAAATAATTAGGGGGAAAGGCTTCCGAGGTCTCATGGACTACGCGCTCGGGAAGGACGGCGCGGAGGTGATCGGGGGGACGGTCGCGGGGGCGAGTCCCCCTGAGTACGCGGCGGAGTTCGGGATTTTGCGTCGACTTCGTCCGGACGTGGCGCGTCCCGTTTGGCACGCGAGTTTGTCGTTGCCGCCGGGAGAGCGGATGGAGCGGGAAGACTGGAATATGCTCTGCGATGCGTTTTTGAGACGGATGGATTTTGATCCGCAGGGTACGCAGTGGGTCGCAGTCCGACATCGGGATGCGACCCACGACCACGTGCACATCATCGTAAATCGAATCCAGAGCGACGGATCCCTGTGGTACGGACAGCGCGAGGTATTCCGCGCCATCGAGGCAACCCAGGAAATGGAAAAAGATTTCCATCTGACTCGGACGAAGGGGCTCGAACGCGGGGAGGGACCGCGGGAGACATGGCAGGAAAAACGAATGGAAGAGAGGACGGGGGAACCGAGTATCAAAAAAAGACTTGCGGGAGAGATTGCCGACATTTTGCGGAGCGGGTGCGTCGGGAAGGCGGCGTTCGAGTCCGCATGCGCGGAACGGGGGATAGAGGTCAGGGCGAACATCGCGAGAACGGGGAAAATGTCGGGATACAGTTTTTCCTATCAGGGGCGCGCCTTCCCGGGATCGAAGATCGGCGCGGGATGGAAAAAGCTCGCGGGGCGGATCGGAGAGCGGGAGAAAACGGACGGCGAAATAGCGCAGGACATGAAATCGATCCTTTTCGACGCGATGAAAACAGGTTTCGCAGCTGCGGCCGCACATCGGGGATGGGTCATCCGGCGGGACGGGACGCTCTTTTCCCCCTGGGGTCAGGAGGTCGACCCGTCCGCCTGGGGCGTCGATCCGGCGGAGGTCGATCGAGCGGGGGAAGCGGTGCGACGGACGCCGACGCCGCGGGTGCGGTGGGGAATCGTCCCGAAAGATCTCGAAGCGCTCGCGGCGCTTGCGTTTCTGTCGCCGTCCGTTTTCGCGGCGCTCATCGCGCTCGATATCGTCGTGCGGATCGGCGAGGCGACGGAGGACGCGAGGCGGGACGCGAGACGGGAGGCATGGGAAAAAGTTCATCGTATAAAGGAGGAGATCGAGGATGGAAAGGCTTTTGCTGGAGATAGGGGAGTCGATGAAAAAGCTGGCGACCGATGCGGAGCAGAGGACGCGGGGCGTGATGGCGTTGACGGAGATCATGACGGGGCGCTCGAAGGACCTGAGCAGGCAGTGGGAGGAAACAGTTTCGACGGCGTGCGACCGCATAACGCAGGCGGCAGGGAGCGCGGAGTATCTGCAGGGGAGCGCTCGGGACCTGATAGAGCTGCTCTCTCGGATGATCGAGGATCTGCGGAGAGAGACGGCGCAGAGTCGCGCACGGGAGAGGCGGCGCATAGTCTGGACTGCGATCACGACGAGCTTTGTGAGCTCGCTGCTCGTCTGCGCGCTCTGGCGGATGATCCTGTAGAGGAGCCGGAAGAGAAGTCTACATATATAGAAGAGGAAAAAGAGCAGGAGCCGGAGGAACCGGAGCAGGAACCGGAGCAGGAGCCGGAGCAGGAGGCGTGGGCATGGGGACGATGAAAAACCGGGGGGAGATCCCCCCGGTTTATCTGTTTGGACGCTCTTCCCGCTCTTCCTCCTGCAGTCTTTCCATCTCAGCGTCAATCGCCGCGACGCGCGCCATCGCAAGGCGCATGGACACCACCTGCTCAAGAGCTTGCGCTTTAAGGTCTTCGGGAAACTGGTAATCGCATATCTGCGGGGGTAAAATGGCATCGATTGGCTCGAACAGCCTCAGCAGCGTATCGCGCCCGAAGTCGAAATGTCCGTCCACCACCGCGATGAGCGCCCTTCCCTGCTCAGCGGACGGGACGGCGAGAAGTCTCTTTCCTCGGTAGGTGATAAAGTGCTCTGTTTTTCCGTTTTCAACAGTTGTTTCCACATGCATTGTCGGTTCCCCCTTCGTTTTTTTTCTCGTCTTCCCGAAGCCGTCTTATGACAGCCTCTAAGATCCACGCACTTCGAGACTCGTACCCCCGCGCCTGATCGATCGCTTCCACAATGGTCGGAGCCATGGAAACGCCAACGGAAAAGCGCCGTTCGGAGGCTGGAATCGTCGCTTCCCGCGCCGCCTCGCGGAGAAGTTTTTCGATGGTCTCCGCCGTAATAGAGATCTGCGGGTCGCCCCGCGGCTCGCGCCTTTTTCCCATGCCTGTCACCCCCTTCTTGCTTATTAAGAATAGTTTACCAAAAGTTATTAAGACGTAATCGGTAGAATTACTGATCTTTGCGCCACTCTTCGATTTCCCGCCACATCGCGTCTGCGGCTTCATCGCTCGCGACCGTTTCGAGATATTTGTCAAAAAATTCCGACCAATGAAGCCCCCTATGGTAGCGTCGCAAAATCGTGGCGGGAGGCGCGGCGACGTCGCAGCGAACAAGACGCTCAAGCTGCTCATCACTCATGCGGCGCTCGTCGAAGGGCAACTCATCGGGAATTTCATATAAATCATACTCTTCTTTGACTCTGGCAAGTTTTTTCGTTTCCGCCTCTTCGATCATGTCGGACGCGGTCGAGGCGTCGCGGCTGCGGAGCGCGGTCAGGACCGCGTCGAGGTGAGGTCCCCACCGTCCGCTTTTCGTCTGCTCTCGGAGCGCGGCGGCGGGAGTCATCGCGTCCCACTCTCGGCGCCGCACTCGAACCGCCGGGGTCCACTCTCGAATTTCCGGGTACGGGTCGTCGACCGTCTCGGAGAGATCGTAGGCAGTCCCCGACCAGCGCCAGAGCGAGACGGAGATTACCTTTTTCCACCTTTCCCAGACGTCGGCGGGGATCGCGTCGCCGGAGGTCATAACGATGACCTCTTGCCGGTCGAGCTCTGCGGCGTCGAGCTCTGCTCGAATCTCTCGGAAAAGGCCGCCGGAGCTGAAAAAGCGCTTTCCGGAGAGAGCGGCGCCGAAGTGGAGAAGCTCGTCGCCGGAGAGGGTCAGCGCTAAATCGGAAGTTTTCGTCGCATATGCGGCCGCTTTCAGGACGTAGGCGGCGGCGGACGTCCCCCCTTTTCCACGGTCCGCGACTCGGATGTCTGCGCCGGGACGGGGAGCGTCGGGAGGGAGCCCCAGAGCGGACGCCCACGCGTCGAGCAGGTCGTCGTGGGACATATAGAGAGATTTTTTTCGGTCGAAATACTCGGCGGGGACGGCGAGAATGATGTGCTGATGCGGGTGGTACGAGCCGTCCGCATCGTTTCGAGTGCATTCGACCGTGCGAATGAAACCCAGGACGGCGCGAGTGAAAAAATCGGCGCGCCGGAAGAGGGACCACGCATGAGAGAGGCGGGAAAGCTCGGAAGACAGATTTTCGAGAGGAACGTTTTTTTGCGTCAGCGTCAGGAGGAGGAAGCGGACGCCGGGAACTCGCGCGGGGAGCGTATCCATGACCTGCTCGACGCGTCGGAAAAGGCGGGACGCGCGGCGGTTCGCGCACGTCGGACAGAGGCGACACCCGCAGAAGTCCGCTCGGACGAGACGCGGATCGTCGTCGGCGTAGTGCTCGATTTCGAGATAGGATCCGCACGAGGAGAGACCGCGGAAATAGGATGGAGTCCGTCCGACGATGGCGGACTCTTCCGGAGAAAGCCCGGCTGGAACGCGCGCCGCGACTGCGGCGGCAACGGTCGCCGCAAGTTCGCGCGTCCGGAGCTTCGCGTCCGTGCGCCATGTGAAAAAATCTTTTTCCTGTTCCTGGGGGCGAGTGGCTTGATTTGGGTGAGTTTCCGTGATATGATGTTCCACAAGAATGCAGCTCCTTTTGTTTGTTGGTTTGACTTTGGTCGGTCAATTCCAGTATACAGGAGGAGCACTTTTTTGTCTATTCATTCATAAAAACGACTTTTCAAATCCCTTCCAAATCCGCCCTTCAAAAGAGATTTTTTCCTCGCTTCTTTTTTTTGCTACTTCCGCAGAGAGCCGCGTGCGACGCGGAATCAAAACCGCAGAAAACAGGGTTTCAGGTTCGCCGACAGTTGTTTCTATATATCAAGACAAGGGGCAAACCCCGTTCGAGGTCGTCCCCGCGTCCTTCGCTTCGACCCCTTCGCACTGTGGAGCCGCGGCGCGGAGCCTACCCCCCACCCCACCCATCGTAAAGGATGCGCTGACGCGCCCCCCTTCGGGGCGGCTTCGCCGTCCTTGACGATGGGACCCGGGGGCGGGGGGTTTCACGGCTCCGCCGGCTCCCCCGCGCTTCGGGTTCTTCGCTGCGGGCGCTTCGTGCGAGAAAAGAAAGCGGGGATCCCCACACAGGAACCCCCGCAAAGCAAAAAGGACAAAAACCCGTGAAACGATTCGGCGGGGGTACCCCCTGCCCCCGCCGAAAACCTACACCCCTTTTGAGGGGGAGGACTCTTCAGGTGCGGATGCGGAAACCGGGATCCCCGCGATCTGAAACAGCTTTTTTGCCACGGCGGGGGAGAGCGCCCACCGCACGAGGGAGGCTTCTTCCGGAGTCACCCAGACGCGCAGGCATTTTTTTCCCTGCGCAGCTTTCCGCTCTCTAAAAAGTTTCGATTTTTCCGCGTACTGTCCTTTCCGTTTTTTCATAGGAATCATCCCCTTTCATCAGATGAATATAGTAATTTTTTTGCCGCGCACAACTTCCGCGCGCTTCCGTGGCGCGCGTCGAGGCGGTTTTGTTTTTCGTCCCCCTCGTTGATATATTCCGCATGAGGAGCGAGGTGGAAAATTCGCTTCGCTCATTTCCCCTCGCCCCCGTTCTTCCTTCGGTCGCGGGGGGGAAAAACAAAGGAGGAATCGACCATGAGACACACAGTTTCCGTTCGTTTCACGCCCGAGGAGCTCGCGAAAATCGACGGTCATAGGGGGAAAATCCCGCGGGGGACGTGGTGCAGAAATGCTATTCTGGGACGTCCCGTCGCCGTCCCCCCGGAGGCGAATAGGGCGGCTTGGCGCGAGTCGGCGCGATGGGCGGCGAATCTCTCGCAGATCGCGCATCGTCTGAATATGGGGGAAATGCCAGAACTTGAAGAGATAAGAGCAGAGCTTTCTAGATTTCGACGCTCTCTTCTCAGAGAGGATGAAAAGTCATGAAATGCAAAATAATTAGGGGGAAAGGCTTCCGAGGTCTCATGGACTACGCGCTCGGGAAGGACGGCGCGGAGGTGATCGGGGGGACGGTCGCGGGGGCGAGTCCCCCTGAGTACGCGGCGGAGTTCGGGATTTTGCGTCGACTTCGTCCGGACGTGGCGCGTCCCGTTTGGCACGCGAGTTTGTCGTTGCCGCCGGGAGAGCGGATGGAGCGGGAAGACTGGAATATGCTCTGCGATGCGTTTTTGAGACGGATGGATTTTGATCCGCAGGGTACGCAGTGGGTCGCAGTCCGACATCGGGATGCGACCCACGACCACGTGCACATCATCGTAAATCGAATCCAGAGCGACGGATCCCTGTGGTACGGACAGCGCGAGGTATTCCGCGCCATCGAGGCAACCCAGGAAATGGAAAAAGATTTCCATCTGACTCGGACGAAGGGGCTCGAACGCGGGGAGGGACCGCGGGAGACATGGCAGGAAAAACGAATGGAAGAGAGGACGGGGGAACCGAGTATCAAAAAAAGACTTGCGGGAGAGATTGCCGACATTTTGCGGAGCGGGTGCGTCGGGAAGGCGGCGTTCGAGTCCGCATGCGCGGAACGGGGGATAGAGGTCAGGGCGAACATCGCGAGAACGGGGAAAATGTCGGGATACAGTTTTTCCTATCAGGGGCGCGCCTTCCCGGGATCGAAGATCGGCGCGGGATGGAAAAAGCTCGCGGGGCGGATCGGAGAGCGGGAGAAAACGGACGGCGAAATAGCGCAGGACATGAAATCGATCCTTTTCGACGCGATGAAAACAGGTTTCGCAGCTGCGGCCGCACATCGGGGATGGGTCATCCGGCGGGACGGGACGCTCTTTTCCCCCTGGGGTCAGGAGGTCGACCCGTCCGCCTGGGGCGTCGATCCGGCGGAGGTCGATCGAGCGGGGGAAGCGGTGCGACGGACGCCGACGCCGCGGGTGCGGTGGGGAATCGTCCCGAAAGATCTCGAAGCGCTCGCGGCGCTTGCGTTTCTGTCGCCGTCCGTTTTCGCGGCGCTCATCGCGCTCGATATCGTCGTGCGGATCGGCGAGGCGACGGAGGACGCGAGGCGGGACGCGAGACGGGAGGCATGGGAAAAAGTTCATCGTATAAAGGAGGAGATCGAGGATGGAAAGGCTTTTGCTGGAGATAGGGGAGTCGATGAAAAAGCTGGCGACCGATGCGGAGCAGAGGACGCGGGGCGTGATGGCGTTGACGGAGATCATGACGGGGCGCTCGAAGGACCTGAGCAGGCAGTGGGAGGAAACAGTTTCGACGGCGTGCGACCGCATAACGCAGGCGGCAGGGAGCGCGGAGTATCTGCAGGGGAGCGCTCGGGACCTGATAGAGCTGCTCTCTCGGATGATCGAGGATCTGCGGAGAGAGACGGCGCAGAGTCGCGCACGGGAGAGGCGGCGCATAGTCTGGACTGCGATCACGACGAGCTTTGTGAGCTCGCTGCTCGTCTGCGCGCTCTGGCGGATGATCCTGTAGAGGAGCCGGAAGAGAAGTCTACATATATAGAAGAGGAAAAAGAGCAGGAGCCGGAGGAACCGGAGCAGGAACCGGAGCAGGAGCCGGAGCAGGAGGCGTGGGCATGGGGACGATGAAAAACCGGGGGGAGATCCCCCCGGTTTATCTGTTTGGACGCTCTTCCCGCTCTTCCTCCTGCAGTCTTTCCATCTCAGCGTCAATCGCCGCGACGCGCGCCATCGCAAGGCGCATGGACACCACCTGCTCAAGAGCTTGCGCTTTAAGGTCTTCGGGAAACTGGTAATCGCATATCTGCGGGGGTAAAATGGCATCGATTGGCTCGAACAGCCTCAGCAGCGTATCGCGCCCGAAGTCGAAATGTCCGTCCACCACCGCGATGAGCGCCCTTCCCTGCTCAGCGGACGGGACGGCGAGAAGTCTCTTTCCTCGGTAGGTGATAAAGTGCTCTGTTTTTCCGTTTTCAACAGTTGTTTCCACATGCATTGTCGGTTCCCCCTTCGTTTTTTTTCTCGTCTTCCCGAAGCCGTCTTATGACAGCCTCTAAGATCCACGCACTTCGAGACTCGTACCCCCGCGCCTGATCGATCGCTTCCACAATGGTCGGAGCCATGGAAACGCCAACGGAAAAGCGCCGTTCGGAGGCTGGAATCGTCGCTTCCCGCGCCGCCTCGCGGAGAAGTTTTTCGATGGTCTCCGCCGTAATAGAGATCTGCGGGTCGCCCCGCGGCTCGCGCCTTTTTCCCATGCCTGTCACCCCCTTCTTGCTTATTAAGAATAGTTTACCAAAAGTTATTAAGACGTAATCGGTAGAATTACTGATCTTTGCGCCACTCTTCGATTTCCCGCCACATCGCGTCTGCGGCTTCATCGCTCGCGACCGTTTCGAGATATTTGTCAAAAAATTCCGACCAATGAAGCCCCCTATGGTAGCGTCGCAAAATCGTGGCGGGAGGCGCGGCGACGTCGCAGCGAACAAGACGCTCAAGCTGCTCATCACTCATGCGGCGCTCGTCGAAGGGCAACTCATCGGGAATTTCATATAAATCATACTCTTCTTTGACTCTGGCAAGTTTTTTCGTTTCCGCCTCTTCGATCATGTCGGACGCGGTCGAGGCGTCGCGGCTGCGGAGCGCGGTCAGGACCGCGTCGAGGTGAGGTCCCCACCGTCCGCTTTTCGTCTGCTCTCGGAGCGCGGCGGCGGGAGTCATCGCGTCCCACTCTCGGCGCCGCACTCGAACCGCCGGGGTCCACTCTCGAATTTCCGGGTACGGGTCGTCGACCGTCTCGGAGAGATCGTAGGCAGTCCCCGACCAGCGCCAGAGCGAGACGGAGATTACCTTTTTCCACCTTTCCCAGACGTCGGCGGGGATCGCGTCGCCGGAGGTCATAACGATGACCTCTTGCCGGTCGAGCTCTGCGGCGTCGAGCTCTGCTCGAATCTCTCGGAAAAGGCCGCCGGAGCTGAAAAAGCGCTTTCCGGAGAGAGCGGCGCCGAAGTGGAGAAGCTCGTCGCCGGAGAGGGTCAGCGCTAAATCGGAAGTTTTCGTCGCATATGCGGCCGCTTTCAGGACGTAGGCGGCGGCGGACGTCCCCCCTTTTCCACGGTCCGCGACTCGGATGTCTGCGCCGGGACGGGGAGCGTCGGGAGGGAGCCCCAGAGCGGACGCCCACGCGTCGAGCAGGTCGTCGTGGGACATATAGAGAGATTTTTTTCGGTCGAAATACTCGGCGGGGACGGCGAGAATGATGTGCTGATGCGGGTGGTACGAGCCGTCCGCATCGTTTCGAGTGCATTCGACCGTGCGAATGAAACCCAGGACGGCGCGAGTGAAAAAATCGGCGCGCCGGAAGAGGGACCACGCATGAGAGAGGCGGGAAAGCTCGGAAGACAGATTTTCGAGAGGAACGTTTTTTTGCGTCAGCGTCAGGAGGAGGAAGCGGACGCCGGGAACTCGCGCGGGGAGCGTATCCATGACCTGCTCGACGCGTCGGAAAAGGCGGGACGCGCGGCGGTTCGCGCACGTCGGACAGAGGCGACACCCGCAGAAGTCCGCTCGGACGAGACGCGGATCGTCGTCGGCGTAGTGCTCGATTTCGAGATAGGATCCGCACGAGGAGAGACCGCGGAAATAGGATGGAGTCCGTCCGACGATGGCGGACTCTTCCGGAGAAAGCCCGGCTGGAACGCGCGCCGCGACTGCGGCGGCAACGGTCGCCGCAAGTTCGCGCGTCCGGAGCTTCGCGTCCGTGCGCCATGTGAAAAAATCTTTTTCCTGTTCCTGGGGGCGAGTGGCTTGATTTGGGTGAGTTTCCGTGATATGATGTTCCACAAGAATGCAGCTCCTTTTGTTTGTTGGTTTGACTTTGGTCGGTCAATTCCAGTATACAGGAGGAGCACTTTTTTGTCTATTCATTCATAAAAACGACTTTTCAAATCCCTTCCAAATCCGCCCTTCAAAAGAGATTTTTTCCTCGCTTCTTTTTTTTGCTACTTCCGCAGAGAGCCGCGTGCGACGCGGAATCAAAACCGCAGAAAACAGGGTTTCAGGTTCGCCGACAGTTGTTTCTATATATCAAGACAAGGGGCAAACCCCGTTCGAGGTCGTCCCCGCGTCCTTCGCTTCGACCCCTTCGCACTGTGGAGCCGCGGCGCGGAGCCTACCCCCCACCCCACCCATCGTAAAGGATGCGCTGACGCGCCCCCCTTCGGGGCGGCTTCGCCGTCCTTGACGATGGGACCCGGGGGCGGGGGGTTTCACGGCTCCGCCGGCTCCCCCGCGCTTCGGGTTCTTCGCTGCGGGCGCTTCGTGCGAGAAAAGAAAGCGGGGATCCCCACACAGGAACCCCCGCAAAGCAAAAAGGACAAAAACCCGTGAAACGATTCGGCGGGGGTACCCCCTGCCCCCGCCGAAAACCTACACCCCTTTTGAGGGGGAGGACTCTTCAGGGGCGGAGGCGGGAGCCGGGATCCCCGCGATCTCAAAAAGTTTTCCTTTCACGGCGGGGGAGAGCGCCCACCGCACGAGAGAGGCTTCTTCCGGAGTCACCCAGACGCGCAGGCATTTTTTTCCCTGCGCAGCCTTCCGCTCTCTAAAAAGTTTCGATTTTTCCGCGTATTGCCCTTTCCGTTTTTTCATACGAATCAACCCCTTTCATGTAGAGAATATATAAGATTTTTTGCCGCGCACAACCTGCGCGCGCTTCCGTGGCGCGCGTCGAGACGATTTTGTTTTTCGATTCCTTCATTGATATATTCCGCATGAGAAGCGAGGTGGAAAATTCGCTTCGCTCATTTCCCCTCGCCCCCGTTCTTCCTTCGGTCGCGGGGGGGAAAAACATTCGATTTCCCGCCACATCGCTTCCGTGGCTTCATCGCTCGCGACCGTTTCGAGATATTTGTCAAAAAATTCCGACCAATGAAGCCCCCTATGGCAGCGTCGCAAAATCGTGGCGGGAGGCGCGGCGACGTCGCAGCGAACGAGGCGCTCAAGCCGCTCATCACTCATGCGGCGCTCGTCGAAGGGTAACTCGTCGGGAATTTCATATAAATCATACTCTTCTTTGACTCTGGCAAGTTTTTTCGTTTCCGCCTCTTCGATCATGTCGGACGCGGTCGAGGCGTCGCGGCTGCGGAGCGCGGTCAGGACCGCGTCGAGGT
>Ga0334886_1004580_pt1 | contig 11158 bp, 9 predicted proteins | sample GraSluR1_MG_9_FD_207232 | JGI IMG/M metagenome (GOLD analysis project Ga0334886, IMG submission 207232) | Sludge microbial communities from methane-producing bioreactor in Wageningen University, Netherlands - Granular Sludge_27_06-R1 | ecosystem: Engineered > Bioreactor > Anaerobic > Unclassified...
AGGTCTCCCGCTCTCTTGCCGCCTGCGAAGGAGCGCTGCTCGTTGTCGACGCGACGCAGGGCGTGGAGGCGCAGACTCTCGCCAACGCGTATATGGCGGTCGATCAAGGGTTGGAGATTCTCCCCGTAATCAACAAGATAGACCTTCCGTCGTCCCGCCCGGACTATGTAATAAAAGAAATAGAAGATGTTGTCGGGCTTGACTGCGACAAGGTTATACTCGCAAGCGCCAAGGAGGGCAAAGGAGTTCCCGAGATTCTGGAGCGCATCGTTCACGGAGTCCCCGCGCCGTCGGGCGACCCTGAAGCGCCGTTGCAGGCGATGATCTTCGACTCGAAGTACGATAACTACAAAGGCGTGATCTGTTACATACGCGTTGTAAATGGAACACTCCGTCCCGGCCGGAATATCCGGTTTATGGCTACCGGCGGCGTTTTTCCGCTGGAGGAAGTCGGTGTGCTGCGCCCGAACTTCGAACCCTGCAACGAACTCACGGCGGGAGAGGTCGGCTATGTTGTTTCAAACATCAAAACAGTGGCCGAAGCGCACGTGGGAGACACCATCACGGAGGATGCTCGTCCGGCGGCGGCGGCGCTCCCCGGCTACAGAAAGGTCAAGCCGGTCGTTTTCTGCGGTTTCTATCCTGTGGAACGCGACGACTACCCTCAGCTTCGTGACGCCCTCGAAAAGCTGACGCTCAACGACTCCTCGATCTCCTTTGAACCGGAGACTTCCGTCGCTCTCGGTTTCGGCTTCCGCTGCGGATTTCTAGGGCTTCTCCACATGGACGTTTCGAAGGAGCGCCTTCGCCGCGAGTATAGCGTCGAGCTCGTCGCGACGTCGCCGAACGTCATTTATGAATTGACGACGAAGGGCGGGGAGATAATCGAAGCCCACCGTCCTTCGGATTTTCCCGAGATAGGAGATATCGAAGAGGTTCGTGAACCGATGATCAAGCTTACTCTTTTCGTACCCTCGGACTATGTCGGGAAGGTGATGAAACTCTGCCAGGACAAACGAGGAACCTATATCTCCATGGACTATCTCGCCCCCGACCGTGTGCGTCTGATCTATGAATTGCCTCTGGCGGAGTTCATCATCGATTTTCACGACAAACTGAAGTCCCATACCAGAGGGTATGCCTCTCTTGATTATGAACATACCGGACTGAAGGCCTCCGATTTGGTTCGAGTCGATGTGCTGATCAACGGCGAAGCAGCCGATGCGTTCTCCTTCATCTGCCACAGGGAAGCCGCCTACAACCGAGGTCAGGCAGTGGTACGAAAGCTCAAGGAGCTGATTCCGAGCCAACTTTTCGAAGTGCCTCTTCAGGCGTCCATAGGGAAAAAAATCATTGTCCGCCAGAATGTTAAACCGCTTCGGAAGGACGTGCTCGCGAAGTGTTATGGAGGAGACATCACACGAAAGCGCAAGCTCCTCGAAAAACAGAAGGAGGGGAAGAAGCGCATGAAGCAGATAGGGCGCGTTTCCATACCCCAGGAAGCCTTCCTCGCATTTTTGAAGGTAGAAGAGGATGAGGAATAACGCCGGGGAGGAGATTGCGCACCGCATTGCTGCCCATGGACAAAACTTTTCTCTTTATTTTCATCTTCCGTTCTGCGCGGGAAAGTGTCCCTACTGTTCGTTTTTCAGCGTAGTACCGCGAAGCGGGGAGATAGAGGAGTACTGTCGTCTGCTGCATTCGGAGATCCGTTTTTTCGGAGAGCGTCTCTCAGGAAGCGGAGTATCCGCAACGACGATATACTTTGGCGGAGGCACGCCGTCTCTGCTCGCTCCGGCGGAGTGGGAGCGGCTTTTCAAATGTTTACGCACACATTTTGCCTTTGCTCGGAATTTAGAGATCAGCATTGAGGCAAACCCGGACTCTCTCTCCGAAGAACATGTACGGCTCTGGAAGGAACAGGATGTCTCCCGGATCAGTATCGGCGTACAGAGCTTTCAAGACGACGAACTCCGCTGGCTCGGACGCCTTCATGACGCGGACCGCGCCCGGAAGGCGCTGGCGATGTGCGTTCGGTCCGGTTTTTCAACGAGCGCCGATTTTATGTTCGGGCTCGCCGGTCAGAGCCTTCGCTCGTTTTCCAGCTCCGTTGCGGAGGCGATCGCTCTTGGAGTCGAGCATCTCTCTCTGTATCAGCTCTCAATCGACGAAACGAGCAGCTGGTCCGTCAATCCGCCGGAAGGGCGAAAAGACGGGTATCCATTCTACCGGTGGAGCCAGTGGTATCTTCCGAAAAAAGGGTTTGCCCAGTATGAAATCTCAAGTTTCGCCCGGCCCGGGAAAGAATGCCGCCACAACGGCGCCTACTGGGCAAACGGACCGGTGCTTGCTCTTGGCGCGGGAGCGTGGGGGTACGCGAACGGAGTTCGCTATCGCAACGAGCGGACGCTTGCCGATTATGCCGAAGCAATCCGGCGCAACGGGCACTCCGTTGCCGAAACCGAAACTCCGGATGCCGGTAAGCGCGCGCATGAAGCTGCTATCCTTCTGCTGCGTACTTCCAAGGGTATCGACTTCGATGCTTTTTCCACGCGCTACGGAGCGGAAGAACTCTCGTCGATTCTAGACACTCTGGAGGACAATGCTCCGCCCGACTGTTTCGAACGGAGCGGCGCATCTTTCGCGCTCTCGCCAAAGGGGATGAGGGTCGCAAACTCTCTATGGAGTCTTATAGTGTAAACAGTGCTCAGGAAAGGAAGATGCTGCCGATGGAATACGGCATGATACGCTTTACTTCGGAGGATTCCTACGTTGTAGAGGATATTCTGATTGTCCTCTCCCGTTTTTTCCCCGCCCGCCCTGTGAAGGGCTACTCCGTCGAGGTGGCTGATTCGCTGCGCGGAGGTCTTTCCTTCATCGACGGAGAGGACGATGCGGACACCCTCGGCAAAGGACTTCTTCTTTCTCTTGCACGAGTCTACGTTTCCATGGACGAAACGGGCGGAACCGTGCTGATCGCCGCCGACTCGATGGAAGAACGGGCTCGTTGGATCAGCACGCAATGGAAATCGCGTTCAGGCAAAAATTTCAACGGAGTCATTCACCATACGTACCCGGGAAACGATTGGAGCCTCGTCGGAATCGCAGCGCCAGGTTGGATGGTACTCTTCGATGATGAAACGGAAAACGCCGAGCAGGACTGGCTAGAAGCAGATCTCCGCGTTGCATACCTTCCTCCCGACGACGAAGTGCTCGCATTTCTCACTCCCGAAAAAAGCTCCGCCGACGTCCTCTCTCTTCTCGCGGAATATCTCCTCTTCTGCCTTCCAGCGAGAGAAGAACTTTCCGGTACATAAATAACTTTCACGAAAAAGCGGCAGCCGCTCTTCGGAAACAACACGAAGAGCGGCTGCCGCACGGTCTTCTACAAAGAAAGGATTTTGTCCGAGGCGAGAAGCGCCTCGGTGATTTCGAACATATTGGAGATAACCCCGGCGCCGATGTCCGATGAAACGCCGAAATGGTTCGTACACGTTCCGCAGACAAGAATATGAACGCCTTTTTTCTCCAGAATCGCCAGGTGTTCAAGAGAAGAAGTATGCTTCATCGCAAGTTTTACGCCTTCATTCATCAGCGCGAGAACCGAAGGCAACGGAGACATTTGGGGTAACGTTCCAAGAAACCCCTTCATAAGCACCTCGCCTAAGAGGGGATCGTCTCCGCCTAATCCTTTTCTTGTGATGAGCACAGCAGTTGATGCGGCGGAACGGACCGAAGCCGGAGCAGCGGATACGGAGTCGATCCTCGAAGACGGGGGAGCGGACTGCGCTGAAACGCCTGTTTGCTGTTTCGCAGGCATGTTCTCGTCCGGCAGCGAGGCTTCGGTAATTACGGAAGCGCGTATGATGATCGAGCCCTCCTCATCGAAGATCCGTACGAAGTAACCGTTTTTTTCAAGATACCGCTGAACATTGGATGCAGAGATCGCATTATCGAGAAATACTTCGATCGCATCTTCTCCTCTTTCCACATGAGCTTTCGTCATCATGACCGGTTGCGGGCAACTCCTGCCCCGAGCGTCTATCTTTCCCATTGTACCGCCTCCCTACCCCGGCGTTCGCAACGCACGGGGGAAATAATGACACAGCGTTGTTCTCCGTCCGGCCAATTATAATGTAGAATAGTATCAAGGACAAATTATTCTTCGAAAAAGCTGTTCGTCCGTAGTGCCGGGCGATGAGGAAAGGTGACTGATCTCTCGTGAAACCAAACGATAAAAAAACCGGGGCGCTTCGCTCGCTCCCTTCAATGGACATACTCCTTGGTTCGCCGCGCGTCGAACCTTTCTTTTCTATGATCGGGCGGGAGTCCGTAAAGTCCATCCTCACCGAGGCGCTTGATTCCGAAAGAAAAGAATTGCTCGACGGACGTTCGGAGCACACATCCTCCGAATCGGTGCTCGCACGTGCACTCCCCCTTTTGGAACGACGCGGAGCGAACAGTTTACTCCCCGTAATAAATGCCACAGGAGTCGTCGTTCATACGAACCTCGGGCGCTCCTGCCTCGCGGAAGAAGCGGCGGAGGCAGTGCTTGCAGCGGCACGCTGCTACAGCACGCTCGAGTTCAATCTGGAAGAAGGGAAAAGAGGACGGCGGACCGACCACGTGGAATGGCTACTCCGGCGCGTCACCGGAGCGGAGGCGGGACTTGTGGTCAACAACAACGCGGGAGCCGTCCTCCTTTCGCTCGCGGCTCTTTGTCAGGGGAAAGAGGTCATCGTTTCACGGGGAGAACTCGTTGAGATAGGCGGATCGTTCCGCATCCCGGAAATAATGGCCTTTTCCGGTGTTCGGCTTGTCGAAGTCGGCGCAACCAACCGGACGCATCTGCGGGACTATGCGAACGCGGTGACGGAGAATACTGCCGCGCTTCTCAAAGTACATCCTTCGAATTTCCGAATGGAAGGTTTCGTTTCCTCCGCGCCGCGCGAAGAACTGGCTTCTCTCGCGAAGGAGCGCGGACTTCACTTCATCGAGGACCTCGGCAGCGGGACGCTGCTCGATTTTTCCCGCTGCGGACTTTTTGGGGAACCTACGGTGAGAGACTGTCTTGAACAGGGAGTCCATCTTGTAACCTTCTCAGGCGACAAGATGCTCGGCGGCCCGCAAATAGGAGCGGTTGCGGGGAAGAAACAGCTCGTCGACGCCCTGAGATCCTATCCGCTCCATCGCGCGCTCCGGGTGGACAAAATGACCCTTGCGGCATTCGAGGCGACATTGCGGCTGTATCTGCGGGGAGAAGAAAAAAGAATCCCCACGGTATCGATGCTCTTCGCCGAATCGGACTCGTTGAAGCTCAGGGCGGAATCTCTGCTCAAGACCCTTCGTTCGTCCTTCCCCAATGGGCGGTTTACGCTGACCGAGGTGCAAGATGCGGTAGGCGGGGGCGCATTCCCGGCGGAACAACTTTCAGGCTGGGGCGTTTCCGTTTCCTTGGAAGAATGGGGAAGCGCAGGAAGGGTGCAGCGCCTTCTCAGGAGAGCGCAACCGCCGGTAGTTGCCGGAGCGCGTGAGAACGAAACGGTACTGCATGTGCGCACGCTGCTTCCAGGCGACGAAGATCGGATTCTCGAGGCGTTTCGGTCTGCGGAAAAAATGGCTTTTTCGGGAAACCTCGAGGAGAGCGCAACGAAGAGAGAGAGAGGATGAAGACTGTGGAAGGTAGAGAAATCTCTCTGGTGCTGGGTACTGCGGGACATATCGATCATGGAAAAACAACGCTCGTGAAGGCCGTGACGGGCGTCGACTGCGATCGCCTGATAGAGGAAAAAAAGCGCGGGATTACGATCGAGCTTGGTTTCGCTCCTCTTAAACTGGATGACGGTCGTATTGTGAGCATCGTAGACGTTCCGGGGCACGAACGGTTTATCCGTCAAATGGTTGCGGGAGCTTCCGGAATCGACGGCGTTCTTCTCGTGGTCGCCGCAGACGAGGGCGTCATGCCGCAGACGAGAGAGCATCTGGAAATACTCAGCCTTCTCGGCGTCAAGGACGGTTTTGTTGCGCTCACGAAAACCGACGCGGTCGACGAGGATTTTCTCGAACTTGCTTTGGAAGATGTGCGCGATTTTCTCACCGGCACCTTTTTAGAGGGGAAACCTATTATTCCAGTATCGGCAATCAAGGGGAACAACATCGGCCTTCTGAGAGAGGAGCTTGGACGTCTCGTCGACAGAATCCGCCCTCGCCCGCGCAAAGGACCTTTTTTTCTCCCCATCGACAGAACGTTTCCGATGTCGGGCTTTGGAACGGTGATCACCGGAACAGCCTACAGAGGAGAACTAAGCGCCGGAAGCGAAGGAATCGTACTCCCGTCCGGCAGGGAAGGACGAATCCGCAGCGTCCAGGTGCACGGAGCGGATTCCCAAGTCGCATGGGCGGGGCAGCGTGTGGCCGTAAGCCTCGCGGGCGTTTCCATCGATGAAATAGCGCGCGGAGATGTTCTCTGCGCAAAAGGCATCTACGCCCCGACTCGCTGTTTTGAATGCGAACTGCACCTTCTCGAAAGCGTTCCGTCGCTTAAACACTGGCAACGCATTCGCCTCCATATCGGTACCTCCGATGTGACGGCCAGAGTTTCCCTTCTCGAGACCTCTTCGATACAGAGCGGCGACACTGTCCCGGCACAGATCGTCACGGAAGAAGACGTCGTCTGTCTGCTCGACCAGCGTTTTGTTATCCGAAGGTACAGCCCGCTCGAAACGATCGCCGGGGGGAAAGTCCTATCGCCTTTCGCCTCGAAACCAAGGGGTAGAAATGCGCGGACCGCCTGCATAAAACGAATCAAGGCGCTTATGCGCGCTGCAACTCCCGCTGAACGCCTCGCAATACTTATCGACTCGGCAAGCCTTCTCCATCTCGGCGACGCAGTCCGGTTGCTTCAAGAAACTGCGGAAGAGACCGTCCGTATCGGAGAAAAGCTTCGCTCCTCGGGAGTGCGGACATCGCGGCAGACGTTTTCCGAATCATCCGAAGGCTGTCCGGAAAATGGCGGCCCGATTTTTCTCCAAGGAGAAAAACGATTCTTTCTCTCGGAGCGAAGCATCGCTCGGCTTTCCTCGGAAATTTCCGTTTTTTTGCATGCATTCCACGAAAGCCACCCCTCGCAGAAAGGGGCGCTCATCGACGAGGTCGTCCTCGGCGTGCTCAAGGAGTTCGATTCGCGTGCAGCGCGCGCTTTTATCGATTTCCTTGTTGCGGACGGAACACTGATCATTGATGAGGGTTTTTTACGCTTGAGCGCGTTTACACCCCGCGACGACGAACGCTTTTTCAAAGACTCGGAATCGCTTCTTGCGTTCTGCAGGGAGCGCGGATTCCAACCGCCTCTGCTTGAAGAGACGCCCCGGGCTCTCGGTATGGACGAAAAACGTTTTTCATCGCTGCTGAAAGGAATGCGGGAAACCGGCAAGATGGCGATCGTCTCCGGCTTTCTCCTCTCGTTCGAAATCGAAGAGAAGCTGCTCGACCTTCTTATTCAGGAAAAAGAAGGTATTACGCTTGCAAGGGTTCGAGATTTGACAAACAGCTCCAGAAAATTCATTCTTCCTCTGCTGGAGTATATCGATGCGAAGGGGTACACACGGAGAGCGGGAGAAGTGCGGGTGCTGCTTCCCTCCAGGCTCCCGAAAAGAGGAGGAACCGCCTGAAGAAGAGCGGCTCCGCAAGAAAACGGCCTCGAAAGTACCGCGCCCGTCCCGGAAAATCACGCATAGGAACGAAGTGTCTTGGGTGGTCCGGCACGGTCGGTTTGGAGAAATAAATATTGGTCCATACAAGGGAGAGCTTACAGTCCCGCCTCAATCGGGTCCGATGATATTTGATATTTTTCAGTATTTGTGATAACATTCTTGTAATGATGAGTTGCTGGGAGTGACCCGTATGGCAGGAACAATTCGATCGATCCGAGAACAGGTGGCATTGTACAAGGGACTGACGGTTCGTTACCGGACAGCCAAAGGACGTCGGAAAGTCGAGGAACGTCAAGGCGTCATCCTTGAAACCTATCCGAATCTCTTTACTCTTTACGTCGAATCGCAGGACAGCAAGGTTTCCTTCAGTTACGCAGAGCTTTTGACTCGCGAAGTCGAGTTGGAGCTTTTGTCCGGAAACAGAAACTAAGTCTCTGCTGCTCATGTTAAAAGTATGCCCCGCCACGGCGCACGTGGAGGGGCATACTTTTTGTCGATTATTTTCGGAAGGAGATGCTCTTTTTGATTCACTGTCTGCAATCCGCGGCGAAGGTCAACATCGCGCTCCGAGTCACCGGGAAGCGCCAAGACGGTTATCACGAACTGCGATCGCTTTTTTATGCGCTTCCCGCAATTGAATCATTGACAATTGAACCTGATTATGGTCATAATGTAAAGGACGCAATCTCCGTAACAGGAGAAATGATACGGGGAAGAAACATTCTTGAGGACGTTCTTGCCTCCGCAAGAAAAAAAAGAGGAGTGGATCCTCTGCACATACGGCTTCATAAGGTCATTCCGCCCGGCAGCGGCCTTGGCGGCGGAAGCGGAAACGCCGCAGCCCTTATTTCCTGGCTGAACTCGCTGGGGGAAAAGGATGAACACATTCGAGGGGAAGAGGCCGGATCCGACGTTCCCTTTTTTTTAAACGGGGGAAAGTGGGCTTTCGTCGGAGGCAGAGGTGAGCATGTAGAACCTCTTGGCGTGGATATGCCGCACTTTCACGTAGTCGTTGTCATCCCTTCATGGGGCGTGTCGACGGCAAGAGCTTTTTCACTTCTTGCGGCTGAATACGGCGGTCTCTTTCCTATGAACGAGGATGAGGCCGAGAAAGAGCGAGCGGATATTCTCTCGCAACTGAGAAGCAAAAAAGTGTGCGGGCTTCTTCCAAACGATTTCTGCACGGTTCTTGTAAAAGAGCACCTGGAATACGCCGACATTTTCAACGCCTTCCAGGGGTGCGGTTCGCTTGGGTGGGGCATCACGGGAAGCGGCAGCGCGGCTTTCGGGCTTTTTATTCATAAGGACGGTTTTTCCCGGATGATTCGGAGCTGCAGCCATATGCAATGGATACGCAAAATTTTATTAGTGGAGTGATGATGAATGAAAGGACAACGAACCGAGCGATTGATCCGTACTTCGGCACGATTTCTTACATGCCCTTCGAGGCAGCTCTCGCTGACATCTCTGGCCGAGGATTTTCTCGTCTCGAAGACTGTCATCAGCGATGACGTCGCAATCATCGACGAGGCTTTTTCCAGGGAAGGTCTGGGAGGCATCATCGTCGACAGGGGAAGAACCGGCGGCGCTTCTTTTGTTCCGCGCATAGCTTCGGAAATCAAAGACACGCTCCTGAACGACCTCATCAATCTGTTGAACAGCGAAGATCGTTTCCTGCCCGGCGGGCTTGTGTATTACAGCGACATACTCTTCAATCCTCATTATGCTCTTCGACTCGGCTACGCAATGGCCTCGCTCTTCAGCGAGACCCGCCCGGATATTGTCATGACTTCCGAGGTAAAGGGCATCCCGCTCGCAATTTTCACCGCACATGCGATGGGCATCCCGCTTGCGGTCTGCCGGTTCCGCAACAGGGCGAGCGACGGTTCGGCGGTGACGGTGCACTACCCGACGAAAAACGGCGAGGTCAAGGCGATGTACATGGGAACGAAGCAATTAACCCGTGGGAAGAGGGTTCTCATTGTCGACGACTTCATGCGCGGCGGAAGTACTGCCGCCGGAATGCTCCTCGTCGCAAAGGAATTCGGCGCCGAAGTCGCGGGGACAGGAATTTTCATCGTCTCCTCCGACCCTGAAGAAAAAGCAGTCTCTTCGTACAAGGCGCTCCTCAGGCTCGACGGTGTCGAGAAGAGGCAGCCGAAAGTATCCTTGTGGGAAGAGTAGCGGATTTGACGATATCTTTCCGCTGATATACAATCCCGTAGACGGAAGGAGGTGACCACATCTTCCATGCGTGTCTCCATTGAGAAAGACGAATGTATTGGATGTGGCGTGTGTGCACAAGTGTGTCCGGAGGTATTTTCCATGGACGACGATGCAGGCGTGTCCAAAGTACTGCGGCCGGAAGGCGGCGAGTGTGCGAAAGAAGCTGCCGACAGCTGTCCTGTAGGGTGTATTACCGTAGAGGAGTGACAAGGCCCACTTTTTCGAAAAAGCGGCATGCGCTTGCTTTTTCTTGTTCCTCGGGCGTATAATGAGCAACGCTTCATGAAGGGCCTATAGCTCAAGTGGTTAGAGCCACCGGCTCATAACCGGAAGGTTCCTGGTTCGAGTCCAGGTAGGCCCACCATGCACATTGCCGTTTCCTTCCGGGGAAACGGTTTTTTTTATTTTCGGAAGGGGATGCCATATGATCGTTCGAGAACTTGAACGCGCGCTTGACGAAGCGATTCCTTTCGCATGGGCTGAAGAATGGGACAACGTCGGCCTTCTTGTGGGGGACCGTTCCACCCCGGTGCGCGGCGCGGCCGTCGCTCTCGACCCGTCCATCGAGGCTATGAAGACGGCGCTCGATCGCTCTTGCTCCGTGCTGATCACACACCACCCCCTCATCTTTCACCCGCTGAAACGAATAGACTGCGCAGAGGGGCCCGGCGCGCAGATTGCTTTCGCAATACGGAACGGTCTGTCGCTTTTCGCTCTTCACACAAACTGGGATGTTTCTCCCTGCGGAGTGAACGCCGCAATCGCGCAGGCTCTCTCTCTGAAAGAGGTACGTCCTCTTTTACCCTCAACGGGAGGGGCCTGGGGGAGCGGAGCGGCCGGACAGCTCCCGCGCTCACTGAACTTCATGGAATGCGGCGCTGCGATACGGGATGCGCTCCATCTCTCCCGCCTCGAACTCCACGGAGATCCGGAAAAAATGGTGTCGACGCTGGCTTTATGCGGGGGATCCGGTGGAGCGTTTTGGCGCGAAGCGGCCGCGTGCGGCGCAGAAGCGTATTTCACAGCCGATATGAGGTACCATGAGCGCCTTGACGCACTCGACAAGGAAGTGTCTCTTTTTATTGCCGATCACGGAGAAATGGAGCGTTTTTCCCTCGCAGCCCTCGCGGAGACAGTGTCGAAAGCAACGGGTGAAAAGGCGATACTCCTGGATGTTTCGCGGCCTGCATTTTGTATGATATAGTTCTTTCGGTGCATGA
>Ga0334886_1004606_pt1 | contig 11107 bp, 11 predicted proteins | sample GraSluR1_MG_9_FD_207232 | JGI IMG/M metagenome (GOLD analysis project Ga0334886, IMG submission 207232) | Sludge microbial communities from methane-producing bioreactor in Wageningen University, Netherlands - Granular Sludge_27_06-R1 | ecosystem: Engineered > Bioreactor > Anaerobic >...
TAACAGGTAGCTTATTGCGTTGTCAGAGGGAAACACCCGCCCCCGTCTCCATTGGGATACTGCTTTTTCCGTAACGTTTAAATCCTTAGCAATATCAATGTTTTTCACTTCAAAGCCCCTCATTTTCTCATCTAAATCAATCAGTTTCATTGCGCCACCTCCTTTCCGCACCAAGAATATAACCTGATAGGTAATTATTTGCAATGGGCCTAAAGGCTCAAAATAAACCTTATGGGTTATCTTCTGAGAACTTCCAGTGGATTGACTTTGCGGGAGCGTGGCTTTACCTTGTAGGTTATGAAGAAAAAGAGAGAAGGGAGGGTGCAGACAAGTGGAAGACGAGAAAAAACTTGTTTTTAAGAAAGACAGAGCAAGAAATGTAATGCGACAAAAAAACATCAAGAATAAAGATATTGCTGAAGCTATTGGAATCACGCAAAAGCATGTATCCAACGTCTTAAATGGCAAGGCCGGTGTTTCGTATGGAACAGCCAAGCAGGTGGAAGAGCTTCTAGGAGTCCCTCTGGATTTTTTAACGGGCGAAACCGACGACCCCTCCCCTCCGGGGGCCAGAGATGCGGCGCAACCTCCACAGGAAAAGAGCCCGAAGCTTGCGGATCATCTTCGGGCGGTCTCTTCCGCGGGGATGGACGTAACCCCTATTCCCGTGGTCACCAAGGAGATAAAGGTCTGCTGTGGCAACGGCAACGCCTACCCTCTTGAAGTGGAATGGGAGCTTTCGGGGGAGTATTGCTTTGTTTATGATAAGGACTTGATGGGCTATAGCTGGCAATGCGATTCCTTCCGGGTCATCATTGCCGAGGGCGATTCTATGGAGCCACGCATACAAGACGGGGATTATCTAATCTTCGCCATGGGGGCCCAGGCGGGGGATGGAGATGTAGCGGTGATCCGCTACGCAGGACGGCTCATGATACGGGGGTTGCTCTTCTCTCCCGACGGAGCCATTACCATGCACCCCTTCAACAAAAGCTACCAGGACAAAACCGTTGAAGAGGATGCGGAGTTCTACATTCTGGGGGTGGTAGTAGGAAAGGCACCGAAACCGGAGATACAACCAATTGGCAGGGTTTTTTAGGCAGCACCGGGGAACATTGACGGGGAAAGGATAATTTCTATGAGAAAGAACTTTGGGGTTGTTTCGGGAGTGTTGTTCGCTGTTTTCGTGCTTTGCACCTCCGCATCTGCCATGACGATTTCTATAAATGGTTCTGGAGGAGCTGTTGTCACAGATGTGTCCAGCGCAATTAGAGATGAGGTCAAAGGAGATGTTTTTGATTTTATTGAGGATGGGGAGTTTTACGGGGTTGAACTCTCCGTTGAAGCCTCTACGATTACCATTGATTACGAGGTTGGAGGCGAAGAGGCTTATCGGGGCTATTTTTTCTTGAAGAGGGCAGATTTTTTTCTTGAATGGGAGGCACGATACGAAGAAGTGTATGAATTTGAACGGCCACGTCCGCACGCTTCGCATCAAGAAAGTATCAATGATGGGGGCGAGGCAGATCTGGACTCCCGGCCTGGATATATCAAAGCTATCGCCGCTATAAGCACAAAAGAGCTGGATATCCCCTCTTACGAAGGCTCCTGGGAATACCAGGGATATGGGCAAATGGAAGGCTATACGGTTGAGGATTCTGGAACCGCTACCATCAGCGTGAATGGAGATATTATTACTGAAATCTCCTGCTCTGGAACAAAGGTTTCTGGCGGTGTTTCAGAAAACTACTCCTTCTCACAGGCAACCAATTCCCGCTGCTCCTACGGAGCTTTCCAGTTCCAAAAGGATGGCGCAACATATGAGGTTTACATGTACGACAAGCAGGGGGAGACCCTTTCTATGTCTGTAGAGAGTGGCGCAGGGACAAACATGGACTACACCATGTATAACAAAGCAAATGCCACACCGACACCATTTCCCGAAGATCCCACGCCAGCGCCTCAGGCCTCCTCGGGTTCCTCCGGCGGTGGCTGCTCTCTTGGCTTCGGACTGCCCGCACTACTTTTGATTCCTTTTTACGTCCTCTTGAAAAAATAGCATAGAATTTACAAACAGTGGTATCATGAGCACGGAGGTGGTTCCCGTGCTCAAGGTTTTCGAGAATAAAAAGTTGTCCCTTGCCTACGATATCGTCATGTCTCTACTGGCAGTATCCGCCATTGCCCTTCTTCTCCTGGAGGGGCGAAGCTCGCTCACGGCATCTCAGGTTGCCATCATCCAAAGGGCAGACCTCTCCATCTGGATCCTCTTCGTGCTTGATTACATCACCCGCTTTGTCTTTGCATCAGACAAGCGGGGTTTTTTCCGCAGGAACATCATAGAGCTTGTGGCAATCCTGCCGTTCAACGCCATGTTGAAGGGGCTTCGGGTGCTACGTCTCGCCCGGGTTTTTAGAGCCACCCGCCTCTTTCGTGCTCTTCGGATGCTCAGGGCGTTCGTTTTCATCGGGCGGATCAACAGGAGACTATCTGAGGTGCTTCACACAAACGACTTCCACCACGTGCTATGGCTCACCTTCTCGACCATCTTCCTTGGAGCAGTGGCAATAACCTATCTTGAGGGAATGGCCTTCGGAGACGCCCTGTGGTGGTCTTTTGTCACCACCACCACCGTGGGGTACGGGGACATCTCCCCGGCCACTGTGGGGGGCAGAATCGTCGCTGTGGTGCTTATGTTGGTGGGTATAGGCTTTCTGGGGATGTTTACCGCCTCCGTGGCCACATACTTTCTGCGAGGGAAGGACAAAGGTCACAGTGCCCCCAGGAGATGGAAAGAAGAGTGTCTTGCGGGCATCTCCGCCAAACTCGATAATTTTGACAGCCTCTCCCTGGAAGAAGTTCGAGATATGGCCTCTGTGCTTGTGGCTCTCAAGCAAAAGGATGTTCAGGCTGATTCCCCCTTCACACCAATAATAGCCTTCCTCTCTTCCGCTTACGATGACGAAACCGCACACAAAACCGCATACAGCGAAAACGAGAGTTCCGTATCTGCAAGGGCTTGACATGGCTTTTTAGGGTCTCCCCTCCGGCACCAAAGATCAGTATAGCGCCGTTCAGGGAGGAACAGCTTCCCTGGAAGGGCGCTTTTTTCATATCCTTTTCTTCTCCACAGGCTGGAAACCCCAAGGAGACCGCCATGAGCTGGAAAATCATCGAACACACTGCGGATGCGGGATTCGAAGTGACCGCAAAATCCCTGGAAGAGCTCTTTCTTCAGGCCCGGGAAGCCTTCTGTGCCCTGTGCCTTGAAGAGCCGCTCCGACAAAGAAATGGAGAAAAGGCTTCTCCTCTTCATAACATAACCCTCGAAGCCATGGATCTCGAAGAGCTGGCGGTTTCCTGGATCAACGAACTGCTCTTTCTTCTGGAAAGCCGGAAAGCCCTCTTCGTTCCCTCGAGCCTTCAAATACGACGAAATCCTCCGAGCCTTCGGGGAGAAGGAACGCTTCTTTCCCTTCCGGGAGTGCGCATTCCCGTAAAGGCCGCCACCTACGGAGGCATGGAATTTCGAGAAACCCCCTCTCCTTTTCTGCGTCTTTTCCTGGATATGTAACGGGAGGTACAGACCATGCACAAACACCTGGAACGCCTTGACGACACCAGGCTTCTTCTCCACCCCCACGCCGTACCGGGAATGAGGGTTCCCGGCCTGATCTATGCGGACAAATATGTGGAATCCCTGTTGGAGCAGGAAAATGCCCTGCTTCAGGTAGCCCAGGTGGCCACTCTTCCGGGAATACGGGGATACAGCTTCGGCATGCCCGACATCCACTGGGGATACGGCTTTCCCATCGGAGGAGTGGCGGCCTTCGATGCGGAAGAAGGCATCATCAGCCCCGGTGGCGTGGGATACGACATCTCCTGCGGCGTTCGCCTTCTCACCTCCCGCATTCCCGCAGAGGAGGGGGAAAAGGCCATGCCTCGGCTTCTCCCTGCTCTCTTCGGAGCCATACCTTCCGGAGCGGTTCCCGGAGGAGGCAAAGTCCTCAGCTCTAAAGAACTTCTCAAAGTACTGGAAAAGGGAGCTCTTTGGGCGGTAAAGGCGGGATTTGGCACCCCGGAAGACCTGGAGCATATAGAAGAAGGAGGAATTCTGCAAGGCGCCCTGCCGCAGGCCATTTCCGAACGGGCCAAGGAACGGGGAAAAAGCCAGCTCGGAACCCTGGGATCGGGAAATCACTTTCTGGAAATCCAGGAAGTGAAGGAAATTTTCGATGCCCCGGAAGCGGCAAAAATGGGACTTGAACAGGGATGTCTCACCATCATGATTCACTGCGGAAGCCGGGGGCTGGGACACCAGGTATGCGACGACTCCATAAAGATCATGCGACGGGCCATGACACGATGGGAGATCGCCGTGCCGGACCGCCAGCTCTGCTGTGTTCCCCTTTCGTCCAGGGAAGGCCGGGAATATCTTGGAGCCATGCGAGGGGCCGCCAACTACGCCATGGCGAACCGTCAGATCATCGTCGCCGGAGTGCGGCGTGTTTTGGAAAACTTCTTTCCGGGAAAACCTTTTCGAACGGTCTGGGATGTGAGCCACAACCTGGCACATCTGGAAAAACACGTTTGGGAAGGAAAGGAGCAAACCCTCTGTGTGCACCGCAAGGGAGCCACCCGGGCCTTTGAAGGCCAGCCCGTGCTTATTCCGGGAAGCATGGGAACCTCGAGCTACGTACTGGTGGGAACGAAACGAGCGGAAGAGGAGACTTTCGGCTCCACCTGTCACGGAGCGGGACGCAGCATGAGCCGGAGCAAAGCCCTTAGAGAAACCCACAAGGAGAACCTCTGCCGTCAATTAGCGTCCCGGGGAATCCAGGTAATGGCCGCCAGCCCGAAAACCCTTGGCGAGGAAGCTCCCCAGGCATACAAGGAGATATCCTCGGTGGTGGAGGTGGTGCATAAGGCGGGAATCAGCCATAAAGTAGCACGGTTGGAACCTCTGGGAGTTCTGAAAGGATAGAAGGAAAACGATTTCGGGCATAAAAGGCGGAAGAGCGGAGCGGAAAGCTCTTTTTCCGGACCTATCAGAAATCCTCCCGGCAGCGGCATAGTGGTCAGCGAGTGCAGCTTTACGTCCCCAAGGGCCTCGGCGGCAGGCGGACATACCGACACGTCTCAGCCACCCCATGGAAGGCGAGGCTGAAGCGACGAGCCCGAGCAAGGGCAAAAAGAAAACATGCAAAGGGAGAACCAAAGGAAATAAAAAAGCAACCTTCAGGATAATTTCCCCGAGGGTTGCCGTTATATTCATGGCGGAGGAGGTGGGATTTGAACCCACGAGACAGGTTTGGGCCCGTCTACACGCTCTCCAGGCGTGCGCCTTCGACCTCTCGGCCACTCCTCCACACTCTAGATGTGCATTATATGGTTTGTTACTGGCGGAGAGGGTGGGATTTGAACCCACGGGACGGTTCAGCACCGCCCAGACGATTTCGAGTCGCCCGCCTTCGACCGCTCGGCCACCCCTCCGCATAATCGCCCCTGAAAATTACTTCTTCCGCTTCTCCAGAAAAAAATCCTGTAAAAGCTTTTTACATTCCTCTTCAAGAACTCCCTTATAGACCTTGCAGCGAAAGGGCATTCTTGAATCTTCCGGAATGTTGTAGAGCGTTCCCGCCCCTCCTGCCCGAGGATCCGAAGCCCCGTAGCAGATGCTTCCCACCCGGCACTGCAGAAGAGCTCCGCAACACATGATACAGGGTTCCAGGGTCACATAAAGCTCCGCTCCGTCAAAACGCCAGGAGTTTTCTCTGGCCGCCGCCTTCTGAAGAACTTCGAATTCCGCATGTCCCAAGGGGTTATTACGTTGAACTCGGACGTTCCCCGCCGAAGCGAGAACTCGATCTCCCCGGACAAGCACCGCTCCTACGGGAACATCTCCCCTTTGGGCGGCATCTTCCGCTTCTTTGAGAGCGAGGCGCATATACCGCTCCCGACGCTCGGAATTCACGGAAAAGCTCTCCGTAAAACACAGCGATGAGGATTGTAGCAGAAAAGCGGCGTTCTGAAAAGGGGGAAACGGGAAAATAGTTTCATTTACATTTTTCTCACGTTTCTCCCGGTAAAGATCTCGTACATTTCCTTCTTGAGAGCCTGTTTTATCCGTTTCTTCTCCCGGGGGATAAAATCTTTCTTGCCCGCCCCGAAGAGATAGTTGTCAAGATCGAACTCCTTGAGAATCATCTTGGTTTGGAAAATGTTCTCCTGATACACGTTGATATCGATCATCTGGTATCTATCCCTGGTGTCGCTGGCGATATAGTTCTGGATAGAGTTGATTTTATGATCAATAAAGATCTTCTCTCCGTCCACGGTACGGGTGAATCCCCGCACCCGATAGTCGATGATGGCGATATCGGGATCGAATTCGTGGAGAAGGTAGTTCAACGCCTTGAGGGGCGATATGCGCCCACAGGTGGAAACGTCGATATCTGCCCGAAAGGTGCTGATTCCCTGGTAGGGATGACTTTCCGGATAGGTGTGCACCGTGATATGGCTCTTGTCGAGATGGGCCACCACCGCATCGGGGAGAGGCCCCGGAGCTTCGTCTTCCTCTGTTATCTTGGGATCGATCTCTGGCAGGTCTTCGCTCTCGAGGGGCTCATGCTGCTCCACCATCTCTTCCGAAACCAGCATGGTCACGCTGGCTCCCTGGGGATCGTAATCCTGTTTGGCAATGTTGAGAATCTGGGATCCGATGATATTGTTCACTTCTGTAAGAATTCCCGTAAGGCGGTCCGCATTGTATTCTTCGTCGATGTAGGCGATATACTCCTTACGGTGCTGCGGTGTCTTGGCATAGCAAATATCGTACATGTTAAAGCTCAGGGTTTTGGTGAGGTTGTTGAAACCATAGAGCTTCATTTTTTTTACCTTTTTGACGGGTTTTATCTCCAACTTTCTACCTCCCTCGTGTTTCCCGGGGCTTCTTTTGTGAAAACATGCCCCCTTCCGGTACGCGGATAAACCGTGATTTTTCTCGAAGACCGCAGACGTTTTCCGAAAACGGCTCTATCCCGGCGAGTCCATGATTTCCCCCCCCCTGGATCATATTTTACAGCTGCAAACATAACAAAATCAGGAGGAAGACAACGTCTGGTTCTGTTTGTCTTCCTCCACTGCGAAATCTATTATACGCTATTCTGGAAATTTCGGAATATCCCGGGGGAATTTTTCTAGAAATGCCAGCTTACGCTCAGGCCGATAAGCTGGGTATCCCCGTCGGTAAGGCGCGAGGAATAGATTCCCGCGGCGGGATCTCCAGCTACGTAACGATCTTCCATGTCCAGATACATGTAGGAGAAGTCCACGTTCCAGCGTTCTCCCTTCCAGCCGAAGCCGAGACAGTAGATTTTTCGGCTATCCGTAGGAACGATATAATCCACATAGGCATCGGGAATGGGAGATTGGTCGTACACGTAGCCCAGCCGGATATCCCAGGTATCCGAAAGGGCATACTCCACTCCTATGGCATACCGCCACGCGTCTTCCCAATGCTTGGGAGCATAGGTGGATTTGGAGTCCGGGTTGATGGGCACCAAGGGGTTGTCGTAGTTGATTATCAGGGCATCATAGGTGCTCCACTTGGTCCAAACTCCTCCGATTTCCACGGAAAGACGATCCGAAACCTGATAGGCCCATCCGAGGGAAAGAGTGTCCGGCAGGGTTACGTCTCCCCGAGCTCCGGTGTTTTCGAAAAATCCGTCGGGAATGGTGTAGGGATCGGGAAGTGTGGGCTTTTGAAACGTAATGTCTCCCTTGAGGCTCTGTTTTACCGAGCTTCGCCAGCTTACGCCAAAACGGGATTTCTCGGTGGGGCGCCAGTGAAGGGCGAGGTTCACGCCGTATCCCCAACTATCTCCCAAAAGGTGGCTGTCGATATCCGCCATATGGGTGGAAGGGTCTGGAGCGGTTCCCGAAGCGATGGCAGCCCAGTCGAGTTTTTTGCGGGTATCGTACTCGAACCACATGGCTTCCACGCCGAAGGCCACCGAGAGAGCTTCGTTCAGTTTCCACGCATAGACGGGATTCAGGGAAAGGCTGGTAATCTCCGTTTTATAGTGGTTATAACGCCCGAACCAATCGGGATCGAAATCCGTTCCCAGGCCGAAACGGGTGAAGATGCCCACTCCCCACCATTGGGTATCGCTGATCTGCTTGGTATAGTACATATGGGGAGGCCAGAAGGTTTTATCCCGATTCTTGCCCGTTCCCCAATCCACAGCCTCTATTTTTGCAGAGGGGCTGATGGCGGTGACTCCCGCCATGATCCATTCGCCCTCAAGCTGGGTAATTCCCGCCGGATTGAAATAAACCGCCGAAGCATCGTCCGCCCGACCCACGAGGGTGCCCCCCAGGGCGTTTCCCCGGGCACCGAACTCGTACAGAGCAAATCCCGCAGCCAACGACTTTCCCGGAGCAAGAACAAGACCCCAAAGCGCAAGAACCACTCCGTAAAACAGGTGCCATCGTTCCGTCTTCTTCGCCACACAAAACGCCATCCCTTCTCCCCCTCGTCTTGAGATCTTCGGAAAGCTTCGCAAGGCCGGGAAAAAGAAAATCCGGAACTGCCGGTTTTCAGAAGAAAAAATCGGAGCTCTTTTTCCGGGGTTTGCCATACTTGCAAGAACTCTCACGAAGGCCTTGATTGTGTTGCGTACATGTATAGCATAGACACACAATTCCATCTATAGAGCGGTTTTCTTTTTCCCTACCCTATCGTCACAATATTCCAATATATTTTATTAAAAATGTCGCATAGCTCCCCCGAGGCAATGTGAAAGAGAGCGTTATTTTATGAGACTTCCCGGTTTCGTCGCTTTCAGCAAAGCTCTTCGCTTCTTTGGGAAAAACCAGGGAAGGACGCTCGAAAGAGCCGAAATAGGCCCTTTGAAGTTCCGGAAGAGAAAAGAGTTCCGGAACAAGATCCCTCTCTTCGAGAATTTCCATCCAAAGCTTCGCCATATCCTCCTGCATGGAAGGAACTTCCCCTGTATGGGAGGGAATCATGCACGGCTCGGGAAAAGAGAACTCTCGATTTCCCGACACTCCCACCGGAACCGCCCAGGGGCCGCAGAAACAATGCACCAGATCTTTTTCCGGATATCCCCGAAAGAGGTATTTTCCCAAAAGCCGGTTCCAGAGAAAGGACTGAAAGGAGGAGAGGTACAACCCCAAATGCTCTCCGGGAAGAGCGTTCACTCCCTTCCAGAAGCCCTGAAGAGAGTCGTCCTGCCTGAGAATGCCGAGAATTTTGGAAGGCAGCCCTCTTTTGCAGAAGGGATAAATTTTCCGCCAATCTCCCCAGTTTCGGGAGATAAGGTCGCTCCTTCTCCGCACTTTTGCGGGAGCGTGGGGATGAATTTCCGCAAAATAGAGACGCAGAGCTTCGGAAGGATCCCCCCGAAGAAGCTTCTCCGCAAAAAATTCCCGGGAACTTCCCTGGGCACCGAAACGTTGGTCATCATAGTAGTTCGGCATTCCCCGGAGGGACAATCCCTTCGCCCTTTTGCAAATTCCCTGCGCCTCTTCCGGGGAGGAAATCTCTCGAAGCACCAAGCGGAAAGCGTTTTCCACAATCCATAAGGGCCCCATGGGGGCTGAGGCATATCCCTCCAGAGAGCAGGAAAGATCCTCCTCCCGGCAGGCAAGATTTCGAGAGGAGGGAACCGTTATGAACTGCACCGTCTCTCCCTGGCGGTCCTTCTTTCCTCCGTAGCGAATCTCCCCTTGGGGAATGCGGCAGAAACGGGAAAGCCTTCGAAGAGCCTCCAGAGTGGTAAGCCCCCGCTTCCAAAGGCGGTACACCCCATAGGCCCCCCGGGAAACTATGGGAAGGGAAATGCGTTCCTCCACCTGAAAATCCTGGGGGATGCTTTTTATTTTCACGCTATTTTCACCAACTCTTCAATTTTTGGCTGCCTTGCCCGTCACCTTGCCTGTAAGAATACGTCCCTTTGCCGTTTTTTTCAAATATCCTTGGAAATTTTTCGGAGATACGAAATACACAAATCCTCAAAAAAATCTACATTTCGAAAGATTCCATGCAAGACAGAAAAAACAATATTGCACACAAGAAGGAGATATGGTATGCTAAAGAAAATGTACACGATATTTATCGGAGGTGATTTGCGTTGCAGATTGTTCAGATAGGGGCAGGCTTGGTAGGACAGGTTATCGTGGAGGATCTTCTCGGAGATTTTGAAGTTACCGTGGTGGATCCCAATCCGAAAGCCCTGGAAAAAATTAAAAAAAAGTTTCCTCAGGTAACTACCCAAGTGGCTTCAGGAACGGATGCCGCCGCACTGCGCACGATTCTGGAGAAAGCCGATGTAGCCACCGCAGGCGTACCGGGACAGTTCGGATACGAAATGATGAAGGCGGTTATCGAAACGGGAACCTCCCTGGCGGACATTTCCTTCATGGCGGAGGACTTTGATCTTCTTCACGATCTGGCGCTGCAAAACAACGTTACGGTGATTCCCGATATCGGGGTGGCTCCGGGAATGTCAAACTTTCTCATGGGCCGGGGAGCGGCTCTTTTGGACGAAGTGGATGAGGCGTTCATCTACGTGGGAGGCATTCCGGACAAGCCCGTTCCTCCCTTCAACTACCAGGTCACCTGGTCTCCCAAGGACTGTATCGAGGAGTTCACCCGTCCCGCCCGGTACATTCGGGAGGGCAAGCTGGTGGTGGATGAAGCGACTTCGGGACTCCATCTCAAGGAGTTCCCCGTGGGAACCCTGGAGGTTTTTTACACCGATGGTCTCAGAAGCCTTCTGAAGAATATTCCGGGGCGCAACGTGGGAGAGATGACCATGCGCTGGCCGGGGCATGTGGAGCAGATGCGCCTTCTCCGGAGCATGGGGCTCTTCGATGCCACTCCCCGAAAGCTCGGCGGCGCCGAGGTCTCTCCTCTGGAGGTGGCGGCGGATCTTCTTTTCCCCATGTGGGAAATGAAACCCGAGGAGGGCGATCGGGATCTTACGGTAATGCTCGTGGAAGTGGAAGGATTTCAAGGCAAGGATCGGGTACGCTACAGCTGGTACCTGGAGGATCGATTCGACGAAGCGAGCTGGAACAC
>Ga0334886_1004622_pt1 | contig 11074 bp, 9 predicted proteins | sample GraSluR1_MG_9_FD_207232 | JGI IMG/M metagenome (GOLD analysis project Ga0334886, IMG submission 207232) | Sludge microbial communities from methane-producing bioreactor in Wageningen University, Netherlands - Granular Sludge_27_06-R1 | ecosystem: Engineered > Bioreactor > Anaerobic > Unclassified...
AAAAATCTGCGGAAAGGAAGCCTTTGTCATACTGCCATGTGCCGCCAGTGAAGAGCGGAGTGATCGTGATGCGGCCGCCTTCATAGACGATATCGCCTTCGTTGGACGAGGTGAGCGCATCAGAGAAATTAGCGACAATGTCATCCGTTTCCAAGTTTTCTATATCAAAGTAATGGATCGGGCTTGTGGAAATCTCTGTGCCGTCTATGGTGTAGTTTACAAACGCGCCGCCTTTCAGCCCCTGCGCATAAAGGAAGGCCCCGTCATTGATAAAATCGATTGTCAAACAGACATAGCCGTCTCCGTTTGCGGAAAAAGTTTGTGTGCTGGCGCCTTCGGTAAAAAATTTCGTTTTGATTTCTGTTGTCGGGTTGTTGTAGCCAAATAAGAGAGATGTAAAGTTTGCGCCCAAATTTACTGAGGTATAATTATTGTTTTGATATAATAAAATCATAACCTCTGTTAAATGTGATATATCCAGCGTGCCGCTTAACTGATTATCATTGCAGACCAAGAACTCCAGACTGTCACAAGAACTGAGATCAAGCGAAGTCAACTGATTATCGGCGCATGTGAAGGATAACAGATCGTTTTGCGTGCCAAGCGTGAGTGTGGAGAGATTGTTGCTGTCGCAAGATAAAACATATAATGAGGATGCCATGCTCACATCAAGCGTCGTAAGCTTATTGGAAGCAATTGAGAGGTTGGCTAATGTTGTACAATCACTTAAATCGACTGATTCAAGATTATTCTCCTGTAGCCGCAAATCGCTTAAGGTGGAACAATCGGTAAGATCTACCTGTGTTAATTGATTTCCCGCACACCATGCACTATCTAAGCTGCTAAGGCCTGAGAAATCAAGCGAGGTGAGATTATTTTCATTCAAATGTATAGTTTCGAGCGCGGTATCTCCGCTGAAATCAACAGAGGAAAGACTGTTGTCTTCCAAATAAACATCAATCAAAGAAGTAAAGTCAGAAAGAATAAGGTCGCCCTTGAGTGAATGAGAAGCCCAATTTAATTGTGTTACATGATAAGGTGAAGAGGTGCTCCAAACAACGCCTGTCCATGTGGAAGGATCATTTTCATCGTAGGCGGCATTCAACTGCTGGCCGTTTGTTTTGCCCGCTTCGGCCGAGTCAAGATTCAAAAACGCTTTTAATTGCGCTGTCTCTGAGGTGTCGTAGGTGGGATTCGTGTTTACAGCAAACGCTGTGGTCGGCAGTGCGAACACGACAAGCAGCATAATACAAAAAATAATAGATAATTTCTTTTTCATTTACGTACCTTCTTTATTAGAATTATAACAGATGAATATATCATAGCAAAAAGCGATAAAATTTGCAATAACAAAATTTAATATATAATAATACAATTCTGTAATTAATAAATTTTGTAATATATTAAAATAATTCCCGTGATATCATATGGATTACTGCACAATCTTACAGCGCACAAGCAAACGCTTATTGGCATTGTTTGCGCATGTGAGCAGCGTTATGGCCATTCTGCCTTCGTACCTGTTCAGAGATGCAACGTCATCGGGATTTACTTTTTCAATATCATAGACTTGATAAGTATATTTTTCACCGTTTGGTGTCTCGAGGATAACGCTGTCGCCGATCTTCATTTTATCGAGGGAACCGAAAACGGCGCCGTTTGCGTAGTTGTGCCCTGTGATGACCATGTTGCCGTCTTCGCCAGGCAGAGGGCCTTGGTAATGGCAGATGGAGACGCTCAGGGCTGTCGTATCCGATTTGTCTAAAACAGGAAGAGAAAGACCGATTCTATCTATGATCAGTTTTCCGATGACCGTGTAGCCCTGGTATTCAATGATTTGATTTTGCACTTCCTGTTGCTTTGTAAGCGCATCATTGTAATAGGCAAGCGCTTTTTGCGCTTCCTGCTCGGCTGTGACACCCTCCTGATATTTATTGATGGCGATGACTACAGCGGCGATAATGCACGCAGCGGCAAGGAGGCCAAGGAGAAGGATCAGTTTATTTTTGGTGGAAGCAAAAAAAGATTTTTTGTCAGTCAAGTTATTTTCAGACATATTATAAATGTACCATTCCATAAAATAAAGTATATTAAAACAGCAGGACAACGATGAGCGTGCACGGATATTCTAACGAATATTATAATACCATAAAGTGATAAAAGTGTAGAACAGTTTTCTCTTATAACAAAATTTTGCAGTATTCAAATTTAAAAGATGTGCATTGTCCGACAAAATGATTAGGCAGCTCTCAGTGATGCTGTCTCGGATTTGCGGCAGGCGTGTTTAAAATGACGGTGTTCGGATTGCCCGGATACATTTTTATAAGATACTGCTTTATCAGATTTTTGATTGTACTCGCATTGATGCGTCTCTATAGTTGAGCAGGCGCTGGCTTGATGATTCTATATAAAAAGACACAGTATACGCTTGTTCATATTCTGCGGAGTCCTTCCCAAACGGCAATTGCGAGCTCATGCGGTATAAATTTTGCGAGAAAACGGTGCAGAACCGCAACAGAGTAAGTGGATACGGGCAGACCCAAAGCGCTGTCGAAAAGCGCATGGGCAACAACGCGCTCGGGGTTTGAAGTAAATGGGAAATGTTTGACGGCATCGGCATTGTTGGTATCTCTTGCCACTTCTATAAATTCTGTGTTTACCCAGTCGGGACACACGGCCGTTACTTTGATACCCCGCGGCAGCAGCTCCCAGCGCAGTGCCCTTGAAAAACTGTGAAGAAACGCTTTGGACGCGGCATAGACATTCAGGCCAGGTAACGGCTGAAATGATGCCGCCGAACAGATTTCCAATATACGTGCTTTTCTTTGCATATAGGGCAGAGCAACAAGGGTGATATCAACGGCCGCTTTGCAGTTCAGATCAATCATGTCGTTGACTTCTGTGAGTGTGAGATCTTTGTATGTGCCTATTTTCCCGAAGCCGGAAGCGTTGATTAAGATTTTTACATCGGGATTTTCCTCTTTTAGAATCTCTGCCAAGCGGTCTATGCTCTCGGGTTTGAGCAGATCAAACGGCAAGGGGCGAACGGGCGTGTTTAAAAGAACTTTTAACTGATTCAATCTTTCTTCGCGCCGCGCGATGATCCAGATTTCATCAAGTTGATATTTTCTGTCGATTTGCTTTGCAAATTCTTTGCCCATACCTGAGGAGGCGCCTGTAATAATAGCAATTTTTTTCATTTTATTTATTCCTATCCTTATTATAACAAAGTTAATTCAGGCGAATACATGATGCACAGTATATATTTATTTCATTATTAAATAATAAATTCATTGTATACCAAATAAGAAGTGATGGCAATGAAGATATAGAAAAGGATGAGAGGCATTCGAATAGTTGATTGCTTGGTAAAAAAAGAGCCGGGAGTGGTTTGGTATGCTTTGCAACATACTTATCCGAAAAATTCTTCAACTGCGTTCAAAATGACGGTGTTTGGATTGGCCTGATACATTTTTATAAAGAAGTAAAAAGGACTATTGAATATTTGAAAGCATTTCACAAAGTAAAAAGTTCTGTGTAAATGACAACGCAGAACTTTTTTAAGGTTTAAATTATACTATTAGGTTTTTGGGTTGGTTTTTATTTTTTTTGGGTTTTTAATTATAGTTTGGGTTTTAAGTTTAATTGGGTTTTTATTATTTGCTACGAAAGCAAAACACGGTCGCTCTCAAACTCGCTTCCGCTGGCCTTGCCAAAACGCTCAAGCAGATCGTCCACCGTTAGTTTTTGCTTTTCTTCGCCCTTGATGTCGAGAATAATCTGTCCGTTGTGCATCATGATCAGGCGGTTGCCGTGTTTGATTGCATGACGCATGTTGTGTGTGACCATGAGTGTGGTCAGGTTGTTTTCTTGGATGACTTTGTCGCTCAGGTGAAGTATCTTTTCAGCCGTGCCCGGATCAAGCGCGGCCGTGTGCTCGTCGAGCAGCAGCAGTTTGGGTTTTTTTAGTGTGGCCATCAGAAAGGTGAGCGCCTGCCGCTGACCGCCCGAAAGCAGCCCTACCGTGTCGTTTAAGCGATTTTCAAGCCCTAAATCCAATGTGCTGAGAAGCTTTTTATAGTCTTCCTGTTCTTTTTGTGTGATCCCCCATTTTAGTGTGCGGCGGCTGCCCCGGCGATAGGCAAACGCCAGATTTTCCTCAATGCTCATATTGGATATGGTACCCATCATGGGGTCCTGAAACACGCGGCCGAGCAGGCTCGCACGCGAATGCTCCAGCATTTTTGTGACATTGATATGATCGATCTCTATTAAACCCATATCCAAAGGATGCACTCCGGCGATGCAGTTGAGCAGGGTTGATTTGCCTGCTCCGTTGCTGCCGATCAGAGTGATGAAATCCCCCTCATCCAGCGTGAGACTGACATTTCTTAAAACCATTTTTTCATTGACGGTTCCTTTGTAGAACACTTTATAGGCACCTTGTATTTTAAGCATGTTATGCATCCTCCTCAACCGAGAATTTGGCGGGCTTTAAGCGCGTTTTGATAACGGGAAGCGCAAGCGCAAGCGCTACGGTGATTGCCGTAAACAGTTTTAAATTGTTTGGAGACATTCCCATTTTTAGCACTAACGCAATAATGATGCGGTAAGTGACGGCACCTAAAACCAAGGCAATCAGGCGGCTTAAAAAACTTCTTCTGCTGAATAATACCTCGCCTATGATAACAGAAGCCAGACCGATCACGATAGAGCCTATGCCCATTTGAACATCGGCAAAACACTGGCTTTGCGCAATCAGCGCACCGCTGGTTGCCACCAGGCCATTGCTGATAACGAGGCCGAGGATGATCATTGTGTTGGTGTTGGTGCCCTGGGCGCGGGCCATATGCGGATTATTACCGCACGCGCGCACTGCATAGCCTATTTCCGTGCCGAAGAACCAGTAAAGAATAACGACGGCAATGACGGCGCAGAGGAGCCCAAGCGCGATCGTGGCATTATTTGCACTCAACCCGATATTTTGAAACGGAGTGTATACGGTCTCCATACGGAGCAAGGATAGATTGGCCTTTCCTAGAATCTGGAGATTTACCGAGTACAGCGCAATCATAGTTAAAATGCCGGAAAGCAGAGCAGGGATTTTCAGTTTGGTGTGAAGCAGACCCGTGACCAAGCCTGCAATCATACCGCCTGCGAATGCCAAAGCGGTTGCCGCATAGGCATTGATGCCGTGCGTGATCGCCTGAGCGCAAATAGCTGCGCCCATGGCAATACTGCCTTCCACTGTGAGGTCTGCTATATCTAAAATGCGAAATGTGATGTATACGCCTATGGTCATGATCGACCACAAAAGCCCCAGCGCTGCCGCGCCCAAAAGTATTTGTACCATAATGTTCACCTGATTTTTATTATTTTAAAGCTTTATTCTTTTTTGGCTATTCTTCGTCAATGACATATTGGGTCAAGTCGTCGGGGATGGTGATGCCTATTTCATCTGCTACTGTGCCGTTGATCGCAAAATCAAAGCCTGTTGCGGATTCGATCGGCATTGTTGCAGTCTGTGCTTCGCCCGTTAGAATTTTGATTGCCATTAAACCTGTTTGGTAGCCCAAGTCTTCGTAGTTGATGCCCAGTGTTGCAAGGCCGCCGTTTGTTACCATGCCCGATTCACCGCAGATGACAGGTGTTTTTGATTCGGCTGTGACACCATGCACGACCGGCATTGCCGATGCAAATACATTGTCGGTTGGGATATAGATGGCATCGCACATATCAACGATAGACTGGGTGGCTTGCTGGACATCGTTGGAATTAGTGACGGTGACTTCCACGTAAGTGAGCCCTAGATCTTCGATACATTCTTTTGCGATCGCCGCCTGCAAAATAGAATTATCTTCGCTTGATGTGTAAAGCACGCCTACCGTCTGGGCATCAGGCGTTAATTTGACCAAAAGATCAATTTGTTCTTTGATCGGGTTCATATCTGTGGTTCCGCTGACGTTGCCCCCGGGGTTTTCGTTGGAATCAACGAGCTTTGCAGCTACATAATCTGTGACCGCTGTTGCGAGGATGGGGATTTCTGTCGTTTTGCCCGCGATGGACTGTGCTGCCGGTGTTGCAATGGCAAGCACCAAGTCTTCGTTGTTGCTTACAAATCGATCGCTGATGGTTGAAAGGTTGCTTTGATCTCCCTGCGCATTCTGCACATCGATTGTGATATTTTCACCATCGACATAGCCGTTGTCGGCAAGCGCCTGCACAAATCCTTCACGTGCTGCATCCAAAGCGCTGTGATCCATATACTGGATAATACCGATTTGATAATGTTTATCCGTGTTGCTTGTGTTGGAACTTGAGCAGCCTGCCAGCAGCACAAGCAGGCTTATTGCCATTAAGCATCCTATGGTCTTGATAGATTTTCTCATGTGTCATTCCTCCATTTTATATATTCAATTAACCCCAAGCGGGGCAAATTGCGAAATTGGGTAAAAAAAAACGCCCCCTATAACAGGGACGAACAGTATTCGTGGTACCACCTTGTTTTCATTGTGTATGCCAAAAAGTATTTGTAGTTGCATACACAACCTTAGCAGGTAACTAACATTACCCCTCCACTGTAACGGATGGACCCCGACTAAACCTACTTAGCAAATGCTTTTGAGTTTGCGGCTACTGTGATGAATTCACGGCACTTATATCCTGCTTTCTTACACCAAACGAAAGCTCTCTATGAGGATCGGAGGCGCCGATACTACTTCTCAGTCATCGCCTTTCAGCTTGCGGCTACTGTGATGTATTCGCGATAAGTATATCCTGCTTTCTTGCACCGGCCGAAAGCTCTCTGAAGGATTTTGTTATATCGCTACTTCTTCTCAGTCATTGCCTTTTGTTTTGTAGTATTATATTCACTATAAATTTATTTGTCAATAATTTTTTGAAAAAATTATACCCGATGATATGCATATTCATTAAAATATGCATAAATGACCCGTTATATGGAAGAGAGCGCGGCCTGCGTGGCATGCAGCAGCGTCGTGTCATAGAGCGGCATGACTGTATCTTTTTGCTGACTTAAAAGCCCTATTTCCGTGCAGCCCAATATCGCGGCTTGAGCGCCCCTTCCGGCCAGTGGGATAAAACGGTGGGTTGAACTGTAACATTGATAGAAAAAGATTGTCAATAAACGAAAGGCCAATATGACGTATTTATATTTATGATATGATGACATAGATTTCAGAGATGCCGGCAAATAAAAAGAAGCCATAAAAAAAATGAAAATGGGGTTACGCATTCCCGGCGTCAACAATTTATGGCTTCCATTAACAACATGTAATCATGTTGTACTTTCAATATATACATTAAGAATATAAATGATACTATGAACACATAAAAATCAACCGACAAAATTCGAGACGGTAATTGTATTTTTGAAGCATGAAAACAATCCCGGTGATATAATAAATAACGAAAACACAAAATCAGTAAAAGGACGGTACATGAAGGATCATAAAGACACCACCCTAAAACGGTATAAGAAAACAGCCATACTTGGAGCCGTGGTACTGGCTGCGCTCGTATTTACGGCCGTGTTATTCATGCTGCGGACAAATAACAACAAGGCTAAAGAAATTGTCGAGACAATGGATTTATACATGGCACAAAGCGAAAATAGCTATATAAGCGATATTGCCGTCTATACAAAGGACACGGATCCCGACAGTCTGCTCGGCAAAGACAATCAATACGTTGCAAAAGCTTCTTTTTGTGACGAGCGTATAGAAAACGCGGACGGTGAATATATCGGAGTCATCGAAGTCTTTGACAGCCTGGATGCACTGGAACTGAGGAAATACTATATCGAAAGTGTGGCGCAGGTGAGTGCTCAGGTCTATGAAAAATACGGAAGCTACGGGCAATACAGCCTTATGGATCGGGCTGTTATTGCCAGCGAAAAAAATGCGCTGCTTATTTTATATGCGTCTGTGCTGGGCGAGACGGCCGTGGATGAGTATGAAAATGCTTTTAAGCAGGCGATGGAAGAGACTTCATTCAAAGATAAGGACAGTATGACGGATGAAGAATTAGAAGAGCAAAAGAGCAAAATCCGCATGCAGGTAGAAGTGATCGTTACGCAGATCGCAACGGAGCTTGAAGAGTCTCTAAATGAGTTGCGTGCAGAAATCGAGGCTTCTGTCAGCATAGCAGAAGAAACATTAGATGCCGATGATTTAGCTGCCGCACAGGAATTGGTGGATAACGCGCATGAGGATTATTTCAGCGAAATAAAAGACTGGAGAGCACGGCTTAATATGATTGGGGAGAAAATCGAGGCGAGGGAGAAGGGCGGGGAGTGATCAGTTTGGAGAAATAAATTGAATAATTATCTGGATTACAAAGCATTTGCAAAGGGTGCTTTCTTTTTGGTTTTTTTCATTTTATTCAATGTGTTAAAGAAAGAGATGCAATAAAGTATGAAAAGGTTTTAAAAATGAAAAAGAAAGATACAAAGCATATATACTGTAATAAATAATATAACAAAGAGACATTGACAATATATGACAAATGTGATAAATTGAATATTGTTTTGGAGTTGTACGTTATAGAAAGACATATAGCTTATATTAAAGCTCATATTAAAGTCAATAAACGGAGGGATGGAAATGAATAATGATAAGAATGATTCTATGATGGAAGGTAACGATTTAAACAACAGCGAAGAACAAAAAACAATAGAAACGTTCTCAGAAGAATCGCAACAACAAGAAAATCAGACTGCCGAAACATCATCGGTTGTTGATGACGAAGAGATGAAAAAATGGGAAAATGAAGTATCAGGAGTGGTACCGCAGGAACCAAAAACAGATAATCCCGGATTTTTCAAAAAGAATTATAAAAAAATGCTCATCGGACTCGGCGTGATCATTATTGCTATTATAGCGGTAATTCTACTTATGCCGACTCATTACACCGCACAAGAGATAGCCGATGAAATGGCTTCGACTTTATCCAGCAATACAGGTGAGAATCATATGACCGGCATCACGGTGTTCACTGCCGACACGGATCCAAATGGCCTTTTGGGTGAAGAAAATCAGTATGTAGAAAAAAGCTCCTTTGATGACGACCGGGTGGATACAGATGAGAACAGCTTTGTTGGGACCATTGAAGTCTTTGACAGCCTTCAGGCGTTGGAGCTTAGAAAATATTATATGGATACAGTTTATTCTATGGCTGAGGAAGAATATAAGCAATTTGGGAGTTATGCACAATATGGCATACCGCAAATACGGATATTTACTGCAAATAATGCATTATTAATGATTGGCAGCGGTCTTGATGATACGGCAATTGATGAATATGAAACAGCGTTTACTCAGGTAATGGAAAAAAATGATTTTAAAGATAAGGATATTATGACTGACAGTGAGCTGGCATCTCAAAAAGAAACACTCCATACGCAAGTGGAAGGGCTTATGGCAACAGCGGTGAACAGCTTTAAAGAAACATTAGACGGAGTGAAAACAGATACGGAAACTACCGTAGCCAAAGTTGAAAAATCTTTAAACCGTGATGATTTAAAAGCGGCGCATGATGCTGTAGATATTGTATTCGAAGATTATTTCACTACTGAAGTCAAGGATTGGAATTCGCGATTAACAAAAGCAGAGGGTAAAATTGAAGCGGCAGAAAAAGCTGCCAGACAAAAAGAGCTTGATGCTCGAACAAAGACTTTGAGTGCAGGGACTTACACCGTGGGCAAAGATATAGACGCGGGATTATATGATGCGATTGCAAAGTCGGGCGGCGGAAACTTTATCATTCATAATAGCTATGGTTCACTCAAAGTGAATGAAATTTTAGGAGTAAAAGATCCGGATTTTTATTTAAGAAAATATAGTAATCTGAATTTGGAAACAGGAGATGAAATTGAAATCAGAAGTACATTGAAAGTTAAATTCCAAGCAAAATAAGTATTTATAATAAATTTATTTTTTATAAAAAAGGCATTACGAAATAATGCCTTTTTAGTTTTTTTATAAATATTTCAACGGCACTTCATTAAATAAAAGCGGCCATAATACCTCGCGCAGGGTCGGAAACAGCGTGGTCGCGCCCGCGAATAAGACGATATAGAGGATGACGATGCTTGCGATGATGCAAAGATACACCAAAACGGACTGCTCTTGTCTGGACACGATATCAAAACGTGCAAGTAAAACAGACAGCACGAGAAACACAATCAGCAGCAGAGCGATAAATGCCGTGAGCGTATCTGTTTTGCTTATAATATCATTGCTTAGCAAATGCCAAAGCACAAAATAGACGATTGCAAAAAGAAGCATAAAACATATAGATGCTTTTCCTGCGCCCGATTTTGGCCAAAATGTGATTTTCATTTTCTTTCCTCTGGTAAAAACCTCATTTATAGAATAGATTTTTTATCTTAGCTGTGTGTCTACATAGAGGCGCTAATATCTTTTGGCTGACTTTGTGTAGAACAATGCACAAATCAGGCAGGTAATAGGCATCGTGAGCAAAATGCCAAGGCTGCCCACAAGCGCCTGCAATACCTCGACGACGATCAGTTCCCTGTTGAACAAATATAGCAGCGACGAATTATAGGCCACATAAAGCAAAACGATCGAAAGCGAGCTGCCTATGTAGGCGAGTATGAGGGTGTTTGTCATGGTTCCCATGACATCCCTGCCGATATTCATCCCCGATTTGAACAAGCCGTCAAAAGTCGGCGAATTAGAATGCTCGCGCACTTCCCACAGGGAAGAGGATATCGACATGGCAACGTCCATGATCGCGCCCATAGCGCCGATCACAATGGCACCGAATATGATCGCTCGCAGGTCTATTGCGTTCGTGGCGGAAAGCTGCAACAGGAAAATAGAGTCTTCATCAATGACACCCGTGAGTGAGAGAACATGATTCATAAGCACTGTAAGCAAGCCGCTGATGATAACGCCCGCAAAACAGCCGATAATGGCGGCAAGTGATTTCGCATTTTTGCCGTTGACGAGAAGAATCGTCATGATAATGGTGTATAAGCAGATGATGATGGATACGGCATAGATATTTTTGCCCGACAGTATTGCCGGAA
>Ga0334886_1004633_pt1 | contig 11063 bp, 15 predicted proteins | sample GraSluR1_MG_9_FD_207232 | JGI IMG/M metagenome (GOLD analysis project Ga0334886, IMG submission 207232) | Sludge microbial communities from methane-producing bioreactor in Wageningen University, Netherlands - Granular Sludge_27_06-R1 | ecosystem: Engineered > Bioreactor > Anaerobic >...
AGATTGATGGAGGTTACCTCTGAGTTTTCCCTCCAAATCATCGAACTGGATACGCGAAATTGGTATCTTGCTTTCTGTCCAAGCAAGCTTTGAAATCGATTTAGTACGGTTTGCATGGCCTTACCTCCAAAACAGGTTTAGTTTAGTCTCTGGCAATGGCGATCATTCGAACCAAGTTGAGAATGGCCATCAACGTCCCAGCCAAATAAGTGAGAGCTGCTGCATTTAATACTTGCTTGGCCATCTTTTTTTCATCTGTCGCCATCAACAAAGAGGTCTCCATCAAATGCAAAGCCCGGGAGCTTGCATTAAACTCTACGGGCAAGGTAATGATGGAAAAAAGGACCACAGCTACAAAAAGCCATATTCCTATGTTGATCATAATCGGCATTGAAGCAATTAAACCCCCAAAAAATACAATCCAGGCGAAGTTCGATCCAAACTGAGCTACAGGGACAAGTGCGCTTCGTAGGAGAAAGGGGAAATATCCATCTTTTTGTTGAAGAACGTGACCGATCTCATGAGCTACGATCCCTAAAGCAGCGACTGAACTCTTATTAAACGTAGATTGGGACAAACGGACGGCTTGTTTTCTTGGATCATAGTGATCCGTCATTTGACCAGCTACTTGTTCAACCGGGATGGAATGCAACCCCGATTGATCTAGGAGGTACCGAGCAGCTTTTGCCCCAGTCGTACCAATGGATGATTGCACCTGTGAATATCGGGAGAAAGATGATCGAACTTTCATTTGAGCCCAAATCGTAAAAATGATCCCTGGTATGAGAATGATCAAAGATCCCCAATAAGTAAAAATCAAAAGGGTTCCTCCTTTCATGAACACAACGTATCCCTTGGGTATGACGAGTTTTCTAGTTTATTTATTGAGATAATTTAAAAGAGTTTTCAGGTGTTTGCTCCGAGTAGGATGCCTTAGTTTCCTAAGGGCTTTTACTTCGATCTGCCGAACTCTTTCACGAGTTACATTTAAGTACTTTCCAACCTCTTCCAAGGTTTTTTGTCGGCCATCCATAAGCCCATAACGCATCTTGAGCACTGTGGCTTCGCGTGGCCCCAGCGTGTTAAGGACTTCGTTGATCTCTTCCCGCAAGAGCATCCTCATTGCTGACTCCTCAGGATTAATCGTATCAATATCTGCTACAAAATCCCCAACAGAGGAATCTTCATCCCCCCCAACGGGAGATTCGAGAGATACTGTTTCTTTATCTGCTTGAAGGATTTCATCGATTTTTTCCGTAGTTTTTCCGGTTAAATTCGCCAAAACTTCCGCCCCTGGATACTCTCCATGCTCTTGTAAGTACTCCCGTCTCAGCTTATTGATTTTGTTGATCGTCTCAACCATATGAACAGGTACCCGAATAGTGCGCGCTTGGTCGGCAATCGCCCGGGTAATGGCTTGTCGGATCCACCATGTTGCGTAGGTGCTAAATTTATACCCTTTCTTCCAATCAAACTTCTCAACTGCTTTTAGCAGACCAATGTTTCCTTCCTGGATCAAATCCAAAAACGATAGTCCTCTACCGATGTATCGCTTTGCTATGCTTACTACCAAACGCAAATTCGCAACGACCAAGCGTTGTTTTGCTTTCTCTTCTCCCAATTGGGCTTTTCTAGCAAGGGTACGTTCTTGAGTGGGGGTCAGGAGCGAAATACGGCCGATCTCTTTTAGGTACATCTTTACTCCATCTTTGTTGAATGCCGTGTTATCAAAAATAGCTGGTCCACTCTCGCTCAGTAGTTTGTCCATAAGAACAGAATCCAATCCGTCAAAAGAATCGTCTTCTGCCTCTTCAGGATCTTTATCCACAATTTTGATCCGGTTTTTCTCAAAATTCTCGTAGATCATTTCTAAAAAACCGGAATCGAATCCTTCAAAATCAGGAGGAATGGCAATGTCAATTTCGTCATAGGTTACAAACCCTTTTTTCTTTCCTTTTTTTAGCAATTCATTAATCCGCTTTTGGATTTCCTTATCTCGTTGGGTTTGTTTGGAGCACTTGGTCTTCTGACCCTTTTCCTCTTCCTCTCCAAAAGGAGAATCCGGTTGCTGAACAGACTCCTCACCGGGAATGATGGAATCCTTAATCGTGGTTTTTTTCGAGAGCTCTTTACTCAATGGGAAAGCCCCCTTTCATACGGATATGACTCTTCTTTTTGGATAAAGCCATTCTTTGTTCCAAAAGATCCTTATTTCGAGTTGAATCTGTGTCAGAACGAAGTTCTTGATCAATCACCTGGATCTCGTGGTTGATTTTCCGCATAAGAAGCTGTCCGAAACAATCTTTGAGTGCTTTTTCAGGAAACAAGGATACATCGGTATTTCGTTGCTTAGAAAAAAATCGGTCCACAAAATGGGTGGGAAAATAATCGCGAAGATGCTGAGCGGAATCTTCAGGATCGAAGTGAGATCCGATCGCTCGAAAGAATCGCGTCATGCCTTCCGATAGAAACGGTTCTAACGATAGAAGACCCTTTTTAACCTCGGCACGCATCGAAGGATGGAGAAGGAATACGATCAGTATTTGAAGTTCTGCATCATTTTTGTTCTCGATCTCGCTTAAACGGATAGGTTCTGATTCCGGTTTTTGGTTGGGTTTTTCTCCCGCGGAAGGATCCGCCCACAATCGAATCCTATCTAATGGTAGATCGACAATGGATGCGATTTGCTGCAAAAACGAATCAAACCGCCCAAGGCTATCTGGGTGATTCAAATGATGAGCCGCAGGTTGGATCCTTGCCAAAAACCCATCCTTTCCCTCGGCCTTTGAAAGGTCGTACTGTTTTGCTGTCATATTCGCCACGATTTCTTCAATCCGCTTTGCTTGCGATAATTGATCTTTGAAGGCTTTCTGCCCATGTTCACGAATAAACTCGTCCGGGTCTTTAGAATCCGGAAGTTGGGCAACTGCCACGCTGACATTAGGAGGAATTTGAAAAAGGGACTTGAGGAGCGCTTTATATCCTGCTTCGTCATTATCGAATAAAAGGAGGATTTTGTCGGTATATGAACGGATCTTCCGGATCTGAACAGCTGAGAGACTTGTTCCCATTATTGCAATTGTGTTCTTGAAGCCATGCGCATATAAACTTAACGCATCCAGGTACCCTTCTACCACAATGGCAAAACCAGTTTCTTTAATATGACCTTTTGCTTTGTGCTCTAAGAATAGAAGCCAGGACTTTTTGAAAAACTGGTTTTCTGAAGAGTTCATATACTTTTGAACTCCTTTTCCCGATTCAAGAGATCGGCCTGCGATTCCAAGGATTCGCCCATACGAGTCTTGAATGGGGAAAATAACGCGATTATGAAACCTCATACGTCCATCATGATCGATTAACTTATATTGATTTGCCAATTCCTTTGAAAAAGGTAGTTCTTCGGAATATGCCGATCCTTTTGGTATGTACCCGATTGAAAACTCCTCGATTGTGGTTATGTTCAATTTTCGTTGATGGGTAATATAATCCAATGCGGCAGGGGTTTTCTTAAGAATCTGATGATAGTAACGAAAAAAATCCAGATAGAATTGCGTTTGACGAAAAAGGGCCGGGTTTTCTTTTTTGTCGATCTCGATCGGAATATGGACTCTGTCAGCCAGTTTTCGAAGCGCATCCGGAAAAGTAATTTGTTCGATTTCTTGAACGAACCGAATTACGTCCCCTGTGGCGCCACAACCAAAACAGTAATAACTCTGAGTGCCAGGGTACATGTGGAAAGAAGGGGTCTTTTCCTGATGGAAAGGACATAAAGCTCTATGACTTTTCCCAGACTTCTGAAGGGATATGTATAGAGAAGCCACTTCAATTATGTCATTGGATTCTTTGACCTTTTGAATCAGTTCTTTTCGCTCCAAAGGTCACCTCAAAGTATAATAAGACAAAAAACGAAACAATTTTCGGAGAAACCCGAATATTGTTTCGTAAAAGCCAGGCGTCCAGAAATAATTAGTTATCGTTTCGAGTACTGAGGCGCTCTTCGAGCTTTTCGGAGTCCGAATTTCTTCCGTTCCACCATACGTGGATCACGCCGAAGCATTCCGTCACTTTTCAACGTAGGACGTAAATCTGGATTGTATTCTAAGAGGGCTCGCGCAATCCCGAGACGAATTGCTCCCGCTTGACCACTCGCACCTCCTCCTTGCACTTTAATTAACAGATCAAAACGGTTAACCATACCGATTAATACCAACGGTTCGACAGCATGACGAACCAAAGTGTCACGCAATAAATATGTTTTCAGTTCCGGATAGCTTTTCCCGTTAATCGTCAGCTTTCCGCTACCCGGACGTAAATGAACCCGCGCAACCGCTGTCTTTCTTCTTCCCGTACCATAATAATCAATAAGTTCTGGCATGCAATCCTCCTTTAGACTTCATAAGGCTGAGGTTTTTGGGCAGCATGAGGATGCTCTGATCCTGCATACACTTTGATGTTATGAATGATTCGGTTTCCTATTTTATTCTTGGGGAGCATCCGCTTAATGGCAAGCCTCAGAATTTCTTCCGGTTTTTTCTCCATAAGATGCTTTGCTTTGATTTCTTTCATATGCCCGGGATAATTAGAAAACCGTCGATAGATTTTATTATCCATTTTCTTCCCTGTAAATCGAACTTGATCGGCGTTGATAATTACAAGGTAAATTTCTGGATCTACATTTGGAGCATAGGTGTCCTCAGTTTTTCCCATTGCTAAAAGGGAAAGCTGGGCAGCCAATCGACCTACAATCTTGTCTCTTGCATCAACAAGATACCATTTCTGTTTTCTCTGAGTATAGGGTAGTCTATAAGTTTTTTGCTGAAATTCCATGAAGTGCCTCCTCTATCCAATCAAAAAGGTTATGCCGAAACGGTCGGGATAACATTGACTCGTTTTCGGTTGTTTTTCATTTCAATACGGACCATTCCGTCGACCAAAGCGAAAAGAGTAAAGTCTTTGCCCATGCCTACATTATCTCCTGGGTATAGACGGGTGCCTCGCTGTCGAACTAAAATATTCCCAGAAATGACGGACGCTCCGTCTGTCTTTTTGACACCCAAGTACTTCGGATTACTATCCCGTCCGTTTCTTCCCGCACCGCTCGCTTTTTTTCCGGCAAATCGCTGAATATTCATTGGGATTCCCATATGGTTTCACCTCAACTCTTAAATTCTTGGGATATTGACCTGCAATATCAATCAAACTTGTATATAAGGCACGAATTACGATTTGGGTGGTTTCGCTTGTTTCTTGGACATCAATGATAAGTCCTTCCTGTGAATCATTTCGTTTGATCTCTACACCCATCTGAATTAGAAGATTGGCCGTAAAGATTGTCAAAGAACTCACAGAAGCGCAGACAATATCTGTTCCTACTCGCGCATATCCCGCATGCCCTTGAACTTTGAACCCGGAAAAGCCATCCCCCAACTCGAAAAACAAGACTTCAATCACGGACACACGATCTGATCAATTCTTAAAGCTGAGTAATACTGTCTATGACCGATTTTTCTTCGATAGTTCTTTCTAGGCTTAAACTTGATCACATGGATTTTGGGTCCGCGTACTTGCTCCATTACGGTCGCATGCACAACGGCTCCACTTAAATAAGGCCTACCAACAAGGATCTCTTCACCGTTTCCAACCATAAGTACCCGGTCAAAAGAAATTTTTTCTCCCGTTTCCTGTGGATGTTTTTCGGTGTAGAGCATCTGTCCTTCCTCTACTCGGTACTGTCTTCCTGAATCTTCAATGATCGCATACATGGGGTCTTCCCTCCTTTTCATGAATGATACAGACACTGAAAAAGGTACCACCTCCAGGGTAGCTTTGACACCCATCTCAAGTGAATATCCACGGTATTATATCATAAAGATCACGAAATATGTCAAGGAAAGAAATACCCGAGCAAACGAATCAAAAAAAGAGTCGCAGAAAGTGGGAACATTTGCTCATTTTTGAGTTATGCTGGTCTTGCACTTAATGGGAAAATATGGTATAGTAGAAGCGTAGCAAACACTTGATAATGGGGAGGAATAATTGTGAACAAAAAAGAACTCGTTGAAAAACTGGCAAAGGAAGGCAACATCACCCAGAAAGTAGCAAGCAAGTTTGTAAATGCCTTTATCAACAGTGTGGGTAATGAATTGGCTTCAGGTGGTAGTGTGCGACTTGTTGGTTTTGGGAGCTTTACAGTCCGTATGAATGCTGCCCGTAAAGGAGTAGACCCAAGAACTAAAGCCCCTATCCAGATTCCAGCCAAACGTGTTCCCAAGTTTGTCCCCGGAAAAGACCTCAAAGAGAGAGTAAAGTAAAATTAAGGAATTCTTTCGTTAGGGATTCCACAAACACTGTTTGAGAAGATATGAAATTCGGATCAATTTCTGGTTTCTTTACGATTTGCTCTGATTATTGTAGGGGAATTCTTATCTGATTCGTTCTGATCCATTCCGAGTTTGCTTCAGGAATGATTTTTTGCCAGGTATCTTGTGTATTTCTTGGAATTATCACCCATTGTGATAGAATCGCTCCAACATAGCACCCATTTCTTATGAAATGGGCTTCTTTTATCGGTTGAAATTCGGTTCTTGGGAGGTGACCAAACAATCAGAACTCTGGCGTGGATTGTTTTGTTTTTTTTGTGCGCAACTCTTGGGTTTTCCCAATTTTCTCTTGGACTTTCGCTAGGACAGCCCTCAGGTGTTACTACCAGATACTGCTTTAGTGAGACAATGGCTCTGGATATTGGTATCTCATATTCCTTTTTTTGGGTTCATCGAGGGTATTATATCCACACTGACATTGTCCAAATTTTTCCCCGGCTGTTTCAATTTGGGAAAACCAACATCCCGCTGTATGCTGGGGTGGGGGTTGGGTATTTAGGAATTCAAGGATTTCAAGATTTTGGACATTACCTGCTTAGCATACGTATTCCTTTCGGGGTTTTTCATCGGTTTCCTTTCAATCAAACCTATATTGAAGGGTTCTTGGAACTTGCTCCGACCGTCAACCTCTTACCGATACAAAGCTTTACCATGGCCTTTCGGATCGGTGCTCGGTATCAGTTTTAGGGATTTGTGTGGTCTTCCTAGATCCAGTTTTTTTTCGAAGCGATCCAAAAAGGGTTCTGAAAGAATTTGAAAAAAACAACCGTCTATAAGATTAATCCTCCTCCCCGATGGAATGAGATAGAATGACGAACGAGATCAAGATAAATACAAACGTCTCACTCCTGAGAGAAACCCGCCCAAATGGGCGGGTTTCTTTTGATCCAGGGATAATAAACTGAGTTACTGCGTAGCTGCTTTCATTCCTTCATCAATCGCCTTCATATTAACCTCAACAAGATGGCCTTTTTTTGATCCGAGCTTTGTTTCCAATGCCTGTTCTAAAGAGGATCGAGAAACTGCTTTGGTTGCATGAATATATGCCCCCAAAATAACCATATTGGCCACTTTTGGGTTTCCTAATTGATCGGCAATTTCATTCGCTTTGACTTCAATCACATGAATGTCTTTTCGTTTTGGCTTTTGATCGATGACAGAAGTGTTTAGGATCAGAATGCCATTCTTTCTGATACTTGGTTCGAATTTGGCTAATGAGGGATTATTCATCGCAATAACTTCATCAGGTTGATCAACAACGGGAGAACCGATTGACTGGGTATCGATCACAACTGTGCAATTAGCGGTACCGCCTCGCATTTCGGGACCGTAACTTGGGATCCACGTTACATGTTTGTTATCGATCATCCCCGCCAAGGAAAGAACCTGTCCCATGAGCATAACTCCTTGACCGCCAAATCCAGCGAATATGGCTCCGTGGTAACTCATGAACGATCACCTACCCGATCTACAAACTTCTTCAGCGGGAATTCTCGAATCATCTCTTTTTTGGCCCATTCAACCGATTCAATGGCTGATAGACCCCAATTCGTTGGGCAGGTTGAGATTATTTCTACAAGAGAATAACCCAACCCAGCAATTTGTGCTTGGAAAGCCTTTTTCATAGCTTTCTTGGCATTCATGACATCTTTTGGGGTAAACAAACATACCCGTTCCAGATACGCGACTCCCGGGAGAGATTGGAGAACTTCACAAACATGAATCGGGAAGCCTTCTGTTTTGGATGAACGTCCGTAGGGGCTTGTCGTGGTTTTCATACCAAGAAGGGTAGTAGGGGCCATTTGCCCTCCAGTCATTCCATAAATGGCGTTATTGATGAAAATGGTTGTAATATTCTCTCCACGATTGGCTGTGTGAACGGTCTCAGCAGTTCCAATCGCCGCAAGGTCGCCATCCCCTTGGTAGGTTACAACAATATTATCAGGTAATGCTCTTTTCATCCCAGTAGCGACTGCGGTTGCTCTTCCGTGCGGTGCCACAGTTCCATCTACATTGAAAAACTGGTATCCAAAAACCGAACAACCAACCGGGGCGACCATAAGAGTTTTCTCGCGAATCTTCAATTCATCTAGGATTTCTGCCAAAAGGCGATGTGCAACACCATGCAAACAACCTGGGCAATAGGTAAACTCTTTTTGCGCCAACGATTCCGGCCGTTTCATAATAGGAGTGGCTTGCATCATTTCACCTTCCTTTCCTTATGAAAAGCATCCAGTATTTCTGTTGGTGTTGGTACAACTCCAGCTGTACGCCCAAAGAAGGGAGTGGCTGCATGACCTTCCACAGCAAGACGCACATCTTCCCACATTTGGCCTACGCTCATCTCGACTGTCATTACAAAACCGGTCTTTTTCGCGGCTGTATGTATTACCTCATAAGGAAACGGCCAAAGGGTAATGGGACGAATCAAACCAATCTTGATCCCTGATTCTCGGGCGCTATTTACAACAGATTTGCATATTCGAGCGGTTGTTCCGTACGCAACTATCGTATATTCTGCGTCTTCCATTCGGTACTCTTCATACCGAATTTCATTCTCGCGGATTCGCTGATAGGTTTTCTGATATCTATGGTTCATTTTTTCTAACTCATATGGGTCAATATCAAAGGATGTAACTTTATGACTTTCTCTCCCTTTTGCACCCTGCATCGCCCACGAAGAATGGTCAGGCAGGGAATTCAGTCCTCGGCTCTCAGGAAGCTCAACTGGTTCCATCATTTGACCCAAAAGTCCGTCTGCAATAATCATGGAAGGTGTTCGATATTGATCGGCAAGATCAAAAGCCAACAGCATATGTTCAACAGCCTCCTGAACAGTTGAGGGAGCCAATACGATGACATGATAATCTCCATGGCCCCCGCCTTTTGTGGCTTGAAAATAGTCTGATTGAGCAGGCTGGATATCTCCAAGCCCTGGACCCCCTCGTACGACATTAATAAAGACACCGGGCAGTTCCGCTCCTGCAATGTACGAAATCCCTTCCTGCATCAACGAATACCCCGGAGAAGAAGTGGAAGTCATCACCCTATGACCGGTGCAAGCCGCTCCATATACCATGTTTACTGCAGCCACTTCGCTTTCTGCCTGCAAAAAGACTCCATCAACCTGCGGCATTCTCCGAGACATGTATTCGGGCAATTCGCTTTGCGGTGTAATGGGATAACCGAAATACAAACGGCATCCTGCCCTTATTGCAGCTTCTGCCATTGCTTCAGTTCCCTTCATCATCAAACGCTCGCTCATGAAGCAACCTCCTTTCTCGTGGGGGTTTGTTGCAATCGATAAACAGTTATACAAGTATCCGGACACATCATATAACAAAAACCGCACCCTGGGCATTTGTCTTCAGGATCGTTGGGTTTAGCCGGGTGATACCCTTTGGTATTGAAGACATCACTGAAATGGATGATTTTTTGTGGGCACGCGCTAATACAAAGCCCGCACCCTTTACACCGTTCCGGATCAATTTCGATATACGCACGTTTTGCCATTTTCGACCTCCTTACCAATTCGATGTAAGATATCGTTGAATCGGAAACCCCTTATAGGGCAATGGATCTTCCGGAAATTGTCCCTTTTCATAAGCTGAAAACCCAAAAGAAACTCCCATTTCTGAACATACTTCCTTCACGACTCTCTCTCCATCCAAAATTAAACGAGAAGTGGTATCTCCGATAAGGTGGGTATTGTTTATCAAGTAATCAACACGAATCCTTGCTTTTTGGGAAAGGTGCTCCACATTTTGCCGGATTTCTGATGGGGTACGGGAAAAGGGACGTTGGATGTTAATCACGAAAAAACTACAGTATGCGGCCTGTTCGATGAATGAATGCAAAGAACCCAAAACCGTAGCTCCATCATCATTTCCTCCCACATCGATAACGAGACGGAACGCTGGGTTTTGGATGTATCCTCCGACAGCAGGGACGATGATCGGAAGATCTGCTCGGATGAAAGGATTGGCCGGAGCAATTACCCGCACTCCTTGAGTTTCCATCTCATCCTTGTAATCCCTGCTCCGAAAATAGGGAGAAATCGTGTCAATATCGGCTAAAGCGACTTGATTGAATCTCTTTCGCAGAAAAAGGGCCCAATTGATTGATAATTCGGTTTTTCCGCTGCCAAACATACCGAAGAACAAGAAAACACGATATTGGTCCAGAGTGTCAACGCTGATCATCGAAAACCTCTTCCAGGTATATTTTGGGTTTCTGTTCTTTACGCAGCACACGTAATGCGGCCATTGCGAGTGCCCGCTCCTCGTCTCCTCCCGGGAAAACAAATACCGGCGCGATAAACTCCACGCCTTCTTTGATCCACGGAACCATATAATCTTGATCGTATGCCAAACCACCGGTTAATACGATTCCATGTACCTGCCCTTTAAGGACTGCGGCCATCTTACCGATCCACTTAATGACTTGGTGAGCCATCGCTTTAAACACCACCAATGCCTGCTCATCTCCGGTAAGGATTCTCCTTCCCACTTCAAGCCCGTCATTAGTGTTCAGATAGGATATGATCCCTCCATCTCCTTTAACCTTTTTTTTCATCTCTTCAAAAGTATATTTGCCACTGAAACATAGATCGATCAGTTGGGTGACGGGAACTGTGCCACAGCGTTCCGGCGAAAAGGGTCCATCTCCATCAAGGGCATTGTT
>Ga0334886_1004635_pt1 | contig 11054 bp, 9 predicted proteins | sample GraSluR1_MG_9_FD_207232 | JGI IMG/M metagenome (GOLD analysis project Ga0334886, IMG submission 207232) | Sludge microbial communities from methane-producing bioreactor in Wageningen University, Netherlands - Granular Sludge_27_06-R1 | ecosystem: Engineered > Bioreactor > Anaerobic > Unclassified...
AAAAAAACACTTCAGCAAACATAGTATATGCATACTGTTTTAATTTTATTAAAAAAATTACCAATAATATGTATTACGTCCATTTGCTTTCAAATATCATCAATATCAAAATAATACTGGAAAATAAAATACACACCAAACCAACTATAAAAAATATTTTCGTATGCACACAACTTGAGCCGGCAATTTCGATGATGCCTTTAAATAAGCTACCCGCTGTAAGAGCAGCAATTCCTGAATTATAAAGATTGAAAAAAACTCTGTAACTCTTATGCTTTGTAATTTTTACAAAGAAAAACCTAATTGACAAATAGAAAAGTGTTCCCCCTATTAATAAATATAAAAACATCCAGGTCATAGCCGCCGAGCGCATTCCATGACCAAAAATGGCATAAACATTATTTACAAGGATTGCCGTTATAGATAAGACAAAATAGACTGCAGATGTTTTAAAAAGCTGTTTATTTTTATTCATATCCAATATATATAATGTCACTTATCTCTCTTTCTCCATCATTTCTGCCATCTGTAGGATTATTAATAATTGTTCCGTTAAAATACATTGTGGATGAACCGCCACCGTCTAAGTTATAAGCAACACTGCAGCCTTGATCCAAAAATACCTGTGCAAGCTGTAATAATGAAAGACCTTCACTCTCATCAGTACGTCCATCAGAAACAATAATAATATAATGAAGAGGCGATATTTGCCCAATGGCAGTGCGGGGATTGCTGTTTTTGGATTGATCCACCTCACTGGCGCTGCTGACAATAATCTGCCCATTTTCTACTAAAGCCGGTCCAAATGAAAATATTTGACTAATGTTATCTATGTTTAATGATTCTATACTGACTTCATTCTCTTGAATAATATATAAATTTCCTGAATTATTTATAACCAAGTCATCAACATTTTCATTATCTCTTGAAACAGAGCGATAAAGCACGCCATTACGCAGTACATATCCTTTATCTCTAAATCCATAGTAATCACCGTTTACAGCAAAAATTACATTGTTTTTTTTAGCAATACCAGAAGTTTTTTCCTTGATATTGCGTCCGAATGCGTTTTCAGCGAATGCTGTTTTTAAATAAGATGCATCAAACAGCTGAATATCAGCTATGTAAATTGTCGTCTCGTATTCTCTTATTGTTTGTATTGTAATTTCTATATTTTTGTCTTTATACGATAAATCTGTAATGATAGCTTCACTTGAATCTTGAAGAGCGGTTTCCGGCAATGAATTTTCTTTGCTTTCTTCTACAATCATTAATTTTGGAATTATAAATGTATCAATCAGTGCAAATACAAAAAAACTAACTAACACAAAAGAATATATGATAGCCCATCTATATGGTTTTGCAAAAAAGTGTTTTAATCTTCTCATAAATGCTCTATTTCCTTTTTGTCGTTAAAAATATATTTTTTCTGTATGAAGTAACTCATAATAAATAGCATCATGTCTACAAATATTTTCGTAAATAAAAGTGGTATCGAGAAATTGCCGAGTAATGTTACAAATATCCAACTTGAAATCATTTGAAAACAAAATAATCCAATATATTTATATAATTCTTTATTAATATAATTTTTACTTTTAAATACCCAATATTTATTTAGAGCAAAATTGGTGCTTCCTGAAGTTAATCTTGCAAGTACGGTTGAAGCTAAAATTCCGTTTGCTGTAGAACCAAACAACATATTTAAAAAATAAAATAATGATAAATCCACAATTGCACACATGAAGGAAGACAGGCTATATTTATATATATTATAATATAATTTAAAAAAGATATTATAAATGAAGGTTCTATATGACTTATCCAACATCGACAAAGATGCTTTTGATACGTTTCTTGGTATTGCTATTAAATGCAAATACCTATTAAAATATCCAAATTTAACATGACAAAATGAAAAAAATATAAAATTTGAAACAAAATTTAAAAACAATAATTTATGATTTTTAAAATTGCATTTTAATCTATTTACATTTTTTTGTATTTTATTGATACTCAATCCTCCATATTGAGCATCAATGACTATATAGCCAGAACAATTAGAATAGTTTTTATTCGCATAATCTATTCCGGCGATTATTTCATTAATTATTCTGCTATATTTTATGTCGCAAGATATGCAAGCATATTTTTGTGATTTTCTGTTGTCGTCAATAATATCAATGACGTCATTTTTTTCATCATATTTTACGCTGATATTATGCAATCCAGATTCTTTTATCTTTTTAATAGATAATATGTTTTGTAAATTTAAATTATATAAAATAATAATTGGCTCCGAATGATTGTTCATCTCATTTTGCCTTTGAAATATTATTTAGTTCATAAATTGAAAACATGCAAATGCCGATTTAATAAGAAGATAATACTTACTGAAATTGATATGCAGATGGTATTTATGTGAATACTATATGATAATTTAATAAATATTAAAAATTTCCAAAAAAGTATTGACAAAGAAAGTGATATCGTATACAATGAAACCCACCAGATGAAAAGGTTTACCGGATTATCTGGAACCTCCGATAAGGTTACGCACCTGTACGGATATGCATTTTCAGTATTGATTCAATATATGTTTCAAAGTATGTTGAGCCTAAGGGTTTAGAGAAAACGAAAAAACAGTAATTTTACTGTATATCGTTTATCAAAAGCATAGGATGGATCATATAAAGAAAAGATATAAATGAAAACAGCTATAACGTATTTGGTTGAGAAGATTATAAGCGGCTTGCAATGGTTGCCAAACTGTAATTTTCAAATATGTACCTTCCCATTGATCATGAATACTTTATTTCTTAATTATAGAATATGAGTTTTATAGATGAGTGGGATAGGAGAGAAAAAGGAGGAAGTACACCATTGCGGTACATCTTCAAAAGTTAAGCAGACCTCTTCTTATATGAGATTGCAGGTCTGCTTATCTGTTTATAAATAATTGCATTTTAATTAATTCACTACATCATCTTCAATTGCATCAAACTGTATCATTGGATATAGTTTATTAAAAGCAACTAAAGCAGCTCCATAAAGTGCGGCGTTACTGTTCATAATAATAAATACAGGAATTTTTTTTATTAAATCGGTAAATCTTCCTTTTTTATAAAATGCATCTAAAAATTTTTGTTCTTGTATTAAAGGTAAAATTTTAGGTAAAATTCCACCACCTAAATATATCCCATCCACAGCAAGTATTCTTAAAGCTGCATTTCCTGCTTCGGATCCTAATACTTCCGCAAATAAATCGATTGTTTCTTTACATATTTCACAGGTGCCTGCAAGTGCTCTTTTCGTAATTTCTTCCGGAATTATTTCAAATTCTGCATTATCGATTTTCTTTTCGCTTATTAAGAAAAGAAACACCTCACGCAAACCAGGGCCGGATAAAATTCTTTCATAACTGACATGCCCGAATTTTTTAAAAAGAAATTCCCACAACTGCATTTGCTTTTTAGAATTAGGTCCGAAATTACAGTGAGACCCTTCTGAAGGATATACTTTATCATTTATTATAAGCGCTTCTCCGAGACCAGTCCCCGGCGCTATAATCGCATATCTCTTTTCATCTTCAAAATGATTATTATGCAGTTGCGGAGTAAGATTAATAATTTCTTTATCTGATAAGATTTTTAATCCAAAACCAACTGCTTCAAGATCATTACACAATACTATGTTTTGAATACTTGGAAATTTTTCTATAATTTTTTTCTTATCGACTGTCCAGCCTAAATTGACCATATAGCACTTATCATCCATAATTGGCCCCGCGGCGGCAAAGCATGCATACTTTATCTGTTTTATTTCTGGATGTTCGCTGAAGAAAGTTTCCAATACTTCTTCAAATGAATTAAAATATTTATTTAAATATTTTTTTTGTCTTAATATATATATTTTATCATTTTTATTATATAAATAGGCGAGGGCAGACTTTGTCCCACCAATATCAGCAGCTATAATCATCACATTTCCTCCACGAATATATATGAAAACTAAACTATATTTAATAGTTCTGAAAATGTATTTAAACTATAACGCGCAAGATTGTATCTGACTCCATCGCCGATAGCCGCACAATCCATCCCAGCCGCTGTTGCGGCTTGAATACCAGAGAGAGCATCTTCAACAACCAGGCAATCTTGAGGTTGGATATTTAAAAATATACTCGCTTTTAAATAAACCTCAGGATCGGGTTTTGATTTATGAATATTGGTTCCGTCAGATATAGCATCGAAATAATTTCCTAATCCCAATTGTTTTAATATGAGCTTTGTATTTTTGCTTGAAGAACCTATAGCCAATTTTAATTTTTTTGCTCTAAGTTTATCAAGTGTATCTTTTATTTCCGGTAAAAGATCCTTTTCGGATAAATCATCAAAATTGATGCCTAATTCATCAGTGAGCTGTTTCCAAGCTAAATAATGATATTTATCAGTATTGCATAATACTCCGTCAAGATCAAAAACAATTGCTTTATACTTCATAATTTCCCTCATTGTTTTATCATTATTAACGTTAATTTGATTTTTCAACAATTAAATGATCTTTTAATAGATATTCTTTGCCATAAACTTTTATCTTTTTCCTTTTTCCTTTTTCGAGATAGAATAAGCATTCTTCTTTATGAATACTTACCTTAATTCTACTGTTTTCATATACTATTCTAAAAGAATATGAATTCCATTCATCTGGTATCATTGGCCAAAATGATATTCCGCTTTCTTTTAATCTAAATCCAGCAAAGCCATAGACGATCATCAAATAACTTCCAGCCATATTAGCTATATGCACTCCGTCTTCAGTATTTTTATTTAAGTCCATTAAATCTAATTTTGCCGAATCTCCGAAATACTTATATGCTTTCTTTTCCATGCCAAGTCTCGCAGCCATAATGCTAAAAATCGGCTTTGATAAAGAAGAATCATGTGTTGTTATTTTTTCGTAATATAAAAGCGAATTTTTCATTGTTTCTTCAGATTGTGCATCTTCAATGATGAAATGTGCCATAACCGTATCGGCTTGCTTACATATCTGATATCTGTAAATATGAAGGGGATGATAGTGAAGAAGCAAGGGAAAGAATTCTTTTGGAATACTGGCAATATCCCATTTTTCCTTTTGCAGAAACGAATCATCCTGTGGATTGATTTTTAATGTTTCGTCATAAGGTAAATACATTGCATTTGCAGCAATCTTATATGTTTTAATTTCATCTTCGTATAGATTTATTTTTTTTGTTAATTCCGCAAAGCTTTCATTATCTTTAAAGAGATAATAAAATTTCACAGCCCAATTTAAATGATATTGCGCCAAGACATTTGTGTAATAATTATTGTTCACCAGGCAAGTATACTCGTCCGGGCCTGTCACCGTATTAATATGAAATTTTTCATCATGAAAATTTCCTGTATCAAGCCATATCCTTGCTGTTTCAAAAATAATTTCCATTCCTTGTTTTAATAATAACTCTTCATCTTTCGTCGCTAGATAATAGGCAATAATTGAATATGCTATGTCTCCGTTTATATGATACTGCGCAGATCCTGCCGGAAAATATCCGGAACATTCTTTCCCCATTATTGTTCTCCATGGATAAAGCGCTCCATTTTTATGACCGAGCAACCTTGCGTTTTCTCTTGCTTTATCTAATATAGCATAACGATATTCAATCAGCTTTTTTGTCATTTTCGGATTTGTAATTGTAAAAAATGGTTGTACATACATTTCAGAATCCCAAAAATAATGTCCGTCGTATCCATCTCCGCTGAGTCCTTTGGGAGAAATATTACCGAATTGATCTTTGCTCACAGATTGCAAAAGTTGATATAAATTAAAATTCAACGCCATATCCAACTCATCATCGCCATCAATTTCGATTAAACAATTTTCCCAAAAATTTGCAATATACATTTCCTGCTTTTTATATAAGTCTTCTATAGGCAAAGCAAGTGCATTTTTCATCTCCTTATAACATTGTTCTTTACAATTTTTATAACGAATAGAATCTGAAAATACGGCATACTTAATTAATCTAATCTTTTCACCTTTATCGGCATATGCTTTTATTCGATTTAAAGTTTGATTATTATTAATTTTAAATTCATTTTGATGCTCTTTAAAAAATATATTTTTTACATAGCTGCATACATTTAAATTAGATTTTGATGTCACAGAAGTGATACATGATCCTTCATTTTTAATTTCACAATTTACGGGGTAAATATAACTTTCAAAGTCATCCGCAATACGAGGATCAAATGGTTGTGCATAATTCATTACATTGCCATCATGCAAGGAGTCAAAAACTACTTTCCCTGAAAAATTTAATAATTCTATTTCATAGTCAATCGTAAAAAGCGATAACTGATGAAAAGATGCCATGCGTTTTATGGCAATATGCACTTCTTTGCCTTTAGGAGAACGCCAAATCACATCTCTTATTGTTATTCCTTTGTCCATATTTAAGGATAATTTACTTTGCAATATTGTACCGGTAAACATGCTAAATTCTTCATCATCAACATATAATTTTATAAATTGAGTATTTGCTATATTTACCATGACATGTTTTTCTCTTATTAAGCCATATAAATTTTCTGCCTGTTTCATCTCTGTAAAATCATAAAATCCATTGATATACTGGCTCGGGATATATTTCATTTTATCTCCGTAACCTTCTTCAAAATCATATCTGATTCCAATATACCCGTTTGCATTATGAAACAATGCTTCATTTAACTTAAGATGATATGTACTTAAATTTAGATCGGTAACTTCATAGATGTCATCTTTCATACAAACTAAATCTCCTTTCTGCCTGATATACAGGTAATGATATAGTTTAATCAGTCAATTCCTCCAACATTTTTCTTAGAGAGCGCCATGACTTCATTCTATAGCCCGCATTTGTGCTACCAGCTCCTATTTTAATAGTGTACGCATTTTTTGGCAATAATGAAAATAAATCTTCATCTGTGGCATCATCACCAACAGCAAATATAAAATCACACTCTTGATTTTGCAATAAATTCAAAGCCGCATATCCTTTGTTAAATCTGCTATCGTTTATCTCTAATACTTTATTTCCATTTATCAGCTCTAAAGTGCTGGATTGAATCATAGATAGAAGTGCATCTTTGATTTCACTAAGTTTTGATGCTACAATATCCGGATCACACTGCCTGTAATGCCACGCTAAAGAAAATTCTTTTTCCTCAATAAATGAACCAGGGATACGGTCTGTATATAATTCTAAAATAGTACGCACCGAGCTTTTCCAATCATTATCTAAATCAATCATTATTCTCCATTCATCTTGTTTTTCTGTTCGCAGCCATAATCCATGAGATGCAATTAGAGATAAATTTAGATCCCCCAACCATTTTGTTAATACATAGCGATCTCTGCCCGAAATGATTACTACAGTATTTTGTGGATCAGATGCTAATTTTGTCAATAAATTTTTAATTTGTTCATCAGGTTTTGCCTTTTCAGGTATTGATGTAAGCCCTACCAAAGTGCCATCATAATCTAAAAACAAAACTCTTTTATTTGCTTTTTTATATTCAGTTTTAATAATCTCAATATTTTCTTCTGCATTTTTTTGCGTACTTATATTGATTGATTCTATCACAGTTTGATTGAGAGAATTTAAAAATTCCGAAGTCCAAAAGTAAACATTATAACGTTTTAACCGCTCATGCATCCTTTTATTTCTTGTGATAATCTCTTCTTCCGGCATTTCAAGCGCAATTTTGATTCCTTCGGCTGTTGAATTAAAATCATTGGCATTGACTATAATCGCTTCTCCCAATTCACTAGCGGCACCTGCAGTTTCACTGATTACCACCATTCCTTTATAGTCATTTCTCGAAGCTATATATTCCTTTGCCACTAAATTCATTCCGTCTCTTAGCGGAGTCACAAGTAAAACATCTGTCTGCCTGTAAAATTCTATTAATTTTTCTTGACTAAAAGAACGAAAGAAAAATAATATCGGTACCCATTTCATGGTTCCGTATCTTCCGTTTATTTCACTGATTTGCTCTTTGATTTGTCGTAATAATTGATTATAAGAGTCAACTTCCACTCTTGATGGAGCAACTATCAAAATTAAGATTACCTTCCCTTGATATTCAGGATAATTTTTTAAAAATCTGCCAAATGATTTTATGCGTTGCGGAATACCTTTCGTATAGTCGAGCCTGTCGACTGAGAGTATTGTTTTTATATTTCCTATATTTACAAAATCATCCTCATCATTATCAACAATATCATGTACTTCACAGTATTGAAAAAAACGTTTATATTCAATGCCCATAGGAAAAGCATTGACTTGCACATATCTATTTTCATATGCTATTTTATTTAAATTATCTTCCAATCCAAGCAACCTTCTCGCACTGCTCAAAAAATGCCGGACATAGTCATAAGTATGAAAGCCGATTAAGTCAGCACCTAGAATTCCAGTTAAAATTTCATTGCGCCAAATTAACAATCTAAATATTTCAGCTGAAGGGAAGGGGATATGTAAAAAGAAACCAACTTGTGTGCTGTAATATTTTGTTTTTATCATTTCAGGAAGCAACATTAACTGATAGTCATGCACCCAAACAATATCGTTTTTTTCGATTATCGATTCAACTGTTTTAAAAAATTTCAAATTTACCGATTTATATGTTTCCCAAGTTTCAAAATCATATTCAGTTTTTTCTTGAAAATAATGAAACAATGGCCATATTGTTTTATTACAAAAACCATGATAATAAAGATTTACTTCATCTTCAGACAAAAAAACAGGAAGGCATTTATAATCTTTAATTAATGTTCTATTTATATCATTTCTTTCATTTTCTGTTAATTTATCTGTTGATATACCCGGCCAACCGATCCAAATACTGTTGCCTTGGTGATGAATATTTTTTAGTCCGGTAGATAAACCACCTATACTTTCTATATATTCAATATTATTCTCAATATTTTTTTGCACTGTGATGGGTAATCTGTTTGAAATAATAATTATTTTATTCATTATCATTCCTCCTATCATTTAGCCTTTATGTCTATTGTCTATATGTTTTTTAATAATATCTACAAAGCAGAATATTTTATCTGAAATAATATTTTGCTAAACTTAAATATCACGTCTTTAATTTTATACTGGCACAAGTAAATTTTATGTAAATTTATATTAACAAAACTGAAATATTATTTACAATGCTAACATATTGCATAGAAAAATACAAATTTTATTACTCTGTCAATCATAAGAAAACTATCTAAATTTTTATTTTTTATGAACACGTAAAAACCCTTGTTGGTTGAAATTTTCTATTCAATATGTTATTCTTTAAAACAAAAAGCAATATTATAATAATTAATTATGCAATGATAAAGGCAGGTATAAATTAATATGCGTGTACGAAAAGCGATCATTCCGGCAGCAGGATTGGGAACGCGTTTTTTGCCGGCAACAAAAGCAATGCCAAAAGAAATGCTTCCGATTGTAGACAAACCCACTATTCAATATATTATTGAAGAAGCAATAAATTCCGGAATCGATGAAATTCTCATTATTACAGGAAAAAACAAACGAGCGATCGAAGATCATTTTGATCGATCAATTGAATTTGAACAAGAACTTGAACGAAAAAACAATTTCGATCTCTTAAAAATTGTAAAAGACATCTCCGAACTTGCCGAAATCCATTATATAAGACAAAAAGAACCTAAGGGACTCGGACATGCAATTTATTGCGCGAGAACATTTGTAGGTAATGAACCTTTTGCAGTTTTGCTTGGCGATGATGTTGTAGATAACGATCACACGCCATGTTTAAAACAAATGATTGACGTATTTGACAACTATCAATCAACAATTTTGGGTGTTCAGCAAGTTGAGCTTTCTCAAGTTAATAAATATGGTATAGTTGACGGGAAAAAAATAACTGATAGCATTTATCAAGTGAACGGTCTTGTAGAAAAACCTTCAGAAAGTGATGCTCCATCCGACATAGCAATCTTGGGAAGATATATCATTACACCAACAATATTTAAAATACTTGATGAAACATCGCCGGGTAAAGGAGGAGAAATACAGCTAACAGATGCATTAAACAAACTCGCTGAAGTTGAAAAAGTTTTCGCTTATATATTCGAAGGTCGACGTTATGATTTAGGAAGCAAACAAGGCTTTTTAGAAGCAACCGTTGAAACAGCCTTAAAACGAAAAGATATTAAAGATGAATTTTTGCATTATTTAATAAATATAGTAAAAAAGGAAACGGAACTTCAATCATAATAAAAATATAGATAATATTTACACATCATTTTTTCAAAAAAATATTTTCAATAAATTTAAAGGAGATTATCATGAAAATATTAGTTCCTGTAGACGGATCTACCGCCTCTAAAAATGCTGTAAAAAAAGCGATAGAAATATCAAAAGCCAAAAAATCGTATCTTAAACTGATTACCGTCGTTCATTATGACTATGCAAGAATGTTTAAAATAAACGAACAGCTCTGGCGCCAAGTTGATGGTTCAATCATTATCGGCAGGGACACAAAAATAGATGATGAAGCATTGAAGCAAATAATGGTGCATAATGCATCAGATTTGCTAGAATCTATTCTTTCCGAATTTGATTTTACAAATATTGAGTTTGAAACACAAATATATTTTGGCGAGCCTTATATTAAAATTTTAGAAACAGCCCAAAATGAAAAATTTGATTTGATTGTTATAGGAAACAGAGGCTTTTCTAAAATAAAACGTTTCTTTATTGGTTCGGTTGCACAAAGAGTACTGGCAGAAGCCCCGTGTCCGGTTTTGGTAATTCATACAGACGCAGAAAATTAGAGTAAAAAATTTCCAAAAAAGTATTGACAAAGAAAGTGATATCGTATACAATGAAACCCACCAGATGAAAAGGTTTACCGAATTATCTGGAACCTCCGATAAGGTTACGCACCTGTACGGATATGCATTTTCAGTATTGATTCAATATATGTTTCAAAGTATGTTGAGCCTAAGGG
>Ga0334886_1004639_pt1 | contig 11048 bp, 8 predicted proteins | sample GraSluR1_MG_9_FD_207232 | JGI IMG/M metagenome (GOLD analysis project Ga0334886, IMG submission 207232) | Sludge microbial communities from methane-producing bioreactor in Wageningen University, Netherlands - Granular Sludge_27_06-R1 | ecosystem: Engineered > Bioreactor > Anaerobic > Unclassified...
TCCCAGGAATTTCCATCCCTGGGGGCAATCCCCCCGTTCACCGTGACCCGCTTTACCGCCCCTTCGGCGAAAGAAGTGAAGGCCAGAAGGCACGAAAACACCATCAGAAACGAAACACATCCCCGTCTGCTCTTTCTGATCATCATTGCTGTACCTCCTTCTGCGGAATTCGTCGCGTCGAAAACAACCGGGAGCCGTTGCTGACTGAAGAATAAATTGTCTGTATCGTTTTTGTAAATAGGGTGAGACAAACCTCTTTTCCGGGATAAAGCACCTCTCAAAACCTGTCTCTGCATGGATTATTGATTTGTCTCCCAAAAAGGAGAGCACAGGGACCTCACCCCGTTGTTACTGCAGACTCCCGCTCTCCCGGCCGGAAGACACGAAAAAGCCCCGGAACCGCTCGGCGGCTCCGGGACTTCCAGTTCTATCTGCAGTCAGCGGGAAAACCGGGAAACGCCGTCCAGTTCTCCTTTTGACAGGATTCCTCCCGCAAGGACGAAGAGGGGGGAGGCCTCTCCCACGACACTGCCGTCGGCCCCCGAGATGTCCCGGTCGAGGACGGTGACGTCGGCGGCATATCCCGAAGCGAGCCTGCCGGAGAAGGTTCCCCTCCCGATTGCCTGCCATGGGTTGGAGGTGAAAAGAGGCAGCGCCTCCTCCAGGGAAAACCTCTCTTCCGGACGAAAGACGTCTCGTCCGCCGTTGCCCGCACGGTCCAGGAGGTGCCGGACGGAGAGCCATGGGTTCACCGATTCCACCGGGGCGTCGCTGGACGCGGAAATAACGAGCCCCTCGTCCAGCAGGGACCGCCAGCCGTAGGCCCAGGAAAGCCGCTCCCTGCCCAGGCGGCTTTCCGCCATGTTCATGTCGCTGGGGACAAAGGCCGGCTGGATGTCGCAGAAGAGCCCGAGGGAGGCGAGCCTCCGTCGCTGGTCAGGACGGCAGACCATCACGTGGTTGATCCTGTCCCGGAGAGCCGGAACACCGGATTCACCGTCCACGGCCCCGATGCACCGGAGCCCCTGGTCGAGGCCCCGGTCGCCGATGGCGTGGAGCATGGTCTGGACGCCCCGCCTCCGTGCCTCCCGGAGCAGTTCCAGCACGTCGCCGTCAGCCCAGTTGAGGCACCCCTCCTCCCAGGGATCGTCGGAATAGGGGGCCGAAAGGGCGGCCGTCCTCCCGCCGAGGCTTCCGTCGAGGTAGATCTTGAGCCCCTGGTAATGGACCCAGCCGTCTCCCAGACCCGAGGGCAGAACAGGATAGGTGTGCCTGTCATGGTAGGTGAAGATCCTTAAGGGCAGGGATCCTTCATCCCGGAGCTCACCGTAGAGGGACAGGTCCTCCTCCATGCCGTAGTCGTCGGCGCCGCAGGGATGGGCGCAGGTTATCCCGTGGGACGCAAGCTCGAAAAGGGCGTCCTTCAGGGCTTTCTTCACGGCGGACCGGGAGAAGACATTCCGTTCCATGGCCCTGAGGGCAGGGATGGCGTCCCGTTCGGGCAGAACGCCGTCGGCGCTTTCCAGCCCGGAAAGGGCCAGGGCCTTGCTGTCCGCCACGTTCAGGTGGGTGCACACCCTCTGGAGCAGCACGGGGTTCGGTATGCCGAGACCGTCGAGGTCATCCTTTGTCACGGAGCGGCCTTCGGGCCAGCGGCTTTCGTTGTAGCCCCACCCCCGCACCCACCGGCCGGGGGGCAGTTTCTCCGACTCGGCCCTCACCATGGCCAGGGCTTCCGCCTGAGACCGGGCGGAAGAAAGGTCCAGAAGCGATCTCTGTTTTGCCCAGGTGGTGAGGTGGATATGACCGTCGGTGACGCCGGGCAGTACCGATTCTCCCGACAGCCGGAGTTCGGCGCAGGAGGCCGGGGCCGCCGCACGGACGTCCTTCTCGGGTCCCGCGGCGGCGATGACGCCTCCGGCGAGGAGCAGGGCTTCCCCCCGGGTGAATTTATTCCCGTTCCAGAGAGTACCTCCGGCAATGAGCAGACTGTTCATGTACACACCCCCGCTTGGATGATCAGCATTGTTTCCGTATTCTTATTATAGGGTCGGAGGAGGTATAATGGCGCTTCATTCCTTGATGTTTTTTTACACTTCTCTCGCTGAGACTCTATTGCAGGCCCGTCAAAAGAGTGCTATTCTTTCCAAAAGACACCCTATCCTTGAAACTATTTATGATTAAGATAGTGCGTCAAATATATTTTTAGTTTTTTGCAATAATGTTTCTCGAAATATATCCACGTTAGTTCTATTCAGGCTTCTTCACCGTTCATCCGGTGGTAATCATCACATCTCAGGAGGGTTCCATTTTATGAAAAAGCTGTTTGCCGTCACCGCTCTTGTCGCACTTGTCGTTCTTTCCGCCGCTGCCGCCTTTGCCGGCACCTATGCCATGGAAAAGGCCGGGATCCAGTTCACTCTTCCCGATACGTGGGAGCCTGCTGACTCCAAGCTCGGAACCATGTTCGTCTCCCCGAAGGGCGATATGGTCGCCTTCTTCGGCGAAGTCAGCGGAGAAGAGGGGCTTGACGGAGCCTTTGCCGTGGTGGACGAGATCGTCGCGGAAGCCATGACCGATGTTGAATACGGGGAAGCGAATGAAACGGAACTCAACGGCATTCCCGCCGTCACCATCGACGGGGCCGGAAAGAGCGACGGCGCCGATGCAGTTGTGAGCGTGGCCGTGCTCAACGGCGAGGGTGACTTTGTCGGTCTCATCGTGTGCTTCGGCGAAGCAGCCGCCCCCCAGAACAACGCAGCCGATATCCAGGCTCTCTTCGGCTCCCTGACGGCTGTGAAGTAATTAACCCATACATGCTTGAAAGGGAAGGAGCGGACATCCGCTCCTTCCCTTTTTTATTCTTCCGCTGAAATCACGGGGAGCTTTTCCAGGTCCTCCAGGCCCATGCCCGAGTGCCTGTCCTTCCGGGGATGCCATTCCTTCTCGCCGAGCAGGGCCGCGGGCAGGAGGAGCCTGCGGCCGGCTTCGCCGTTGAGCCGGTCCGCCGCCCGGGAGAGGGCTGCTCCCCGGTCTTCCCTCTTCCCGAAGAGGCGGAGCTGCACCGTCCCGGCGGAAGAGAGGCTCCCCAGGCAGATCTCGGCCTTCTCGTAATCGTGCCCCTCCCGGTAAATGGACGAAAGGGCCCCCGCCGCGGCCCGCATAAGGGTGATATCGCTGTCGGTGGGCGTTTCGAGGGTCACTTCCGCCCTGGCCCCGAAGAAGGATCCCCGGAAGCGGCTGGTGGAGATGCTCACCGAAAGGCTCCCCGCGAGGGAGTTCTGGGAGCGGAGGCGCCGTCCCGCCGTTAAGGTGAACTCCGTCACCGCCTCGGCAAGGGATTCCCTGTCCCGGACCGGGACGGCGAAGGACCGGGAGGACTGGATGGATTTCTGGGGCTTTTCCCGCTCCTCTATGGGAAAACACCGTATCCCCCGGAGTTCCCACGCCGTCCTGAGCCCCCGGATCCCGAGGTACTTCTCCAGCCTGTCGTCGGGGGCATCCCGCAGGCGGAGGGCCGTGGAGATGCCCCGTCTGCGGAGAAAATCGCTCCAGCGGCGGCCGATCCCCCAGACGTCCTCCACGGGGACCTCCCCGAGAAGGTCTTCCCACGGATCGCCGGGCAGGAGGGCGAACCCGCCCCCCGTTTCGGGGCGCTTCTTCGCCCGTTCGGCCGCCAGCTTCGCCGCCGTCTTCGTCGGAGCCGCTCCCACGGAGACGGGAATGCCCGTCTGTCTCAGGACCGCCGCCCGGACGTCCAGGGCCCATTCCCCGGGCTTCTTTTTCCCTTCGGGGGGAATCTCCAGGAAGGCCTCGTCCACGGAGTAGACCTCCATGGACGGTGTAAACCGCCGGAGGGACGCCATGACCCGGGCCGACACTTCCTCGTAGAGCCGGAAATTGCTGGAGAACACGGCGGCGCCGTGACGTTCAAGAAAGGACCGCACCCTGAAGAAGGGCTCCCCCATTTTCACCCCGAGGGCCTTGATCTCGTTGGAGCGGGATATGACCACCCCGTCGTTGCTGGAGAGCACCACCACGGGACGCCCCTCCAGATCCGGGCGGAAGAGCCGTTCGCAGGAGACGAAAAAATTGTTGCAGTCGCAGAGGGCCAGCAGATCGGCGCAGGGCTTCAGGACGGCTCCCGGATGACCCATGTCACCACCCCCCAGACCCTGGACGAATCGAACCTGGAGTCCAGGGTTGCGAGCCGGAGCCCCCTTTCCGTTGAAAGGACGGCCTTCCGTCCCTCCGTGGGAGGAACGGCCCGGTCCACCACGAGGATGGAACCGGGTGCGTCGGCGGACCGGAGAAGAAAGGTGGAGGAAGGACGGGGAAGAAGCATGTCCAGAAGGCGCCCGGCGGCGCTGCCCTGAATCTCGTTGCTTCGCGTCATGTGGACGGCCATGGCATACACTCTCCTTCAGGATATTTTGGTGTATAATACTTACTGAAAGTATTCGTATGCCAGTATAAATATATACACACAGAAAGTCAATACATAAAACACCGACTCACAGAAATCCTTTCTTTTTTCATATTCCTGTCCTTTTATTCAGCAAATAGTAAAAATACAAAGAATCGACAGATAAAATGAGCCTCAAGCCTCATGCAGATGCTAGTCTCAGACCCATAGGGTATGGTATCTTTACCGTGTTGGCTCATGACAGAATCAAGCATCCCATTCCGGAACACCGGGAGGAAGAAAGGCATGAACGGACTGACCCACATCAACGGCGGAGGCCCCGCCGTTGCATCGGAGGCCGAATTCGCTTCACCGCCCCCGTGGCTCCTTCTCTCCTCCGGCTCTCCTTTCTTTGAAGAAGGGGACACTCTTCTCGACCGCGTCATCCCCGAAGACAGGCAGCGCATCCTCGACGAAGGGAACAGGGCTGCCGCCGCCAACGGCCGGGTGATTCTTGAGTATTCCATGGACATTCCCTCCCTCGGGACCGTTCCCGTCCAGGAATTCAGATGCTGCTTTCCGGGCGGGTTCAGGAGCCTTTTCGTGGCAGCGGAGGGGTTCCGCCGCCACGAAACATTTCCCTGCAGGAACGTGTGCAGCCAGAACCTGGTTCCCGTCTTCCGGGCTGACCGGAATTTCGAGCGGATACTGGACTGCAATTCACCCTTCGCCCGCCTTTTCGGTTTCGAAGAACCGGAAGAGTTCCTTTCCTCCCTCTGCGCCCGGAATCCCTTCTTTTCCCATGCGGCCCGGGAAATGGCCCTCTCCCGGTTCGACGGCGGCTTCCTCGACCGTTTCGAGGTCATGTTCCGCCGGAGGGACGGGGCTTCCTTCTGGGGAGAGCTGTCCGCAGTGATCTCCTCCGATGGCGGGTTCGCCGGGGGGAGGCTGACGGACATCACCGAACGCAGGCGGGAAGATCTGCTCCTCCAGGAGCGGAACTCCGCCCTTTCCATGCTCGGAGAGATCTCAGCGGACCTTCTGGAGGACCTGGACATGGACGTTCTCCTCCAGAAAATCCTCGACTACGCCGCCATCTACATGAACACCGAGCACGGGGCCATCTCCTTCGCCGACCATCCCAGGGGAGAACGGTACATCCGGTGGGCCCGGGGTCCCCTCCTCACCCGGTGGATCGGGAAGCGGATCCCCCTTACCAGGGGACTCGGCGCCCGGGTGCTGGCCTCGGCAAAAACAATGGTCGTCCCCGACTACAAGACCTACGAAAACCGCCTTCCCAACCGGGACTTCGACATCCTCTCCACCACGGTGGGGGTGCCGCTCCGGTGGAAAGACCATACCTTCGGCTACCTTTCAATGTATTACGAGGGGTCTCCCAGGGAAATCAGCGGTGCGAAGGTGAACTACCTCGAGCGGTTCGCCTTCCTGGCCTCCATGGCCCTCCGGAATGCAGGACTGTACGAAGACGCCCGGCGGGAGCTGGAGGAGCGGCGGAAACTGGAAAAGGAGCTCGTGATGTCCCGGGAGGCTGCGGAACAGGCAAACGCCGCCAAAGGAGAATTTCTCGCCAGAATAAGCCACGAGATCCGCAACCCCCTGAACGTGCTGGCAGCCACCTTCGACCGCCTGGCCGGAACCTGCGGTGATGAAGGAGCCGCAGAGGGACTCCGCGTCATAGGCACGGCGAAGGACCATATTCTCCAGATCCTGAACGATATCCTGGACCTCTCGAAGATCGAGGCGGGACGGATGGACGTTTCGGTGTCCCCCTTTTCGCCCGGGGAGCTGGCCGGAGAATGCGCGGCTCTCTTCTCCCCCCAGGCGGAACTGAAGGGGCTGACGTTCAGCACCGGGGTGAGCCCGGACGTTCCTGAACACGCCCTCGGAGACCCCCTCCGCATCCGGCAGATCCTGTTCAACCTCCTGGGAAATGCGGTCAAGTTCACCTCCCGGGGCGGCGTTGCATTTTCCGTGGATGCGGCCCCGGACCTTTCCGGTTCGCCCCGGCTGCTCTTCTCGGTCTCGGACACGGGACCGGGAATCCCACCGGAGCAGGAAGAAAGCCTTTTTGAACCCTACTCCCGGGGAACCCGTCCCTCTCCGGGAGACCCCGGCGGAACGGGGCTCGGCCTTTCCATCAGCAGGCGCATCGCCCGGCTCCTGGGCGGAGAGCTGACCGCCGGCAGCACTCCGGGAAAGGGGGCAGTCTTCACCCTGTCGCTTCCCCTCATCACCGGCGGTCCCGGCGGAGAAGATGTCCCAAAAGGGAAGGAAGAGATCCCGCCCGTGCCGGAACGGCTGACCATCCTTGCCGCCGACGACCACCCGGTGAACCGGGCCCTCCTGTCGAAAATGCTCTCTCTCCCCGGCTGGCAGGTCATTCTTGCGTCAAACGGAAAAGAAGCCCTGGAGCTGGCGAAAAGGGAGATTCCCGACGTGGTCCTTCTCGACCTGGAAATGCCCGTCCTGGACGGACTGGAAGCCGCCCGGGCCATCAGGAACCTGACGCCGGTGGATGATCCGCGCCCCCTCCTTCTCGGCCTCACGGGCCATGATCGGGACAGGGCCCTTCCCCTCTGCCGGGAGGCCGGCATGGACGGATGCTTCACCAAGCCTTTTTCCGCCGGGGACATCCTCGGCGAGATCGCCCGGAGGTTCGGGAAAAGCTGCTGAGCGGTCTTCCCCGAGCTTTCCTTTTCCTGTCTTTTTTTCCTCCCCTCTCCACGTCCGCCGCATTTGACATTTTCCTGGAACAGGTCTATTCTCCCCTCTACGGAGGAATCGGATCATGAGCCCGAAAATCGCCCCCACCCGGGGAAACATGGTGAAGTTCGCATCATCGCTGAAACTGGCCGAGAAGGGACACGACCTTCTCGAGCAGAAACGGACCATCCTCCTTATGGAGCTGATGGGAAAGATCAGGGAGGCCAAGGAAATCCAGCGCTCCCTGGAGGACGTCTTCTCCGAGGCCTACTTCAGCCTCCAGATGGCCGGGCTTTCCCTTGGCATCGAGAACGTGGAGGAGCTCTCCTATTCTGTCCCCGAAACGGACGGATTCACCGTGAGGCTTCACTCCGTCATGGGCGTGGAGATCCCGAAGGTGGACCCCGTGAACAGGCCGCCCGAGCCGTGCTACTCCTTTCTCGGCACGTCTGGAACCATGGACGGAGCCTACCTTCACGCCACGGAAGTGCTCTCCCTCATCGCCAGGCTGGCGGAGGTGGAAACCTCCGTCTATCGTCTTGCGGTCCAGATCCGGAGGACCTTTCGGCGGGTCAACGCCCTGGAGAAGGTGGTCATTCCGTCCCACCGGCAGATGCTCGCGTGGATCGCCAACGTGCTCGAGGAGAACGACCGGGAGGATTTCACCAGGATGAAGATGGCCCGCGAGGGAATGGAAAACGAAGGAGGAGGGATCCTATGAACCTGAGCGAAGTGCTGACCGCCCTTCTGGCTGCGGAGGACGAAGCGGCGGATTCCGTGGAGGATGCCCGACGGAAGGCAGCGGACATCCTCCGGGAAAACAGGGAGAAATTCGCAGCGGACCAGGAAGCCCGGCTCACCGCCGCCAGGGCCCAGGCGAAGGCTATCGTGGAATCGGCCCGCCATTCCGCTGAACTCGAGGCGGCCCAGATCGCCGACATGGGGATGCGGGGCCGGCAGAAGATGAAGGACCAGTTTGCGGAAAAAGCGCCCCAGGTGGTCTCCCAGTTCGCTGAAGAGATCGCCGGGCGGTACGGAAAAAAAGGAGGGGCCTAGGTGTCCTTTCTCGCCGCGGGGGAACGGGCCGCGGTGACGGCGAAGGCCAGGGTCTACCGGGGAAGGCTTCTCGCACCATCCGATTACCTTCGCCTTCTCGAATTCGAGACGGTGGGTGAAATTGCAGCCTATCTCGCAAAGACTGAGGCCTACGCCCCATACATCACGGAACCGTCGCCGGAGACCCTGCACCGGGGAGACCTGGAGGCAATCATTAACTCCGTTCCTCTTCTGGAGGAAATCCCCTTCTGCCGCTACCTGGGGCCGGAACGATGCGCCCTGCTCCGGGCCTGGGGCGAACGGTTCGACGTGGACGTGATCAAGCGGGTACTCCGGATGATCACCACGGGAGTGGGAAACAGGGAAACCCTCCGGCGGAGGGTGGCGTCCGTCCCCATCACCGTGGCGGACGGTGAAAAGCTCCTAGCGGCCGAAAGTTTGCGGGAGGTCCTCGAGTCCCTTCGGGGATACCCCCTGTACGACATCCTCGCCGAACCCCTGAAAAAGATCGCGAAGGAAGGAGGCACCCTCTTCCGGCCGAAGATGGCCATGGATGCCTTCTTTCTCACCAGGATTCTCTCCGGGGGAAAAAAGCTCCCGGGGAGCGAAGGACGGGGCGTCCGGCAGATTTTCGGCACACGGGCGGACCTGATCAACATGTACTGGATATACCGGAGCCGCCGGTTTTTCTCCCTCACGCCGGAGGAGGCTCTCGGCCTCACGCTGCCGGTGCGGTACAGGCTGAAATTTGACACGTTGAGCTCCTTCGCCTTCGCTCCGGACGTGCCGTCCATGGTAAAGCTGCTCCGGACGGGCATCTATGGCGAGGCTTTTCGCACCTCCGGCGGAAACGAGGTTCCGGAGGTGGGAGAGATGACCCTGGAGCACAACCTGTACCGAATCCTCTGGAAGACGGCGTCGGCCATCTTCCGCTCCGGCTCCGCCGGAGTTCATGTTGTGTTCGCGTACCTTACACTGAGAGAACTGGAGGTGAAGGACCTGTTCACCATTATTGAAGACGTGCGGTACCACTACGACAGGAAGAAGGCCCGGGAATTCCTCATCCATCCCGCCGCCGCATCCTTCGCCGGCAGGGAAAGGGAGGTCGAACCGTCGTGGCTGTAGTGGAAATGATGGGGATGTCCCTCATCGGACCCAGGCAGGAGATCGAGGCACTGGCTGCGGAACTGCTCACCCTGGGAAACTTCGAGCCCGTTCCCCTGGAATTCGCCCTGGAACGGCGCCCAGCGTCCCTGTCTTCAGGAGGGGCCCGGATTTCCACCTTCCAGAAGAACCCCTACGATGATCTGCTGGACAAGCTGGTCTACGTCTGGAATGAGGCCGGAGCCGAATTTCCCGCCGAACGGGCCTGCAGCCGCGGCACCCCCTCCCTCTCCTGGGAAGAGTGCTCCCGGCAGGTGCTCGACGTGGCAAAAAAAATCGACCTCTGGAAGAAGCGGGCCGAAGTCCTGGAAGAAGAGCGGGAGAAGCTCATGGCGGCGGGGGCCTTCCTCGACGCCCTGGCGTCCGCCGACCGGGACGTGGAGGAGACCCTGAAGACCCGGTACCTTTCCATCACCTTCGGTCGCCTGAGCGCTGAAAACTATAAAAAGCTCGAGGAAATGGCCGCCGTCACGCCCCTGCTGGTCTACCCCGTGGTGGCGGAAAAAGGGTATGTCCTGGCCATCGTCTTCTGCTCCCGGGACTACCAGGAGGAGGCGGAAAAAATCTTCCGCACGGTCTACCTGAAGGAATACGCACTCGGCGACCTCTTCGAGGGTGCGGGGACGAACCTTCGGGAACGGCTCAGGGAACGGCAGCTCGACTCCGAGCGGGCCATCCGGGCTCTCCGGGATGCTCCCCGGAACTACCTGGGAAGAAGAAGGAAGGAACTGGAGCGGCTCTACTGCGCCGTCCACTCCCTCCAGAGAGTTTACGCCCTCTGCCAGAAGCGGGGTGAGATGAGCGGCATCTTCGTTCTGTCTGGAGTCATCCCCGCCCCGACACTGGGGGAAGTGGCGGAGAAGGTAGAACAGCTCGGCCCCAACACCCTGCTGCTCAGTGAAAAGGGAGCGGAGCTGGAAAAGCGGGGCAGGCAGCTTCCCACCCTGCTGAGGAACAACTTTCTCGTGCGCACCTTCCAGGAGATCGTGGCCCTCTACAGCCTCCCCTCCTACGGGGAGACGGACCCTTCACCGCTGGTGGCGCTGAGCTTCTGCCTGTTCTTCGGCTTCATGTTCGGCGACGTGGGGCACGGCTTCCTTCTGGCCGCCGGAGCATGGTGGCTGGCCCGGAAGGGGATACTCAAAAAAGCCTTCGCGTCGGTGATCCGCATCGCCGGAGTCTCCGCCATGGTTTTCGGCTTCCTGTACGGGAGCGTCTTCGGCTCGGAGGAAATCCTGCCCTCCCTGTGGACCTCCCCCATGCACGGCATCTCCGACCTGATACAGACCTCCCTCTTCGTAGGGGTGGCCTTCCTGAGCATGGGGATCATCATCAACATCCTGGCCCTGAAGCGGGAAGGACGGACGGGCAAGATGCTCTTCGACGGCGAGGGAGTGGCCGGTCTGCTGTTCTACTGGACCGCCGCGGTAACAGCCGCCATGGCCTTCACGTCGGGCGGAGGGGCCCCGAAACCGCTCCTGGCGGTCCTCGGGCTGCTCTTCCTGGTGATCCTCTTCAGCTCGGTGCTGGAGCGGCTCCTCTTCGGCCCCCAGGAAAAAGACGAGGGCGGCGTGGTCCACACCTTCACAGTGTTCCACGACCTGCTTTCCTTCCTGAGCAACACCGCCTCCTTCGTGCGGCTGGCGGCCTTCGCCCTGAACCACGCGGGACTGTCGGCGGCGGTGTTCATGCTCAGCGA
>Ga0334886_1004650_pt1 | contig 11022 bp, 7 predicted proteins | sample GraSluR1_MG_9_FD_207232 | JGI IMG/M metagenome (GOLD analysis project Ga0334886, IMG submission 207232) | Sludge microbial communities from methane-producing bioreactor in Wageningen University, Netherlands - Granular Sludge_27_06-R1 | ecosystem: Engineered > Bioreactor > Anaerobic > Unclassified...
CGGGCGCCGCAGCCAAAGGCCGGCGGGGGCCGGAGCGCATACGCTCCGGCCCCCGCCGCATCATGCAGACTACTCCAGATTCAACAGGCGGCTGCGGGCCTCCGAGAACTGGCCCAGGAGAAAGCTCAGCTTGTCGACCGCCGTCTTCAGCCGCGTCATGCTCTCCTGCATCTGTTCCTGGTTTGCCGTGATGGAGTCGGCGCGGCGCATCGCCTGTTCCTGCTTCTCGAGAAGCACCCGTACTTCCGCATCGAGCTGCTTCTGAACACCGTCGACCGTACGGTAGAGGCCAAAGATACTGCGGCCCAAGAAGACGAGACCCACCACGGCGACAGCCGCTGCCACGCAGATCAGGATGATCATGAGAAGTGTACCGAGGGCCATGCTGGTTATTGTAGAGCATCTGCGCCCTAACCGCTCGGTCTTGACTGAAACCGGTAGTCCCCCCACGGCCGGTGGGGCAGCCACCACCGGCGGGACGGCAACCGCCGACACGGCGGCCGATATCCTTGCTTCTGGTCCCAGGGAGTGGGCAGTCGCAAGGCCGCACGGCTGGGGTGACGCTGGGATCAGTCGAGTGCCGGGGCACCCTGCCTGGGCTGTAGCGGGAAGCGCCGAATGGTGTTGATGTCTTTGCGGGTGGAGAGCGCTTGGATCTTCACCACGTCGCCGGTGCGGGGAGCATGGATGAACTTGCCGTCGCCGATGTACAGCCCCACATGGTGGACGGGGAAGCCGAAGGCGATGAGGTCGCCCGGCTGTATCAGTTCCTGCGGCACCGGCACGCCCATCTGGGATTGGTAAACCGAGTAGTGGGGCAGCTTGACACCGTGCTGCCCCAGGACGTAGCTGGTGTAGCCTGAGCAGTCGAACCCGGTGGCCGGGCGGGAGCCGCTCCAGACATAAGGTATGCCGAGGTAGAAGCCGGCCGTTTCTATCACTTGATTGAGTAACGCGTCGTCGGCTTGGGGCAGCTCGCCGGTATAGAGTTGCCAGCCCGCCAAGCGCTCCTTCAGTTCTGCTTCGAGACGCTTTCGCTCTTCTTCTTGGCGCTTTCGCTCCTCTTCGAGAATGCGGGTCAGCTCTGCGCTCAGTCCGGCGAGGTACGCTGTGCGTTCTTCGAGCTTTGCTTCGACCAGCGTCTGTTGCGCCTCCAGCTGTCGGCGCACCTCGAGTTCCTCCGCCTTCTTGTCTCGCACCAACCCTTCAAGGCGCGTGACCTCCTCGACGCTCGCTTCGTAATCGGCTGCAATCTCTTGGTCGTTCATGGTGACCTTGGCAATCAGGAGCAGACGGTTCACGAAGTCGCCGAAGCTGTTGGTGGCAAGAATGATCTCGAGCAGGCCGTTGCTGCCGTTCTTGTACGTGGCCCGCAGGCGGGCGTCGATGACCCCCTGTTGCTGCCGATAGCGCTCTTCCGCACGCGCGAGCTCGCGGCGCAGGGAGGCCAGTTCGGCGTTGATGTCGTCGAGCTTGAGTTTGAGCTCGTTGTAGCGTTCGGTGAGTCGCTCGACCTCGCCGTCAAGGGCATCTATCTCGCTGTTGACGGCGTCGGCCTGAGCCTCGAGGGAATCCACCTGCCCCTTGACTTCACCTTGAAGCACCAGGGGTAGGGAAGTGCTTGTGGTGGGAACGGCCATGGCCTCGCTCGGCGCTCCGAGAAGCACAAGCACCAGGCCCATGATGATGGTCGGGACGAGGGACGCTGTAAAGTGCAACGCGCGGCCCGCTCGGTCGCAAGACGGGTGGGCGGCGGACGCCGGTGTACGGCGTTCTGAGCGGGTGTGTTGTGACTTACGCTGCACGTGGAAGCCGGTCATCGTGTTCGAGTGTCCCTGTTGCATGGTATCGGCTGTATGTAACGTCGGCATGAGGGCAAGGATACTTCATTGAAGCCTTCCTTGGCCTCCGTGGCCGTTTTCGGAGGCAAGTCGCCCTGCCTGCGGCGATCGCACCTCGAGATCCTGCCTCCGGGCATCATCCGGCATCCCCGTCTTTGAGCCCGGCCCTGAATCTTGCCCGGAAAACTACACGGCGGGAGCGAACTTGGAAAGCCTCGCCGCGTAGGCCTTTGGACCGATCTTGGCAGAGCACTCGGCTGCTGTGTTATACTCCAGCTTCACACGGCGCGGGGTGGAGCAGTCCGGTAGCTCGTCGGGCTCATAACCCGAAGGTCGCAGGTTCAAATCCTGCCCCCGCTACCATCACAAAGCCCCGTCACAAGCGGGGCTTTACTTTTGGGAAGCAAGCGCCGAAGACCCTCTTGCCCACGTCTTGCCCACGGTTTGCCCACAAGAATTGCGTCAGAATTGTGTGCACTATGCCCTCGGTAGTGCGCCCTCAACAATCTCGAAACCCCAGCACTCACAGGTGCGAAACGGGCCAGAACGGGTGGACCGGATTAGGCGCCTGGCCTCATCAGGGCCCCCGCGCTGATTCGCGAACGTGCTCTATGCCCGTGATAAGGTAAAGACAGGGGGCACCGGCGAGCTCAGATTGTCCACACGGGATCTTGGAGGACTCGGCATGACGCCAATCGCGGGTGAGGATGGAACTGCGAGCACCGTTCGCGCGAAACTGCAAGACGTCTTCGTGCTGTCGGGCGTTCCGACCTACACTTTCGTGAAGCCGCAGGAGTACAACCAGTTGCTCGTTGCCCTCCAAACACCGGGTAGAGGCATCGTGGTGGAGGGACCTTCGGGCATCGGGAAGACAACGGCTGTCCGAAAGGCGATAGCGGAAGCCGGGCTTGGCGACACGGTACTGTCGCTGTCTGCACGAAACCCCGAGGACGTCCGCCTCATCTCCTCACTGCACGAACAGTTACCGATTGGAACCGTCATCGTTGACGATTTCCATCGACTTCCAGACCAAAGCAAATCTCAGCTCGCGGATCTGATGAAAATCTTGGCCGATTGCGGCGCCATGGACAGCAAGCTGATCGTGGTGGGAATAAACAAGGCAGGGGAGCGACTGATTTCGTTTGGAGTAGACCTTGCGAACAGAATCGAGATCATTCCGGTTGAGTCAAACCCAGAACACAAGATCCGGGAGCTGATTGCGCAAGGCGAAGAGGTGTTGAACGTCGACATCAACGTTCGCGACGAAATCATCAGAGAGGCGCACGGCAGCTTCTATCTCGCACAGATGCTCGCCTACTACACGTGCTTGAAGGCAGAGGTTCTGGAGGCTTGTGAGATCAAACGTACGACTGAGGAGAGCTTCGAGCTGATCAAGGGGCAGGTGTTGCAGCGCCTCGGCATGTCGTTCCACGATACGGCGGTCGAGTTTGCCAGGGGCACCCGATTGCGACGAGAGGGACGTGCCCCCTATCTGCACTTGCTTCACTGGCTTGCCCAAAACGAGACATGGTCACTGAATGTCGACCGGGCAGCCGACCACCATCAAGAATTACGCGGCAGCGTCCTCCAAGTGGTGACGAAAGGATACCTGGAAGAGCTGATTGAGGGGTCGACGGCAATCAAGAGCGTCCTCCACTTCGACTCCACCAGTAGAATGCTCACAGCTCAGGATCCACAGTTCGTCTTCTACATCCGAAACCTGTCTTGGCCACAGTTCGCCGAGGAGATCGGTTACCTTTCAGTCGATTTCCCGGCCCGGTATGATTTTGCGCTCTCCTTTGCCGGTTCGGACAGGGATATTGCGGAGGCCCTTTTTTCGGCCCTTCAGGAGTGCGAGTTCGAAGTCTTCTACGACAAGAATGAGCAACATCGGATCTTAGCTGAAGATGTAGAGGAGTACCTGACGCCGATCTACAACTCGGGTGCGCAACTAGTCGTCTGTGTACTTGGGCCAGACTATCCGAAGAGGATATGGGCGAAGTTCGAGTCCGAACAGTTCAAGGAGCGTTTCAAGACCGGCGAGGTCATACCGATCGTCTTCTCAAACGTGGAGCTGGGACTGTTTGATGAGGCGTTCCGGGTGGGTCACCTTAGGTGGGACCGCGACCAGAGTATTCCTTCCCAAACCTCAACTTGCGTAGAGATTCTCTGCGCAAAGATGGCCGAACTTCGCAGACATCCGAAGGGCGCGGCGCTGGATGAGAACCGGCAGCTGGCCTTCGAAACCCAAGCGCGTGACGAAAAGGGGCACAACTAGGGGAGCATGGACACCTGCTTCGCGGCTGAATGAAGATCAAGAGAGACAAGTGCGCGGGCTGCCCGGCAGTCAGCCTGTTGGACGTCGAGGCAATAGTGCGTACGGAGGCACTACGAGCCGCCGCACTGCATCGGATGAACGGCCGTCCGAGGCTATTGATCCTCGCTGAGTCACGCCCGGCGAACAGGTTCGTCTATGACCCGGACACTGACTACGACAGCCGCCCTGGACTCAGAACCTATCTGCGCCGTGAGTTGACGGGGACAGATGATGATGCGGCTCTCTTCAGCTTTCTTGACCGCCGCAGGGTGTGGATCGCTGACTGCGCGCTCTGCCCGCTGTACCTTCTCAAGACGAACAAGCAGAAGCGGCACGCCGCCACCGCGTGCTTATTGAGCTATACGCGCGCCCACCTGGACCAATATCCGGAGGTGCCAATCGCAACGGTATTTCCAGCCCATCGTGGTTTTCTCAAGCTGGAGGCCCCCGATATCCAGGAACGCGTGGTCAGTGCATTCGATTTCAGGGACTTGTCCGGACTGCGGCAACTGGTCGATGCCGTCTGCTAGTCTCCCTGTTGGGTAGTATCCCAACGTACCAAGTGCGTCTCTGCCTCGTTGCCTTTGAGTACCCCCCCGCAGACCCGGTCTCGGGGTCGCGGGGTTCATCCTCGATACGCATCTGACTAGACTCGGCACCTCGGGCGATGAGGTCGGCGATGATGTCAGCGTAAGCCGCGGTTGTGGTGGAATGCCCCTAGGAGGTGCCAGGGAAGGTCGAAAGTAAGAAGCTACAGATGATCGGACAGCGCGTCGGACGCCAAGGCGCGTATATCCTCCTAATAGGCGGACCACGCAAGCAATGCAATGAAAGAGCCTGCGGGCGCGTCTTCCTTCAATAGCACCTCAGGCCTCCTCCTGTCTCTCAAGAGACGACCGCGGCCGACGGGTGCACGGAGCGCGCAATACTCACTTGAAAAGGCTGAGTTCCTCGGCGAAGCACTCGTCGACCACATCGGGAATGCTGACCATGAGTCCCCGCTCATACCTGAATGTCATCTCGGGATCCCCCATGAAAGAGAGCCAATTGAAGCTTGTGTAGACAGCGAACTTCTGGTCGATTAGCAGGACTTTTGCATGGGAGTTGCCCAGATTCCTAAGGTGTAGGTTGCGATGCTTCTGCTGGAGGCCGAGAAGTCTTCTCTCGCGCTGTTGGTGCCCCACATCGCCCTCATAGCCGTAGCCGATGTAGACATCAACTCCACGGGTCAGTGCACTCATTAGCAGCATGAAGAACGTGTCATCGGCTCCGCGGCGAATCCATGGAGATAGGAGCAAGAGTCTCTTGCGGCACTCCCGGAGTGCGTCTTCAAGAAGTGGCCTATGTTCCTCAACGGCAACCAGCTTAAACAGTCGACCGAGTTTGCCGGCCACTGTTTGCGGCAGTAGGGTCTCGCGGAGCGAACTCTCGTCCGGTGGTATGGCGTCACCACCTGATTGGTCACCGGTCTTGGCCATGCCCTCAGTGCCTTCGGTAATCGCCGGCGGGAACGGGTTCATCAGGGTCTCAACGAAGCCTGAGTCTATGCCGTACCTGGCTGCCCACCGAGCGAGCTTCTCGTCGATCACGGGGTCTGTGGTATCGCAAACCTCTTCAATGATCCCGAGCCTATCGAGGAAACCAGAAGCACCGAAGGCTTCCTCGTGCGCAAGCGATAGGCGACCGTTGACGACGAAGGCCAGCTGCCATTTGTCGGCATCATGAAGTGACCGATAGAGGACTCCGTTGGCGGGCATGTATCGTCGTACGCGCTTGTTGAATCCTGAAATGGCCAATACGGAGAAGGAGTGCTCGTCCGGAGAGCGTGTCTGCTTCATGACGCTCTCAAGGGCCTCCAAGTCGATTTCTTCTGGGGAGGGAGGACGGTCGGGCGATGGCGGAATATCGCGCATGCCCGCTGCTTCAAGTTGGGTCCTGTTTAGGAACCTCACCAGACCCGGCCAGACCGGACGTCGGAGAAGGCCATCGAAGTAGAAGGTTATGTGCTCAATCTCCTGCTTGGGGACACCGCCTGTCTCCAAAAGGTCTGCACCTTGGGGAGCAATCTGGAGCCGACCCGATTCGACCGTTTCCCGCACATATCCCATTCGCAACATGTCCGCAAGGACCGAGACCAGGAGTCTCTCCTCAATTCCGAGAAACTCCGAGATGTCAGAGATGGCAGTGACCCCTGCCTGCACGCACCTCAGCACATATTCCTCAACAGGATCGAGCTTCTGCTGTGTCAAGGTGAGAACGTCTGCATCGATTTGATAGACCGGAAGAGCTATCTGGGCGACGCTGACGAGGGCGTACCCCGGTCTGGCCAGAAACTCAGTTTCATACATTGAGTTGGTCATTGTTTTCTACACCTCTATTACCCTGCAGTCGCGGTGGGTCTTCACATAGCGACTCACGTCTGTCAGACAGCTCTCCGCGCCGGCCTTGACTGCGAAATCGAACGAACCCACAACAAGCAGCAGTTCGCGGGCTCGGGACAGGCCTACATTCAGTCTCTCCTGGTCCTCAAGAAAACCAAGACGACCACCGGGATTCGATCGCACCAAAGAGAAGATGACGACGTCGGCTTCACGACCTTGGAATGCGTCCACGCTCGATAACTCAAGTCGGATATCTCCCAGAGCTGCTCGGGTCGAAGGAAGCAGCCGCCCGATCAATGCCAACTGGGCAGCATAGCCCGTGATGACCGCTACGGAGGTTTCGGAACCCGACGCCGTCAGAGCGAGTTCCTTCAGAACATCGACCACGATCTCCGCCTCAATATCGTTCTGATAGCTCGTGCCAACCCGGCGTTCGGCTACGCCAGGCCGCCTGCTAGTGGAGAACCAAGTCACGCGCGATCCGGGCCATTCATCCCACCAGCCCGGCACGGCCGACCTCCTGCTCTCCAGTTTCCCATCGTAGAACACGTCGCTCACCAGATTCCCGATGGGCGGAACCATGCGGTACTGTGATATGAGTTGGCGCTTCGCGTCAACCGGCAGGTTCTGTTGCATATGGACGAAGAAGTTATAAGTGACATCTTCCCGACTGAGTCGGAAGCGTCTCAGCGCATCGGAGTCGTAGAGCACCTCACCGTAGTACGGGGGGAGTTGCTTGTCATCTCCGACAATCATCCACTTCCTGCTGACGGACAGGGGAATCATCACCTCACTAGCGTTCGCCTTTGAGGCCTCATCAATGATGCAGTAGTCGAACCCCCATCTGTCTATTCCTCGGTAGCTCGCCAGGCCAACGCACGTGGCTGCCACGATTTGAGCGTTCCCTATGACCAGCCACTCAAATGAACGGGACAGCCGCAGTCTTTCGCGCCACTGAATCTGAAGCGCTAACAGCTGCTCCAGCTGCTGGACGTCGGCAGAAGGATGCCGTGATGGGGTCAACTCCCGGAGTTCATCAGCGGTGAAGCTCGCGAAATCGCCGTCTCCCATTGCCGCGAGTTCAGTTGTTATCCTCTTCTCGTCTGCCTTGAGCGCAGCTATTCGTTCCTTCAGCAGATTCAGTTCCTCTCGATTCGCTATATGGCGTTCCGTGAGTGACGCGTCTCGCTGATCATCCTCAAGGAGGAACTCGTCCTGAACCTGGGATAGATCGGTAGTGGTGGAGACCTCCTCTTCCTCAACTGCCACGAGTCGCGACTCCAGCACGGCGGCCGACTCGCGAATGAACGCCAACCGACGCAACATTAGGATGAGTCTAAGCTCCTGAAGATCAAGGCCTTTGTCCCTTGACCAACGTTCGAGGAACCTTTCGCCGCTTCTCTCGGCGTCGGCTGCCCATTGGTCGACGAGGCTTCGCAGGAGAAAGCGCTCGGCGACTGGCTCCGCCACCTTCCCAACCGCGGTCTGAGCCAGACGGACGATTCTGGCATTTGGGTCGATGGCTGATATGCGCTCGATTGCGTTGTCCAACGCCACGTGGGTTTGGGAGCTAATGAGGATTCGACTCTCGGGACTACGTTTCAAGATTTGCCCGACAGTCTCGGCTATCACGGAGGTCTTGCCGGTTCCAGGCGGACCATCTACCAGAAAGAAATCCTTTGTACCGAGGGCCAACTCAACTACGTCCTTCTTGTCATCGTCAAGATACGGCTGTAGAAAGGTGTCCACTCTCTCCTGCGCCGGAGCGGTGACCTCGATCGGTCGCAGAAGCAGAGTCGCCAAATCGGCTCTGCAGCCGTTTCCCTCGGCAACGCGCTCCATGGCGGCTTTCTGCCTGAAGACAGCCGCGCGTCTCGCGGCAGCGTCCGTCTTCGCTGTACCCTTTCCAGAGAACTCGGTTAGGTTGCCCTCGTTTACATAGATGCAGATGGAATCGGGCGATACATCGTCGACCTCGCCCAGAAGCTTGTTGGCGGTGTCGTCCGTGATTTCGACCGGGTCTCCGATAGCCGCAGTGTTCTGCGCCTCGTCCACCGACTCGAGCCAGAGGCGGCGACCATCAACATAGGCCTGCGCGAACTCGACAGCCCATTCTGATCTCCGCTCGACGTAGTCTTTCGCATCAAGCACCCGTCTCCAGATGCCCAAGAGTCGTTGCTCTTCCTCCTGAGCCTCGCGCCTTTTTTCCTCGGAAGCGAATCCATCGACGGCGTATTCGATGTCTCTGACTACCTCTTTTGCAGCCGAGACGTCGTCTACATAGCCAAAGGAGAACCAATGAGGACAAGGCCAGGCCTTCTCTCGCATCTGCTCTAGTCGGGCCGAGGTTGAGGGGTAGACCTGGAGGATTGCCAACCTGTCCCGGGCGCCTCGGTTCGAGATCTTCATCTTGTACCGAAAACGAGTCCCTGCGACGGAGAAGGTCACACCGTCGGGGTCCGGCTCCCCGCCTCCGAATCGCCAGGGCTGAAAGCCGGCGCCACTGTTTAGGTCCTCCTCAACAAGCAGCTTCGCGCGACTCTCGCTGATATCACCCAGCTCATTGCGAAGGTCGCTGTGCGCTCTACCAGTGAGCTCAAGGTTGCAGACACCCGCGAGGTCTGCGTAGCGCCCCTCTCGAGCGAGTATCTGTTCGATGGTCTTGGACAACACCAGAGCGTTGACGGGTCGAACCGAACGATCCCGACTGAGGCATCTCGTCAGGAGATCCTTGATGCCCGTAGGCGCCTGAATGTTCTGGAGGGCCGAGTGCAGTTCCGGATAGCTCGTCACCGGTTCGGGTGTGCACGCGACCACGGAGAGTGCCGCGTAGCTGTATACGTCGTAGTCCTGCCGGTGAGCACCATCGAATTCAGGAGGGGCGAAGGGCACGGACCTGAAGTCACCAAGGGTTACGTTCTGGCCAACGAGCTCCTTGATAGTCGCTATGCCAAAGTCCGCGAGCTTGGGGGTCTGTTTGTCGTCCAGCAGTACGTTGGAAGGTTTGATATCGCGATGGATGACGCCTTTTGACTGCGCAAAGACGATTGCATCAAGCACCGATCTTCCGAACTTGTAGTAGAACGACTCCCACTGGGAGAAGCTGTGCTCGGCGATGAGATCCCGCAGATTGCCGCTGAGCCATTCGAGCACTATGTAGTGATGATCGTTGTCATCTGACTCGCCGTGGCCGAGAATCTCGACTATGTTGGGGTGTACCAGGTTCTCGAGCGCCTGGATTTCTCGCTTGTAAGCCTCCTGAGCAATTGATCCCTGAAGGGTCCGAGTGTTCAGGACTTTCACGGCTACGTGTCTGTGAGAATCGAGATCGTAGGCTTTGTATACGGTGGCCATTTGTGTTTCGGCCACCTGTTCTTCCACGGAATAGCGGGAGTCAATCAACAGCCGCTCAGCCGCCATGGTTCTCTCCAGGCGAACCTTTCATTTGAGCAAGACACTCCATCTGTATCCCCCTCAAGCGAAACTAGGCAACGCACCGCTCCTACTGCCTCACCCCAGGGTGGGCATGGACCGGAACTCATCTTACAGGGTTGTGTACGTCAAGTTGTGCAAAAGCAGAATCACGGTATGCAAGTGGTCTTCCGTGATGTCTTCTTCTTAGGCGGCCTCCTCCAGTTGACGTAGCAGTTCGCGCTTGTGCTCCGCGAGGAGTTGCATGTTGAGATAGCGGTGCTCCTCCAGCCAGCCCTCATGGGTCTCGACCGCCAGAGCCCGGATAAGCCGAAGACAGCTCTCGGTGTTGGGGAAGATCCTCACCACCCGGGTGCGGCGTGTGATCTCTTCGTTCAGCCGTTCCAGCATGTTGGTGCTCTTCAGGTGCTTGTGATGGCCGCGAGGTAGACGGTAGAAGGTGAGCGTCCCTGCGATGTTCTCCTCCACCCAGTCACAGAGCTTGGGATAGGTCTTCTGCCAGCGGGTAATCCAGACGGAGAGGTCTTTCTGGGCTTCAGCCACGTCGCGGCGGTCGTAGAGCCAGCGGAGTTCCTGCAGGCAGTCGTCGTTGGCCTTGCGGGGCAGGTGGTCGAGGCAGTTACGCAGGAAGTGCACGTAGCAGCGCTGCCAGGCGGCCTCAGGGAGCATCTCCATGAGGCTCTTGCGGAGCCCCTCGTGGGCATCGGAGACCACGAACTCAACGCCATGAAGACCGCGATCCCGCAGGGAAAAAAGGAAGTCTCTCCAGCTGGTCTGGCTCTCGCGGTTGGCCAGTTCCACCCCCAGGATCTGGCGATATCCTTCCTGGTTTATGCCGATGGCGATGAACACCGCCTGGGAGCGGATCACCCCACCTTCACGTACCTTCTCATAGCGGGCGCCCAGGATGAGATAGGGATAGGGTTGTAGGTGCCGGTGCGAAACTGACCCACTAACGCCGGTCGAAAACTGACCCCCCTCCAAGTGACGTAGGCTTCTCGGTGGACGAGGAATCTGCCGAGGAGGAGTCAGTGATCAAACTGGAGGAGTG
>Ga0334886_1004661_pt1 | contig 10998 bp, 4 predicted proteins | sample GraSluR1_MG_9_FD_207232 | JGI IMG/M metagenome (GOLD analysis project Ga0334886, IMG submission 207232) | Sludge microbial communities from methane-producing bioreactor in Wageningen University, Netherlands - Granular Sludge_27_06-R1 | ecosystem: Engineered > Bioreactor > Anaerobic > Unclassified...
GCGGCAATAGCCGCTGCGCACGATGCGCCACAGCGTCCACGCCAAGATCTGGTTCTCCTCAACATCCGCCGTGTGTTCGTGATAATGACAGCGCAGATTGGCGTCCCACGGGCGGCGTACGCTGGCCGGCACGTCGAAGCGCCCGCGGATATATGCCAGCCGCTGGTCTTCGGGCAAATAGGCGCGGTATAGCCCCTTGCGGCTGCGATCCAGGATGCGCCGCGCCAGCACGCTCGCCAACTGCTCGTACACCTCTTGCAGCGACTGCGTGCTGATCAAGCCGTGCCCGAAATCGAAACTGCTCAGGCGGTAGGCGTACTCGAACAGGCCGAACAGGTTGCGGATGCTCGTCTTGGGCTGCAATGACAGCGCCAGCGTCTCCGTCAGCCGGATGAAGCCCGCCCAGCCCTGCGCGGTCAATCGCCACTGACGTCCGTTCAGCGGCGTGGGCCCCTCGACGTTCACCATGCCGCGGTACTGGCTCTGCGCCAGTATCTCCGCCGCTTCCCACGAGAACGCTGTCTCTGGGAGCGACCTGGACCTGTACTCCTGTAGAACGACCGTCTGCTCAACGGGCGTCATGCCGTCTGGCCTTTTGGCAGAATACCCTCGGCAACCTTCTCCCAGGCGAATTCGGCGGCCTTATGCGGGTTGTCGAAGAAATACTCCGCCAAATACGGCTCGATCTCCATGCGCCAGATATCCTCGATGTACTCCTGGAGACGCTCGTGCAGGAAGAAAGAGATGCCGATGGCGTAGTGCTTGTCGCCGATCTCGCGGTTGAGCCGCTTCAACATCTCGATCAGCCCGCCGACGGCGAAGCCCGTCGCGTGGCGAGCGTGGAAGCCGCGCAGCACGTCGTAGTCCGGGTCAAGCGCCAGGAAGGCGAAGCGCCGCCGCAGCGCGTGGTCGACCAGGGCGATCGACCTGTCCGCCGTATTCATGGCCCCGATGATGTACACGTTCTTGGGGATGCTGAAGCGGCGGCTGCCGCCCGCCAAGGGGATCTCATCGTCGCGGTACTCCAGCAGGTACATCAGTTCGCCGAAGACCTGCGCCAGGTTGGCCCGGTTGATCTCGTCGATGATCAGCACGCACGCATCGTTTCGTTGACGCGCCTGCCGGCAGAACTCCAGGAAGCGGCCGGCCATGATCGGGTACTCCAGCCGGCCGTTGATTGACTGGGGGCGGATGCCCTGCACGAAGTCCTCGTAGGAATAGGCCGGGTGAAACTGCACGAGATCGACGAAGCCGTCGCCTCCGCCGACCACGTGGCGGGCCAGCGCACGCGCCATGAAGGTCTTGCCTGTCCCCGGCGGCCCGTAGAAGATGGCCTGCTTCTTGCGCTCGATGGCGCGCACCCACCGCGCCAGCTTCTCTTGCGAAAAGCCCGTTTCGGCCGCGCACTGCGCCAACGGATAGAGCGGCTGGATCGGCGGCTCGTCATCAGGTTCTGGAAGCTCCAGATACTCCTCGATGGCGGGCAGCGGGTCATCCTCCATCGCCAGCAGCGCCAAGGGGAACAGCAGCGCATGCGTCTGCGCCACGCGCTCCACCAGATCCGCTTCCGACATCTGCAGCAGCTCTTGCGCCGGGATCACCAGCGACACGTCCGGATAGTGGTTCTCCGGGTGGTCGAGGAAGTCCTCCAGGCTAATGCGCGGCTCCTGGGTTACGGTTCCGTCCTCTTCGACGGTGAACGTGTCGCGCCTGCCGAAGAGCAGCCCTGCCCCTTCCAGCGTCTCGTCCAGGATCTCTTTGAGTTGCCCTCTGTGCCGGGCGACGTTGGCTTCGAAGCGCCGCCGCGGTTCGCTGCCGTAATCGCCGATGTAGAAACCGCATTCCAGATACTGGAAGTTCATCCACATCGCCAACTGCGCGTCCTGCGAGCGCTTTCCGCCCTTGGGGTAGAACGCGCCCCAGTACCAGGGCCACGCCCCGCCCTGGCCGAAATCGTTCTTCAGGAACTTAGCGAAGATGCGGCGCTCCGTCTCCATGCGCTCGCGTATCGACTCGGGAAGCCGTTTCGCCACGTCCTGCAGCACCCGCTTGAACGGCCCCTCCACCTGCGCGACGAACTCCTCCTTGTGCTCCTGGTAGAACGCCGCCGTGGGCGTCGCATCCAGTTGCGCCAGTAGCTCGAACGTCTCTTCAGAGAACGGGCATTCCGGGTTCACGACGTAATCGTCGTCGAACAGGCGCGCCTGTGTGTCAAAGACTGCATCAATCAACTCCTGCCGGTGGACTCGTTGGAACTGGCTTTGCTCCCACTTGGCGAACAACGTCCCGATGTATTGGAACGATCGCTCGACGTGCTGTGCAAACTCCTCGGACATTTCCCTAACCGGCTTAAGTGGCAGTTCGTACACGGCCACGGGCAACGCAGTGGGGAAGGATTTGAAGGCGCCCCAGTGCTTGTATTGCGCCAAACCGGGGCCGTCCATGAGCAGCGCCAGGCTGATCCCCTTGTCGCCATACGCCTTGGGCCCGCGCAGGTCCACGACGACCCACTCGCCGAAGTTGAAGCGGATTACCTGCGGATGCGCCTTGGGCAGCGTGAGCACACACAGCTTGTTGTCCGGCCCCTCCACCGCCAGCCACGTCATGCACTGGCGCAGAAAACCGAACGCCCACTCCGCCTCCTCGCGGTCGGCGAAAATCTCCGAGAACGGCTCGGCCAGACTCGAATCCGCTGTCGAGGCATCCCGTATCCCTGCAAATGTCTTGGCCTGTACTTTTCTCAGCGTTTGCGTCCATCCATACTGCGTGACCTTTCGCCGGCGCGTATCAGTCCACTCGACCGGCAGCCGGTGACCTTGCTTCACATCCGGCTCGAAGTAGTAAGGGCCGGTGACGATGCCGATGCCCAGCACCTCCTTCGTACCGCGATTGGCGACGATGTAGTCGCCCTCTTTGATGACGCGAGCAAAGGTCCACACTTCCTCCAGCGCCTTTTCGATCTGGTCCTGTTGGCCCGCGATTTCGTCGCGACGCTTGACAAAGTCGGCGCGGCTGAGTTCGCTCAGGTCACCCAGTTCGTCCCAGCCCATGGCGATGAAGCCGCCTTCGCGGCACTCGTCCCATTGCCAGGCGTCCTCGCCCGGCGCGATTTTCCAGCACTGCGTCTTCAGCACGAACCCTTTGACCGCCACCAGCCAGTGACAGAACATGTCGAACACATCCGCCGGCGGCAGGTCCAGCCCGGCGCTGCTCAACAGTTCGTCGAGCTCGGCGACCACTTCCAAGGCCGTGGCGTTGAGCTTCGGGTAGTCCGTCAGGTCGCTGGAGTATTTCTTGCCCGCCAGATAGTTGACGACCGCGCGCGATTTAGCGTTGATCAGCGTGAACTCGTCCGGCCGCAGCGCGTTCAGAATCGGCGAGAGCATGCCCGCCTGGAAGCCCTTGACGTTGCGCAGCGCTGCGAAGTCGCGGCAGGCCGCCTGCAGCGCCGCCGGCTCGTCGTTGCAGCGCTTGGCGAAGTCCAGGATCGCCTGAGCGACCTTCGGCCAGTCCTCTGCTCGCACCCAGCGCTTCGACTCGTACCACTTGCGCACGTCGCCGACGATCGATGGGGCATAGTGAATCCACGCGCCGATCTCGCGGGTCAGGATGTTGTCGTTATAGGGCAGCAGCTTAAGCAGGACCAGATTGGTGATCTCCTTGCCGGCGGCCTGGGCCTCGAGCACCGACGTGAAATTGTCGCGGCCCGTCTGGCGCGTCGTCGCATAGACGCCCTGATGCCAGACGCCATCCTCCGTGGCCGGGTAGGATGCCAGGAACTCCTGGAACAGGTTGGCGATGCTCGTGCGAATGGACGGATCGATCATGGCGAAACTCCTTGAACCGGCTATGCGCCCGCATTCAGCAACGTTTAGTTATGCGCGGACCCTCATCCAGCCACGCGCCGGCCCGCCGCGCGCAGGGCCTCGACCTGCGCGTGCAGATTCTGCTCTTGCGTGGAAATGCGTGCGTACCCGATTAACATCGTCCCGCGGGCTTACTAGAGGCGTCGTGAATATGGGGTGCAGAGGAACGCTGCTTTGTGCCAGTATAGCACACAGGCCCACAACGCGTCTCTACGTCAAACGTCACGCGTCAGACGTCACGCGTCATTATTGACGCCTGACTCGCCACAAACCGGCGGCCCGCACGCCGGCAAACGTACACCTGCACGCGGGCCGAAAAGCGAAAAGTTTTCGGTTTTGCCGGCGGCGAAAGCGCGACAGCGTGGTGGGGCGCGGGTCACGAGTCACAAATCACGCCTGACGCCTGAACCGTGACGCCTGATACCCGCCGCCTCAGCCAATCCGCAACCGGCCATTACGGCTCTACAATCTCGATCCGCTCCCCCCACGCCAGCACCGGGTCCGACGCCTGCAGCCACGGCTTGGGCTGTAGGCTATCGCCCTGCTGCTCCAGCCATTCGCTCCACGCCGCCACATCCTTGCCCAGGTCCTGCCCCGTGATGGCGGCAAGCTCCGTGTGCGCATGCTCCGCCATCAGCCCGCGGCTGTCCTCCAGATAGCTGATCAGGATCACATAGCCGGCGGGACTGCCGCAGCGCGCCAACGCCCGCCCGATCACCAACTCCAGATAGGCCATGCGCTCCTGCAGAAAATCGGGCTGCATGCCGCTGCGGTGTACGTGCTGCCGCAAGACCGGGTAGCCGTGAAGCTGTTCCAAAATGGGGATCGCCGCCGGGTCGCCTAGCCGTTCCGCCCCAAAGCACACGCCCACCACGTAGAAATAGTAGCTCGACTCCTTGTCCACGATCTCGTCCGCCGTCGCCGTTGCCAGCAGATCTACGATGCGCCGCCACACCGGGATGGCGCGCGGGTCGCGCGCCGCGCCCAGCGCGTGCAGGATAAAGGCGATGTCCGGCGCCGCGTTCTGGTCCGGCGGGAAGCCCGCATGCCGGATCTTGGCCGTGCGCTTGGGCAGGGTCGGCCCGCCGAGCTGCGCCTGGATCGCCTCGATCAGCGTGGGTACGCATGCCCGCGATCCGGCCAGCGCCAGCGCCTCCGCCAGCAGCACGCGCCGCTCGCCCTCGGCTTCGGCGTGCGCCTCCTCCAGCAGCGGCACGACCTGCGGCCCGCTGCACAGCAGGTCCACCAGCGGGATGCGCCCCTCGAACACCTCCATCAGCTCCATGTCCGAATAGGCGTGGAGCGGGCGGCCGGCGTCGAGTTGGGCGATCAGGTTGCGCAGCGTCTCCTCGTCCGCGGGCAGCGGCATCAGCCGCCGCGTCAAAATGCCGGGCGGCAGCGCATCCGCCGCCGCCAACTCGGCCTGCAACTCGGCCACGTCGATGGCGCTGGGCGGCACGCCCTTCCGCACCGCCTGCACCGCGGCCAGCGCCGCCGCGCCGCCCAGGTTCTCGATGTCGGGCTGCATGCGCGGGGCCGCCAGCGCGTCGTGCGTAGCCGAAAACGCCTTGCCCGCCACGATGATGCCCTCCAGCCCCCTCGGCAGCAGCGCCCGGTACGGGATCTCGATCTCCAGGTTGGGCGAGATCAGCCCGATCATCACCCAGTCCGAGTTGCTCTGCCCCTTGATGTCGTTGTTGCTGAAGGCCACGTTCACCACGTCCGGCCAAGCCCGCCGCACCAACTGGTCCGTCAGCGTCAGCGTCACTTCCCCGCGGATGTGCCGGCTCTCGCGCGGCGCCAGATAGATGCCGTGGTCATGGTCGCGCTCCTTGCGCCGCCGCCGCTCGTCCAAAATGGCCCGCGTGTAGTCCTCGATGTTGGACACGTCGACCATGCTCGTCTTGACGTTGCGCGGCTTGCCCGGCTGCGCCACCTGCGCCATATACGTGTACATCAGCGCGTGGTCCCGCTCGGCGCCGTACACGTAGTCGGCGCCGGCAAAGGCCGCCACGTCCCCGTCGCCCGACGCGTCGATCACCGCCTCGCCCAGCAGCGCCGCCGGCCCGTAGCGCGTGGCGACCACGACGCCGCGCACCCTCGTCTTCCCGCCGGACCCCTCTGACGACGGCTCCACCACCGCCCCGACCATCAGCGCGTTCAGCGCCAAATCCACGCCGCTCTCCACGTTGGCGCGCAGCAGCGCCTCAAGCTTCGCCTCGATGCTCCACGTGGGCAGCACCCCGGACTGGCGTTCGTGGCGCAGCCGGTCGTGCATGGCGTCCACCATCGCCATCACCTCGGCCGCGTAGCCCACCCGCCGCCCGTACCAGTAGGTGTGGATGCCGCCGTACGTCCCTGTCCCGCCCAGGCCGGGGTTCATCTCCGCCAGCACCGTGTGCATGCCGCGCCGCGCTGCGGTCATGGCGGCGATGGCGCCGCTCGTCCCGCCGCCCGCCACCAGCACATCACACGTACGCAGCGCCGGGATCGCCTGCGCCGGCGCATCACACCAGGCGTACCCGCGCCCGCGCTGCGGCTGCTGCGGTTCGCGTACGGTCAGCGCCCCCTCTTGTGTCGCCGCGCTCGCCTTGACCGCTTCCAGGCCGCGCCCAGGGGGCTCCCGTTCCGCCCAGCGACGGACCAGCGCCTGTCCCAGGCTGCTCCCCAGGCTGCACGCCGCAACCGGATCCGGCACAACGCCGGTCACCGCTGCGTTGGCGCACCACACGCCGCGCACCGGCCCCGCCAGCTCGCTTAGCGCCAACCCCTGCGCCCACGCCTGCGGCCCGACCAGCCGCGTCGTATGCCGCCCGTGCAGCTCGTATGACGACCCCGCCAGAAACGCCTTGGCGAAGGCCGCATGTTCCGCCAGCAGATGCGCGGCCACGTCGAACGTGATGCGCCGCGCCAGCTTCTCGCGTTGCGTGCTGCTGAATACGTCGCTGCCGCCGCCGGGCAGCCGCAAGGCGCACTCTACCAGCGCGTGGTCCTCGCCCCGGTAGCCGCGGTGTACCGTCGCCTGCTCCACCCCCAGCTCCGCCGGCAAGGACAGCGGGCCCGGCGCCAGCCCCCTCACGCCCGTGAATTCCAGCGTGCGCCACACCGTCTGCTCGCCCTCGGCTCCTTTGGGAGCGGGCGCGAATTCCCCGCCTGCCACGCGCGCCAGCACAGCCGTCTCGCTGGCGTCCACCGCCAGCGTACAGCCCAGCGCTTGCCGCCCCGACTTGTTGGCGATGATGATCCCCTGGCAGCCGTCCTCGCCCGCCAGGATGCCCACCGGCAGGCTGGAGTAGAGGATCTTCACCCCGGCAGCCAGCAGCAGGTCCTCCAGCACGGTTTTGAGCCCATCCATGTGCAGCGCGATCTCGCCGGCTCCGTCGCCTCCGTCAGCGCTGGGCACAGCCGCGCTGCCCGCCTCCACGCACGCCGCCAGCACCGGCGGCAGCGCGCCCTCCTGCGGCGCGGGCAGCCAGGGTCGCATCGTCGCCGTCACATCGCTGCCCAAATAGGTGCGCGGGTCGATCAGGGTCACCGTGCGCCCCGCCGCGGCCAGCGCCAGCGCCGCGCACACCCCCGCCAGGGACCCGCCCACGACGACGGCATCCCCCTGCGCCAGCAGCGGAAGACGGCTGTTCGGATAGTGTATGTTCACGTGCGGTTCCTCCTCATACCCCTTCTGTCATGCAATGTCATGTTGAGTAAATGGTCTGTTCGCTAAATACGTACACTGTCATGCTGAGCGTAGCGAAGCATCGCTACTCCTATTCAGCGAAATTCTTCACACCGTTCAGAATGACAACTACCTAGAGATCAGACCAGTGAAGCGCGTCCTGCCGCGCCGTCGTTCGACGCATAAGATGCGCGGGGCGGTAGATTGAGTACTGTGTAAAAAGGAGGGGAGACACGCCATCCTGGCGCTTCACACCTGAAAGGAGAATACCGCGGCTCCCGCTCGAGAGCATACGCCGAAGCCTGAACAAGGTCAAGTTGATTTCCATGAAAGGGCAGTCGATGGAACGGAAGAGGGCTCAGACTAATCCCGAAAGTCTGAGCCCTCATGCGACTCCGCATCGATCAACAGATCGACATACCCACAGCGAACCAGATGCAACCACGCCTAACGAGCGCCGCCAAACAGCAGTGTCCGGTCGATCAATGTCCCGGGTGTTGCATGGCCCCCGCGTACGCGAGCGCAGGCTCGAATGCGTTGAGCAGAGCCATGCCGCCGACGACCAGCAGCGCCACTGCCCAGATCAAGTCAAAGTTCACCCATTTGCTGCGCAGCACAGCCAACCCCAACTTCTTGTAGACAATCCAGGCAGTCGCCGCCATCACCGCCAGCATCGCCAGCGTGTGTACGCCGATGCCCAGCGCAAACTCGGCTTCCGCCGGGTGGCCGTGTGCCGCGTGTACGCCGGCAACCCCGACCAGCACGGGGGCGACCATCAGCCCGGCCCCGTGGGCCGTAGCCATCAGAAAAGACCACCAGGTGAGGTCAGCGGCGTTGACCTTCATGCCCACCCAGCGCGGATGGCGTTGATAGTTGATGACCTTATGGACGCCAAAGGCGATCAAGACCACCGCCATCAGCGCCTGGAGTCCGGCTAAGGGGATGAACTGCGCCCCTGCCAGCACGACCGCCGCTACCGCCGCCACTGAAGCCGCATGTCCCAGGGTAATGGGCAGCAGCGCCTGCCATATGGCGCGGCTGCTGCCCTGCTGCAGGCCCATCGAGAGGGCGAAAAGCCATCCCATGCCCGGGTTAAGCCCGTGATAGGCCCCAAACCCTGCCATGGCCAGCCACGGCGTCAAGGCCGTCAGCCCGCCTATTTGGTTCAACTGCTCAGCCAGGGTAACAATAAGAGTCTGTAGATGCATCTCCACCCTCCAGCCGCACCTGATGCGGTCGCGATTCGCCGAAATCAACAAAGAATTCGGGGTTGAACGCGATCCCGCCCGCGGGATTGACGTCAAGCTGCACCATCCAGCCGGACAGGATATCGGGATAGAACTGGTCATCCCACGTGCTGTAAAGCGAATTGGTAAAGTAGACGCGCTTGCCGTCCCGGCTGATCTCCACCATCTGCGGGCCGCCCAACAGCGGGCCCGGATGCTTGGGATGGCCGGCCTTGTTGGCGATGCCGCCGATCTGTACCGTGCCGGTCAGCCTGGGCGCCAGCGGGTCCGACACGTCGTATTGGTGCAGTTCGCCCGTGCCCCAACACGAAACATACAGGAACTTGTCATCCACAGATAGGTCAATATCACTGATCAGCGGCGGCACGGCCTTGAAGCCCTTGAGCAGTGGCGGCAGGTCTTCCTCGGCCGCGGGCTGAGCCGGGATCGAGATGGTCTTGACCGCGTCCCATGTGTCGTCCTCGTTGCGGAACCAGGTAAAGATCGAGGCCGACAGATCCTCGAGGCTAATCACCACGCCGGCAAAGCCGTAGGTCCTGGACGGGTCGTGGGCCGGGCGTAGCTCCAGCACCATCTGGTGCTGTCCGCCCAGGTCCAAGGTCTGCACCAGGCGCCGCTTGCGCAGGTCCCAGAAGTGGAGCCGGTGACCGTACTTGCCAGCAAGAAGATCTTCCGGCACAATGCCGTTCTCGAACTGATGGGGCTTCGCCCACTCGCTTGTGACCATCACATCCTGGTTCAAGTGCCACCAGAAGTCATAGGCCAAGTCCTGGTCGCCGCGCTCCTTCTCCCACGGGCCGATGACATCATAGGTCAGGTGATCCAGCAGGAAGATCCCGCCAGGACCGCCGTTGCCGTTCCCCGGCCCCAGAGCGTTCATGTAGATGGCATCCGGACCGCAGTGTACTGTATGAGGGCGGCTGTAGCCAGCGCGGCCGATTACCTCGTCCGGCTCCATAATCTTGCTGATGTGCGGCTGGCGCGGGTCCGGTTTGGTATCCACCACATAGATGCGCGAGGTGCGCATACCGGGCACGATCAGATAGCGCCGCTCTAGGTGGGGGTGGGGTGCAGCCGGACAAAGCGCCGAGCTGCACGCGTTCCAGCCGAAATGGTGCAGTTCGTCGCCCACATACGGCAGCGTCAGCGTATGTACAATCTGGCTGAAGGTAGGCGAGGCAGAGTCCAGGTCCACCACGGTGATGGCGTCCGGCTTGCCGTTCTGCACGTTCATGGCGGCGACGTACGCAAAGCGCTCGGTGGGCGCTTGCATGGCCATCTTGGGGGACGGATAAAAGGTGGGATCAGGCGTCCAACGTGACATGGTTCGGTTCTCCTCTTCAGGTGTGGAACAGGCGGACGTGGGGGCAGCCCCCTCGCCACCGACAGCCGATGACGCCGCCCACTCTAGAGGAAACGCGCTTGAATGTCTCCACGCAAAAGGCTTGAATCTCACTACTCGAAAGAATGGAGAAATGGATGGGAAAATGGAAGATAGGGCAGATCAAGCGAACCGGTTGTATCAACTGAATCAACGCGAACTAGAGATTTTACAAAGACTAGCAAGCGGATTGCCGGACCAACAGATTGCCGACGAACTATCCTTGAGCTTGAACACAGTCAAGTGGTACAACCGCCAGATCTTTCATAAGTTGGATGTCCGTAATCGCACCCAAGCCGTTGCTCAAGCCACAGCACTGGGACTGATCGATGCAGAAGCTACTCCAGCTTCTGCGTTTTTTCAGGCAAACGACCAGACATCAGCTTTACATCGCCGAGAGGCAGAACCGCGAATCCATTTCGCCATTAGTTTCGATGGAACCCGCATTGCTTTTGCGATTGCCGGGAACGGCCCGCCGCTGGTCAAAGTGGCCAACTACATGAGTCATCTGGAGTACGACTGGAATAGTCCGGTGTGGGAACACTGGTTGGAGGAGTTGTCCCGCGACCACACCCTCATCTGCTCCGACGAGCGCGGCACCGGGCTGTCAGATTGGGACGTCGAGGATCTATCGTTTGAAGCGTGGGTGCGTGATCTCGAAGCGGTAGTGGATGCTGTTGGCGTCAGACAGTTCCCACTCTTTGCCATGTCACAAGCCGGCCCGGTGGCTGTAGCCTATGCCGCTCGCCATCCGGAAAGGGTCACTCATCTGATTCTGCACGGCGCATACGCGCGGGGCTGGTTGAACCGAGACTTGACCGAAGAGCAGAT
>Ga0334886_1004666_pt1 | contig 10982 bp, 9 predicted proteins | sample GraSluR1_MG_9_FD_207232 | JGI IMG/M metagenome (GOLD analysis project Ga0334886, IMG submission 207232) | Sludge microbial communities from methane-producing bioreactor in Wageningen University, Netherlands - Granular Sludge_27_06-R1 | ecosystem: Engineered > Bioreactor > Anaerobic > Unclassified...
GGCATAGTCAACGTTGTGTACAAGCGGAAGGACGGCGGGTACGGCCTTCTCGAACCTTCGGAGTGATTTTCCGTCGCAGCGGGCGGCCCTTGCGCAGGGCTTCGGATCGTCAACTATCGATCCTTACTGGAGAATGTTCTCATTGCTCCGGATTTTATCCCGCCTGAACGGGTAGGGCAGGTTTTTTCCCGTCCGTAACCGTCGATGCGAAAAGGACCCGAAAGGGTCCTTTTTTTCTGGAAAAGAGGAACAGCATGCATGAACTCTCTCTTGCCGATGCGATCGTATCGGCCCTTTCAAAGATGTGCGAGGACGAAGCATGGGGGAAGGTGAGAAAAGTTCGCCTTCGGGTCGGCGCTCTCCGTCAGGTTTTTCCCGAAATGCTCGAATTCGCATTTGAAACTGTGGTCAAGGATACGCCTCTTTCCGGGGCGCTCCTCGAAATAGAGGAAATCCCTCTGGAATGGAGATGCCTTGAATGCGGTAATCGCTGGCGGGAGGATTCCGGAGTCTGTCCCTTGTGCGGCTCTTTTAAGAGAGAGACGCTCGCGGGGATGGAACTGGAAATTCATTCGGTGGAGGTCGAAGAAACATGAACAAAATAGTAACGCTGCAACAGTCCGTAATGGCTGAGGATGAGAAATTCGCCGCCGCGATCAGGGACAGAAATGCCCGAATGGGCCTTCTGATGGTGAACATCATCGGTTCTCCCGGCTGCGGGAAGACCACTTTGCTGGAAAAAACAGCGCTTCAGGCCGGCCTCTCGATGGCGGTAATCGAAGGCGATCTGGCAACCGACCGCGATGCGGAACGATTGGCTCGCCTCGGAGTACCCGTCGTACAGATCAACACAAAAGGCGGATGCCACCTTGAAGCCAACGTAGTTGAAAAAGCGATGGAATCGCTTCCGCTGAATACGTTGGACGTTCTTTTCATCGAGAACGTCGGCAACCTCGTCTGCCCGGCGGAGTTCGATCTCGGGGAGGATTTCAAGGTTGCGGTACTCAGCGCTCCGGAAGGGGCCGATAAACCGTTGAAATACCCGTATCTTTTCACTTCCGCCACAGCGGTGCTCCTGACCAAAACCGATCTGCTCCCTCATCTTTCTTTCGACATGGAGATGTTTGCGGAAGATACGAAGAAACTCAATCCTGCCGCGCCCGTGTTTCAAATCGATTCCCTTTCGGGCGCCGGCGTCGATCAGTGGGTCGGCTTTATCAAGTTGAAAGCCAAGGAGAAGAAAGCGAATGTTCGATGAACAGCGGCAAAACAGCGTACCCGGGATGGAAAAAACCGGACAGGAGCTTCTGGAAAAGCTGAATCCCCGTCAGCGCGAGGCGGTGGCGTACTGTGACGGCCCGCTTCTTGTGCTCGCCGGGGCGGGGAGCGGAAAAACACGTGTCCTCACGCACAAGATAGCATACCTCATTGCCGCCGGAGCCGCCAAACCCTGGGACTTTCTTGCCGTTACCTTTACGAACAAGGCCGCGAACGAGATGAAAGACCGCGTTCGCTCTCTCGTGGGGGAGGGGGGCGGCGATATGCAGGTGTGTACATTTCACTCCTTCGGTTTGCGTTTCCTTTTCCGGAACAGGTCTCATCTTCCTTCCGTCGGTCTCCGCGAAGGGTTCGCCATCTTCGACCGGGGAGACAGCCGCTCCTTGGTAAAGGAGATTATAGAAACTTTCAATCTTGATCCGAAGCAGTTCGAAGCCCCCGCGCTGCTCGATAGAATTTCGACGGTGAAGAACGACTGCCGTCCCGTTTCATCGGGGAAATCGCCACTTTTAGAAGGAGTCTACGCCGACATTTTTTCCGCATACAACGAAGCTCTCCGTCGTCAGAATGCGGTCGACTTCGACGATCTTCTTTTGCTCCCTTTACAGCTTCTGTCGGGAGACGAAGAACTGCGTTCAAAGGAACAGTCGAGACTGTCATGGGTTTTGGTGGACGAATACCAGGACGTGAACCGTCCTCAGTATCTTCTTTTACGTAGGCTCGTCGGCGACCGAAACAAAATTATGGTGGTCGGCGACCCTGATCAGTCGATCTATGGGTGGCGCGGCGCCGATATGGGAATGATCCTGAACTTCGAGAAGGATTTTCCGTCCTCGAAAGTCGTGGTTCTCGATCAGAATTACCGCTCCTCGGGAAACATACTCGGCGGAGCCAACGCGCTCATCGAAGGGAACTCGGCCCGCCGAAAAAAGGATCTTTGGACCGCGCGCAACATGGGAGAAAAGATCTATACAATGCTGGGGAAGAGCGAATACGAAGAGGCGGATTTTCTCGTCTCCGAGATACATCGCCTCCACGACCGGGAAGGGTACGGTTTCGGGGATATAGCAGTCCTCTACAGGATCAACGCTATGAGCCGCGTGTACGAGCAGAAATTCCTTGAAAACCGGCTTCCTTACAGAGTCGTGCGGGGAACCGCCTTCTACGAACGGAAAGAGGTCAAGGATGTTCTTTCGTTTCTGCGCGCCGCCGTAAACCCTTTCGACCGTGTTTCGCTCTCCCGTATCGCGAACATCCCCGCCCGCGGTCTTGGAAAGAAATCGCTCGAAAAGGTCTTCGAGTTTATCGACTCGTCCGCCCCTCTCCCGCCCGAGGAGTTTTGGAGCTCCGCGGCTTCCCGCAAAGTGATCGACGGAAAAGCCGGGGCCGGTTTCCAGCAACTTGCGGAGCATCTGGCGCGTATTCTCCATAAATCGGACGACCTGAACGATATTCTTGTGTATATACTGGACACGATGGGGTATGAAGCCGTACTCCGAAACGACGACCCCGAAGGGTGGGAGGAGCGGGTCGAGAACATTCGGGAACTCCGGTCCATCGTTCCGTCGGGGGGAGATCTCTCGGAAATGCTTGCCGAAGCGGCGCTCTTCACCGACCTTGAAACGCTGAATCTGGAAGAAGGCAACGCCGTCAATCTCCTGACGCTTCATGCGGCCAAAGGACTCGAGTTCCCCGTGGTCTTTCTCGTCGGGATGGAAGAGGCGGTTTTTCCTCACTTCAAATGCCTCGAAGACCGCGAAGGTATGGAGGAGGAACGCCGGCTCTGCTACGTGGGGATGACACGCGCGGAAGAGCGCCTTTATCTCTCCGGAGGCCGTTCGCGCCGTCTTTTCGGCACGACGTTCCGCAACGGACTCTCACGCTTTCTCTGGGAAATCCCCGACCGCTTCAAAAGAGTGGACGACAGAGGCGAGGAGGAGAAAACACATGTTGGTTTCAGCGGTAACAGGAGACGTTGGGGCTGGTAAATCGACGCTGACGGCTTTCTGGAGGGAAAGGGGGGCGTCCGTGATCGATGCGGACGAGATCGTCCGGGTCCTCTGGACACGCCCGGAAATCATCACCGCGGCCGGCTTTCGGTGGGGAGAAGGAATTTTCGACGGGAAGGGGGCCGTACTCCCTTCCCGCGTCGCCGCAAGGGCATTCGCCGATGAAAAGGAGTACCGCTGGCTCTGCGATCTTTTGCACCCTCTGGTTCGAATCGAGATGGAGCGCAGAGCGGCGTCTTTGGACGGATGGATCGTCGCGGAGATACCGCTTCTTTTTGAAAGCGGGCCTCCTTGGTGGGTCGATGTGAGCGTCTACGTAACGGCTCCGGAGGAGTTTCGCTCGTTACGGAACAGTGTGCGCGGATGGAACGAGTCTGAGATTCCGCGCCGCGAGTCTTTTCTTCTGCCTTCGGATGAAAAACGAAGACGCGCCTCTCTGATCATGGAAAACTCCGGGACGCTCGATGAGTTTCGCGCTCTGGCGATCAAACAGGCCGAACTCTTCAAACGGGCGAACGCGCTCGTGCGATGCTCCGTGCTCTTTCAAAAAAACGAGGATGCACGGAGGTACGCGGAGTATCTTCATAAAGAACGTTTGGGAAGCGAGTGCCTTTGCGTTCCCGTCGAGACGTTCGACCGAACTGAAAAGGGATGGTCCTTCACCTTCTTTACGCTTGAACACTGGTTCTCGCTTCTTTCGCAGCCTCACTGCATGGATTCCGCCCGCGGGCCGTATATAGAACGGATACGCCGCATTCCTTGGCCGCGAAGGCTTGCATTCTTGGAGGAACTTCGTCCGTGAAGGTCATAACGAGCCATATGGGAAACGATTTCGACTCCCTCGCGAGCATGGTTGCGGCGCAGAAGCTCTATCCCGACGCAAAGCTGTGCCTCTCGGGCTCCGCGGGCCGCACGGTACGCGAATTTTTAAAGAAGAACGCTTCTCATTGGACCGTGCTGACCCCGAGAAAAGTCAAGTTCGACGAGATCACCATGCTCATCGTCGTCGACGCCAGATCGCGTTCACGAATCGGTCCTTTCGCCTCGTTGCTCGGGAAAAAAAGTATTGCTGTCCACGTCTATGATCACCACCCCCCCTCGAACGACGACATCGACGGCGAATTTCTCGCCATAGAACCCGTCGGCGCGTGCACGACGCTCATGGTGGAAATTCTTCTGGGAAAACGCATCCCGATTTCCCCGCACGAAGCCACGCTCTTCGCGACGGGCATCTACGAGGACACGGGCGGACTGACCTTCAGCGGCGTCACCGCGAGAGATTTCGCCGCCGTTTCCCGCCTGAAGGAGATCGGAGGCGACATCGCTTCCATCCCCTCGTTCATCGAAATGACATTTTCAGCCCTTGAACGCCGCATACTCGACGCCCTTGTTGAAAATGCATGGGTGCGCTTCGTCAACGGTGCAAAGGCGGTTTTCTCGGCGGTTTCCGCTCCATCGTACGTAGACGGGCTCTCGCTCTTTGTCCACCGTCTCAGGGACTATTTCGAGGCAGACATCGCCATCGCCGCGGTCAAGATGGATACCAGGACGTACCTCGTCGGACGAAGCTCCGAGGAGGTTCTCGACATGGCGGCTTTCCTCACGCCCCTCGGCGGCGGAGGCCATCCCCAGGCCGCGTCCGTGACGCTGCATAACGCGAAACCGTTGCCGCTGGTCAGAGAGATGGAACACCTTCTCAAAGACGCAGTAAAACCATCGCTCACCGCTGGCGATATCATGACGTCGCCGGTTATGGCGGTACCCCCGGATTCTCTTGTGGACGACGCCTACAGGACGATGCTCCGTTACGGCCATTCCGCGCTTCCGGTAGTCAAGGGGAAGAATATCCTTGGTTTGATTACCCGAAAAGACCTTGACAAAGCGCATCTTCACGGCTTCGGCAAGACGCTGATCCGCGAGTTCATGACGGAGGGAGTCATTACAGTTCCGTGCGACGCCTCCATCCGCGAAGCTCACAGGATCTTGGCGACCCACAGCATCGGCAGACTTCCAGTTGTGGACGGGAGACGTATCGTGGGCATCATCACGCGGACGGATCTCGTCAAGGCCTTGTATCCGCTTTCCCTCCCCAAGGAAGAGCGGGAAACGACTCCGGAGCTTCCATGGATGGAGGACATCGCCCCTCTCTTGGACGAACAGCTTCCTCCGGAGCAGAATACGATTCTTGCGCTTCTGGGGGAGCGGGCCGAGAAGCTGGGAATGCGGGCCTATATCGTCGGAGGGATCGTGCGCGACCTTCTTCTCCGCAGAGAAAATCTCGATCTCGATATCGTCGTCGAGGGAGACGCGATCCGCTTTCTCAAGAGCTTTGAAAAAGACGGATTCAGAGTCTCGGTCCACGAACGGTATAAAACAGGGACCATTACTTTTTCCGGCGGCGTCAAGGTGGATGTTGCAACCGCGCGAAGAGAGTTCTACGAGTTCCCGGTAGCCCAGCCGAAAGTCTTCAGCGACTCTCTGAAACACGATCTGTACCGGAGAGATTTCACGGTGAATGCAATGGCTGTTTCCATCAATCAGTCAACGCGAGGCGTTCTGGTCGATTATTTCGGAGGACGCATGGATCTTCGCCGCAAAATGCTGAAAGTGCTCCATAACCTGAGCTTCGTCGAGGATCCGACGCGAGTAATTCGCGGCGTGAGGCTTGAGCAGCGGCTTGGTCTCACAATGGAGGACAACACGCTTCGGCTGATACGCAGCTGCATCCGCGGCGGCCTTTTAGTCCGTCTTTCAGGTTTCCGACTTAGGAGCGAGCTGGAACTTTCATTCCGTGAAAAATTTCCCTGGGCTGCTGCGCGAAGGATGGGCGAGTTGGGGGTTTGGGATGTTCTCTTCCCTGGAATTCGCATTGGCGAGAGCGCTCGCAGGACCTTCCGCAGGCTCGGCGCTTTCCTGGCCAGAATATCCCGGGATTTCCCGGATTTCAAAGGACGCCAATGGCTTGCGTTTTTCTCCGCGTTGCTTATGGAGTCCTCCGAAAATATACGTATTTCGGCGCTCGATCGGTTGAATCTCTCTGAATCCGAACGCGGAATTGTAGTAAAATGCCTCTCGGGGTTGGGCGCCGCGGAACATACGCTGGGAGGACGATCCAGCCCGCTCAACTCGGAGATTGCTGAATTTCTCGGCGGACACGACCCTCTGGAAGCATTCTTCTGGAGCGCCGCTACGGAACGCTGGAGAGTTCGCCGGAGAATACTTCAGTATCTGACGCGTCTTCACAAAGTTCGCCCGCTTCTTTCAGGAGGCGAGCTCCTGAAGATTGGATACGCCGCCAATCCTCGTATCGGGGTCATCCTCGAAAAATTACGGATCCTGCGCCTGGACGGTGTTGTTCAGACCAGGGAAGAAGAGGAAGAATACGTCGAAAAACACTTTCCGCTGTAGTGCGCGCCACGCGGACGCTTTCGTCTCTTTAAAACGCCGGTGCGTTCCGATGAGATGCAGGAGCACGTTCTGAACGGCGGAATCCGGAAAAAAGGTTACAACAAGTTAAGGAGAGTGACTATAGTGTTACGAATGCCTGGTATCGCAGATCTGCTTCTCAGTGTTCCCGCTGTCCTGTGGGCAATTACATTCCATGAGTTCTGCCATGGATACATGGCGTACCTACTCGGCGATCCGACTGCGGAGAGGGCGGGGCGTTTGACGTTGAATCCGCTCCGTCATCTTGACCCGATAGGAGCGTTGATGCTGCTTGTCTTTCGATTCGGATGGGCCAAGCCTGTTCCCGTGGATCCCCGCTATTTCAAAAATCCGCGGAGGGACATGCTTCTCGTTTCCATAGCCGGGGTTTCCGGAAACTTTTTAACTGCCTTTGTTTTTGGTATGCTCGCGCGCTTTTTCCCGTATGTGTTTCTGGCGAATACGGCGCTCAGGCAGTTTGTAGTTCTGATGATTTTGATCAACCTCGGACTGGCCGTGTTTAACCTCATCCCCATACCCCCCCTCGACGGATCGAAACTTCTCTATCCGTTGCTGCCCTCCTTCATGCTCGAAAAATACTTCTGGTTGGAGCGGTACGGCTTCTTCGTACTGATGATACTGGTGGCTCTCGGGGTTGTTCAGGCGATTATGGGGCCTATCGTGATGTTTTTTTTCCGTCTTCTTCTCCTATAGGAACGGAAGCGGATTATGAAACTTCTGATCACGAACGACGACGGTGTTTTTGCTCCCGGATTAATCGCGCTGGCTTCTTTTTTGGCGGACAGAGGCGAGGAGTGTACCGTGGTGGCGCCCGACAGGGAGAGAAGCAGCGTAGGACACGCGATTACGCTCAACCGTCCGCTCAGACTCTGGAAGCTGCCTTCGGGACCGTATTCTTCCAAGTGCACGGTGTATGCATGCGATGGAACACCTTCGGACAGCGTTATGCTGGGTCTGGAGGAGGTTATCCCCGAGCCGGATCTGGTGCTTTCCGGCATCAACCGCGGGCCGAATTTGGGCGATGATCTCACCTATTCCGGCACCGTTTCCGCGGCGATGGAGGCGCTCATTCTGGGACGCCCTTCGCTCGCATTCTCTCTGAATTGCAGAGAAACGGACGAAGAACAGCATTACGAAACAGCCGCCGCTCTTGCCGGAGCGCTTCTCGATTTTTTGCAGGATTCGCCGCTCCCCGAAGGGGTACTGCTGAACGTAAACGTCCCGAACGTGCCGCTTGCTCTGCTGAAGGGGATAAAAGTGACGCGGAAGGGCGTGCGTCTTTACGAAGGTAAGGTGACCCGTTTGAAGGACCCGGCAGGCCGCTCCTTTTTCTGGGTCTCGGGAAGACCGGAGGACAGGCTCGAGGAGGGAAGCGACGTTTGGGCTGTTGCCGGCGGATTTGTTTCCGTGACGCCGGTGCACATGGACATGACGCACTTTCCCTCTTTGGAGACTCTCACGGCGAATGGAGCAGAAAAAATAAACTTTAAGTAAGTGATTTTCATTTGCTTGACATATGTTTCGTAGTCGGTATAATATCCCTACTCAAGCGTTTTGGCGATGATGAGGAAGAGTACTCCGCAGCACAGCGACAGAGAGGACGGGCCACGGCTGAGAGCCCTTCCGGCAGGTCGCGGAGGAAGAGAGCCTTGGAGCCGGTTTCGAAGAAAGGCCTCGGCCAAGTAGAAACGGACAGAGAGGGCGGATGTTCCGTCAAAAAGGGTGGTACCGCGGGTTCAAGACTCGTCCCTGGTATATAGGGACGAGTCTTTTATTTTTTTAGTTCAATTACTCTTTTGGAGGGATAACGATGTCGAAAAATGGAAAGGTTGTCCTGGCGTACAGCGGCGGTTTGGATACTTCCGTAGCGGTCGTGTGGCTCAAGGAGCAGGGGTACGACGTCATCACGATGACGGCGGATGTAGGGCAGCAGGCCGTCGACCTTGAGGCGGCGAAGAGCAAGGCTCTTCGTACAGGTGCCGAAAAAGCCTATGTTCTTGACCTGAAGAAACAGTTCGTGGAGAAATTCGTATGGCCTTCATTGAAGGCCAACGGGATGTATCAGAGCGTGTACCCGTTGAATTCCGCGCTCTCGCGTCCGCTGATCGCCGAGGTCATGGCGGAGATCGCCAAAAAAGAAGGCGCCGTAGCCGTCGCCCACGGGTGCACAGGCAAAGGACAGGATCAGGTGCGCATCGAAGTGTGCACCAACGCGCTCAATCCCGATCTCGCAGTGCTCGCCCCTGTCAGGGACTGGCATTTCTCCCGCGAGGCCGAGATGGAGTATGCGCAGGCTCACGGCATTCCTGTTCAGGCGACGCACGCCTCCCCGTACAGCATCGACGACAATATCTGGGGGCGCTCCATCGAATGCGGCATTTTGGAGGATCCGTGGAACGAACCGCCTTCCGATGCATACACCCTGACATGCGAGCCTCAGGAAGCCCCGGATCAGCCTGAATACGTGGAGATCCTGTTCGAAAAAGGAATCCCGGTCGCTCTTGACGGCGTGCGTATGGACGGGCCCACACTTATCGATAAACTGAACTGTCAGGCGGGGAAACACGGAGTAGGGCGGATCGACATGCTCGAAGACAGGCTCGTCGGTTTCAAGAGCCGCGAAGTGTACGAGTGCCCGGCCGCTATTACCCTAATCACCGCGCATCGCGCCCTCGAGACTCTCACGCTTGACAAGCGCGTTCTTGCGACGAAGAAAGAACTCGAAGTCAAGTTCGGCGAACTCGCCTACGAAGGGTATTGGTTCTCTCCGTTAAAGGACGCGATCAACTCCTTCATCGACACCACTCAGGAGTATGTCAACGGCGTCGTTAAAGTCCGCCTTTATAAGGGAATGGCCGTGGTGCGGGGGATGAAATCCGGAAAGTCCATCTACAGCGAAACGCTTGCAACCTATTCGGAGGACGATGCCTTCGATCACTCCGCTGCGGTAGGGTTCATCAAGATCTGGGGTCTGCCGATCAAAACGTGGAGGCAAGTCCACGAGAGCAAGGAAGCCATAGAAATTCCGGCTCAGTAAAAGGACAAGAAAAAACGGAGGAACCGAGGATATCCCGGTTCCTCCGTTTTTTACAGAGTAAAAGCCTCGTCCGGAGCGCAATGCGCCCCCTCAAGATCATTTCGCGCCGTTCGGACGGCGTCTTCCTCTTTTGTTGACCACGCATCGAGCTTGTCCGCAAGATCCTCACGTACAAGCGCAAGGATACGTACCGCGAAAAGCGCCGCATTCTTTACCCCGTCGATGCCCACTGATGCCACCGGCACGCCGGGGGGCATCTGCGCAACCGAGAGAAGCGCGTCAAGTCCTCCGACAGTTCCGGCGTTCACCGGGATACCGATGACAGGAAGGCGCGTGTGCGCCGCGACAACGCCGGGAAGAGCGGCTGAGAGCCCCGCGGCGGCCACGAGGACTTTGATTCCGCGTTTCGGCGCGTTATTCACGTAGGCGACGACGTCATCGGGTGTTCTATGAGCCGATGCAACGGAAATCTCCCAAGAAACTCCGAAAAAAGCAAAGACATCCTCGACTTTCTTGACCAAGGGATAATCCGATTTTGATCCGATCAGTATCCCCACTTCAGGTGCATGTAATGACATGTTAAAGGCCTCCTTTTCCCGGTTTAACCGCCCTTCGGGCGATGTCTCTCCTGTAGTGCATATTTTCGAAAGAAATTCGTTCCACCCCATCGTAGGCGTTAACGAGAGCTTCCTCCAGTGATCTCCCGAGTCCGACGGCGCTGAGGACGCGTCCGCCCTCTGTGACAATCTTTCCCTCAAGAGAGAAGGTTGTGCCTCCGTGGAAAAGAACAAAATCTTCCATTGAGGAAACATCTTCGAGCCCCTTGATCTCTTTTCCTTTCTCATACGCGCCGGGATATCCGCCGGAGGCAAGCACCACATCCACCGCCCATCCGGAAGGCTCTTCCCACCGGAACTCTGAAAGGCGACCTTCACAGCATGCAAAAAGCATTTCCGTAAAATCCACCTCCAAAAGAGGTAGGACAACCTGCGCTTCGGGATCTCCAAAACGCACGTTATACTCGATCACGCGGGGAATCCCGTCGGGGGCGACCATCAACCCTGCGTAAAGAACGCCGCAGTAAGGCACGCCATCTTGGCGAAGACCGTCGAACGTAGGGTCGAGAATTGTCCGCCGCACTCTTTCCAGAAGATCTTCGCCGACCCAGGGTACGGGAGAGTATGCGCCCATACCTCCTGTATTGGGGCCTT
>Ga0334886_1004668_pt1 | contig 10980 bp, 8 predicted proteins | sample GraSluR1_MG_9_FD_207232 | JGI IMG/M metagenome (GOLD analysis project Ga0334886, IMG submission 207232) | Sludge microbial communities from methane-producing bioreactor in Wageningen University, Netherlands - Granular Sludge_27_06-R1 | ecosystem: Engineered > Bioreactor > Anaerobic > Unclassified...
TCTTCTAAAGTTTTAACACTTCCAAAACAATTAATGGATAAAATAATTAAAATCTTGGGGGAAGAACCTTATGGTTTTGATATTGATGTTGATAAGAAAGGAAAGGTTACTGGAGAACCTTTGTTTTTGAAAAAGGGGAAAAAGTAAAACAAGAGATAACTTTATATTAAAAACCTATTTAGATTATAGTATGAACGAAGCACAAACCCGAACAGAATTAATTGATAAACAATTAAAGAACGCAGGTTGGATAAAAAGATATATAAAAGAAGAAGTAAATTCTGTTAAATCTAATTTTAAAATCAAAGAATATGTACTTTCTAAAGGAAGAAGTGACGATTCTGGCAGATTTATTGACTATCTGCTTCTTGCAGAAGATAATTCTCCTATCGCTTTAATAGAAGCAAAAAAATTTTCAGCTTCAGAGGATAAAGGCAGAGCACAAGCTAGAACATACTTAAAAGATATTGAAAAACAGATCGGAGAAAGAATTTTTGTTTTTTTAACTAATGGCCATAATTGGCTATTTATTGATCGTAATGGTGTAGAGAGATATGTTAGTGGACCTTTTTCCCAGTCAGATTTAATGAGAAGAACAGAATTACACAGAAAAAGAAGAGATCCTACAAAAATAACTATTGGAAGGATTGTTGATCGCCCAAGAAATATGATTATAGTTAAACAATTAATGGAACATATTCAAAAAGGACATAGATTGGCTTTAGTTTCTATGGCAACGGGAACAGGTAAAACAAGAGTTGCTATGTCTATGATTGATGTTTTACTTAGAGCAAATATCGTAAGAAATGTTCTTTTTATTGCAGATAGAATTGCTTTAACTAATCAGGCAAAATCAGCAGGATTTAGAGAATTTTTCACAGAAGCAGTTGTTGACTTAAGAGAAAATCCAAAAAGTTTTCCAAACGGACTTTATGTTACAACTGTTCAAACGCTTAGAAGTGGAAAGAACAAGAAATGTTATGAAAAATTTAGTCCTGGATTTTTTGATTTAATTATTTTTGATGAAGCACATAGATCTATCTATGATCCTAATCGTGAGGTTCATAAATACTTTGACGCTATAAAAATAGGTTTAACTGCTACACCGTCTAATGCAGAAAGTAGAAATACCTTTGAATTATTTGGTTGTGATGGAAATAAACCAACAGTTGAATATTCCTATGACGAAGCCATAAGAGACGGTGTTCTTGTACCTTATAATGCACAAATGATTGATACTCAAGTATTATCATTGGGTATTGAGGGGGCAACACTTTCAAAAGAATTACAACTTCAATTAATAAAACAAGAAGAAGATCCAAAGTATATGATGCTCCCAGGTGCTGCTTTTGCCAAAGTTTTTATGGATGATAAAACTAATGAATTGATTATTAGGGAATTTTTAAATAGATGTTACAAATCAGATGAAGGAAAACCGGCAAAAACAATATTCTTTTGTGCAAATGTCGCCCATGCAAAATATATTAAAAAATTATTCAATAAATTAGATCCAAAATTAAGTAATGATGTTCAAATTATTATTTCAGAGATCTATAGGTATACTGATGAGATTGCAAGATTTAAATTGGATTCAGAACCAAGAATTGCACTCTCTGTTGGTGTTCTTGATACTGGGGTAGACATCCCAGAAGTTTGTAATTTAGTTTTTGTTAAGCCAGTATTCTCAGGAATCAGATTTTGGCAAATGTTGGGAAGAGGAACAAGAAACTTGAATTCGTGTAAACATAAAGAATGGCTTCCAAATATGGAGAAAAACAACTTTTTGATTTTAGATTTTACATTGGGGGGGCATTCAAATGTTAAATATCATCATTTAAAACAAGCAAAAGAAGCAAAAGCCGGAATTGATGCTTTAACAAAAATCTTTTTAAATCGGGTCGATCTTTTAGAAAAAAAATTAGATTCTACTCAAAAAAAGTTTGTTGAAACTAAGATTATTGATGATATAAATGCATTAAACAAAGATTCATTTATAGTTCGAGAAAAATTACCAATTATTAAAAAAGTAGTTTCACGAAAATTCGATTTGAAAGAATATGTTTCTGAGTTGAGGAATGAAATCGCACCATTGATATCATTAAATCCTGGTAAAGATCCATCAATTATTTCATTTATTTTACAAGTTGAAAAATTGTTTGCGTATATTTTAGATGGCAATATGGAAAAAATTTATGATGTTAAAATATATGTGAAAGAAAAATTAGAGAATATACTCCAAAAAGACCATTTAGAAATTATCCAAGAGAAAAAAGAAAGCATCATCAGAGTACTACAAGATGTATTTTGGGATGAATTAACTTTTGAAGATGTTGAATTTATGATAAAAGAATTAGCCCCACTAATGATTTATTATGAGAAGAATCCTAAAAAAATGATACAAATTGATGCTCCGGATCTAGTTTTAAAAGTTGAAGATTTTAAGAAGGAAGTTAAAGAAGATGAAGAATTGAGATTATTCTTAGAAACAAATCCACTTATTAATAAAATCAAAAGTGGTGCGGGAATTACATCAAATGAACTTCTTGAATTGGAGAATCAATTAACAAAGATTAAACCAGGAGTAACTATCGAAAATGTTCAAAGGACACAAAAAATCGATTTCTTAGTGTTTTTAAGAAAAATTCTTGACTTAAAACAAGAATATGATCCTAAAGAATTAATTGAACGGGAATTTGATGCACATATTATGGGTGGAAACCAACATTATAATTCAGAACAGATAAAGTTCTTACAAGTTTTGAAAAAAGTATTTTCTAGGACAAAACATATTGAATTGAAGGATTTTACAGTTCCTCCATTATCAAACGAAAGGCCTCTCGACAAATTCCAAACCTCTGAACTCCAGATGATTGTCAAGGAATGTAATAGAATAAAGATGAAATAATGGTTAACCCAGGGTTAACCAAAATAAGAATGTTTATAAAATGTTATGTTCACAATAACTATATGGTCAATAAACCAACAAGAGTTCAGGAAAATAAAGTTGTGATGGCAAAATTAACTAGGAGAGACTTTATTAAATTACAAAAACACTGCAGTATAAAAAAGGAAACTGTCAACGCTGTTGTAAAAAAAGCAGTTATGGCAGAGATTGAATCTCCTATCCCACATATGCTTGCGGGAAGAAACATTTTTATCTATAATAAATATAAAGATAATTACAGTTGGAAAGTAATACTTGACAACGGCCTAAGAATTGATATTGAAGATGATTTGCCTGCCGAATATGTTACACAACTTTTTGATTCACTCAAACAAGCAGTTGATGAAAGAAATACATATATTAAAAAACAAAACAAAGATGGAGTACCAATACCAAGTAAATTAGTGAGGAAAGAATTATGAAAACTAAATTGCCAGACGGATGGAAAGAGATTGAATTGGGTGAAATCTTAGAATACGAACAACCAACTAATTATATTGTTGAAAATGAAAATTATGATGATCAATATAAAACTCCTGTTTTAACAGCAGGAAAGTCTTTTATTTTAGGATATACTGATGAAAAAGAAGGCATTTATACTAAGTTACCAGTTATAATATTCGATGACTTCACTATTTCTAGCAAATATGTTACTTTTCCATTCAAAGTGAAATCTAGTGCAATGAAATTATTAACCCCAAAAACAAAGAATGTTAATTTAAAATATATTTTTTGGTTGATGCAAACTATCAAAGTTAATTCAGTATCGCACAAAAGATACTATATCTCAAAATACCAACATATTAAAATCCCACTACCTCCCATTTCGGTTCAAAACAAAATTGTTTCAATCTTAGAAAAAACTGAAAAAGCAAAAGAAATGCGAAAAGAAGCTGATGAATTAACAAATGATTTTTTGAAAGCTGTTTTCTTTGAGATGTTTGGGGATAAGAATAAGTTTGAAACAAAAAAATTAAAGGAGATAGGTCAATTAAAACACGGTTTTTTATACCGACCTACAGATTACGTTAAACAAGGTATTATTACTATAAGAATCGGAGATTTTGATGAAGAAGATGTGTATATAACAGAAAATGTTAAAGTAGACTCATCAAACCTTGAAAAACATAAAGAAGAAATAATTCGTAAGGGAGATGTTATTATTGCTTTATCTGGGGCAACCACAGGGAAATCATGTTTAGTAAAAAAAGATATTGTTGCCCTCCAAAATTATCGTGTGGGGAGGATAATTACTGATAAAAAAATTATTCTTCCCGAATATATTGCTTATTTCATAAAAACAAATTATTTCCAAACATTAATCAAGAATAGTTCTGTAGTTTCTGCCCAACCGAATATAAGTAAAGAAAATTTTGATAATTTTAATATTCCTTTACCACCTATTGAACTTCAAAACAAATTTGCTTCAATTGTTAAAGAAGTTGAACAAATAAAAGAACAACAAAAACATTCAAAAAAGCAAATTGATAATTTATTTAATGCTTTAATGCAAAAAGCATTCAAAGGGGGGTTGATAACATGACTGAAGAAAAAAAATTAACAAGATGGGAAGATAGGTATGATATTATTAAAACTATAAAAGTTTCAGATAGAAGTTTTGGATGGATGCATTTAGTATTAGGTAAACGTAAAAAAGATGGAGAATTAGTTTTAAGATTAAAAAGATTTAGAAATTGGTTTATGATTCCTTCTGAAAAATATTTAAAATTTGTAAAAAAGATGTTGGACTTAGGAGCAAAAGAATTGAATTGGACAAACGAACTATCAGAAGAAGAGATAGATAGATTGATTAAAAAAAATAAAGAATTAGCTGAGATTAAGGAAAAAAAGAGAAGTGAAGTACGTTTACAAAAAGAGATAAATCAAAAACTGTTGGAACAAATTACAGTTTTAAGAAAACAACAATTTGATTTGAATTTAAAACAGTTTAAAGACGATCTGAAAGAATTTAGGGGTTTATTAAATAATAACAAAGAGAAAGACATTCAAAACTGGTTATACGAACACCCATGGTTTTTTGGTCCAAAGTATATGGAGGGCAGTAAGGAAGAAATAAACAGAACACAAGATAGGATTGATTTTATGTTGCAAAGATATGATACATTTTATGATATTATTGAATTAAAACTTCCAGGTATGCCCATATTTGTGGGGGAAACAGAAGACCAACCGCAACAAGAATTATCAAGAAATTTTCAGATGTCTGCAGAAGTTAAGAATGCAATCTCACAAGTAATAGGTTATATAGAACAATATAATTTGGATAAAACAAATATGTTTTATGAAAAAGGGATTGATTTACATAAACCAAAGGGAATAATTATTATTGGAAAATCTAACCCTCAAATAAAACGGGCTCTAAAAACTCTCAACTCCTATTTACATGATATAGAAATTTTAAGTTATGAAGATGTTCTTGAAGAAGCAAATAATTTTGTTAAATTGATAGAGAATAGAAAAAAATTTCCCAAAGAGGTGAATTAATATGTTAGATTCAGAATTAAAATCAAAAATAAATTTATTGTGGAATAAATTTTGGAGTGGTGGAATTTCTAATCCTCTTCAAGCCATTGAACAAATGTCTTATTTAATTTTTATGAAAAGACTTGAAGAGGAAGATATTGCAAGGGAACAAAATGCAAAATTATTAAATGAAAAATATAATTCTATATTTAAAGGGAATGAAGATTGTAAATGGTCTAGGTGGACGGAAATGCCAGCTGAACAAATGCTTGAACACGTAAGAGACAAAGTTTTTCCTTTTTTAAGAAAGCTAAATGGTGGAGAAAAATCAGTTTATTCAAAATACATGAAAAACGCTACATTTTCCATACCTACTGCTTCATTGCTTGCTGAAGCTGTAAAAATAATAAACGATATGCACATCAAAGAACAAAATAGGGATACAAAAGGTGATTTATACGAATATTTACTTAGTCAATTGCAAACTGCAGGTAAAAATGGGCAGTTTAGAACGCCACGACACATAATTAAAATGATGGTTGAAATCCTCAGTCCTAAATACGGCGATAGAATATGCGATCCTGCCTGTGGAACAGCAGGTTTTTTAGTTGCGGCTTTTGAACACATTCTAAAAAAGAATACTTCTGCGGAATTGGCTAAAGAAAGAAATTATGTTGGGGACAAACTTAATGAAAACCAATGGGCCATTTTAAGAGAAGAGACTTTGTATGGTTATGATTTTGATGACGTAATGCTCAAAATCTCATTAATGAACTTAATGATGCATGGCATAAATAATCCAAATGTTGAACAAAGAAATACTTTATCAAAAAGGTATGATGAATCAAACTGCTATGACGTAATTCTCGCAAATCCTCCTTTTAAAGGGAGTATTGATGAGTCAGAAATCGGTGAGAATTTCAGGACTAAAACAAAAAAAACAGAGTTATTGTTTTTGGAATTGATGTATAATCTATTAACTAATAGTGGAAGATGTACTGTTATTGTTCCAGATGGAGTTTTATTTGGAAATTCAAAAGCACATAAAAAGATAAGAGAGCTATTACTTGAAAAATGTAGATTAGATGCAGTTATATCTATGCCCTCTGGGGTTTTCAAACCATATGCAGGTGTTTCCACTGCTGTCCTTTATTTTACAAAAGGAGAGCCAACAAAAGAAGTTTGGTTTTATAATATGGAAGCAGACGGCTTCAGTTTAGATGATAAAAGAGTAATTATTGAACAAAATGATATCCCAGATATCTTAGAAAGATTCAGGAACAGACATAAAGAAAAACCGACTGACAGAAAGAAAAAGTGCTTCTTTGTACCAATTAAAGAGATCAAAGATAATAATTATGATTTGAGTATTTCAAAATATAAAGAGATAGAATATGAAGAAGTAAAATACGAAAAACCAGAGGTTATCAAAAAGAAAATTCTTGAACTGGAGAATAAAATTGTTGAAAAGTTAAAGGAGATAGAAGTTTAGATTTGAATTATGATTGTGGAAGTGAGATAAATGAGTTTTTCAAATGAAACTAATCAAAAAAATATAGTTGTGGCAGTCGTAGAAAAAAAGAATTTAGATAAAAAATATATTCAAATCTTAGATGAACTTATTGATAAACACAATACACTGATTTTTGATTATTTTGAACACGGGGATAAAAATTTATATCCCGAAACTATATTTTTATTTGGATGTTTGTCGAGATCAGTGGATTTATTGCTAGGTTGCCTGAATGAATTAAAAGAGGAGAATATACGTTCATTTTACACATTATTAAGAGCGCAAATTGAAACCGCAGCTTACATTAATTACTTAAAGATAAACCCCAATTATCTTGATGTAGCAATTCTTGGGGGAAGAAAAGAGGATAAAGGAAAAAAATCTATTAGTGTTATAACTATGATTAAACATCTGGACAAAAAAATACCAAATATCTACAATCAGTATGAAGAACTAAGTGAAAGAATTCACCCAAATAGTGCCACATTATACACAAATTTTAAACAATTAAAAAAAGAGGATAATAATAGAATCTTTGAATTTTGTATGAAGGGTACATTAGATAAAGATACTTATGAAAAATACTTACAATGGACAATAAAAATTGTTATAAATATTCTTTCGTTGATAACTGTAGATCCGAAAGAATCTTGAGCACTCCTCACATATGTTATCAGAGCTCCAGGTTCTCATCACGAGTCCTTTTTTCTTATTCTTCGATAAAAACCCTTTCTTTTTGAACCCAAGGGCCTTTTTCTTTCGGGAAAGAAAAAGGGACTTCAGTAAACCTGCGTCTCTTCATATATGTATACTTTAGTCAAAACACATTAAAAATATATTATTAAAATAATACGTCACTCTTTGATTGTGGTTGAGCCAAAAGCAGAGGAGTCAAAACTGCCTGGTTTTAATGTTTTCCTTGATTCGGGGGTTACCTGTAAACAAATATTTTCACATAAATCACTCGGAAAAGAAGATCTGCAAGTATTACCTACCCAAACATTTGTGTAAGAAATTAATTCATTATACACATCAGTATACAAACCGTCTCCCGATTTGTTGTTAAAACAAACAATATTTTCTTCAAAAATATTATAAGTTCCCCTACCACAATATATTCCATTTTCTTTATTTCTGTTTATGATATTATTTTTAAAGACAGATCTGGCTATAAGATCCATCAATATCCCATTTGTGTTATTTTGAATATCGTTTGAAATAATATTGTTACCTTCCACCAGATCTGACAATATAATCCCTGTTCGGTTATTATTTTTAATAGAATTATTTGTAATATTATTATAATTGGACTCATGGGATATAGTGATGCCATGATAGTTATTATCTATTACATTATTTTTTATAGTATTATTATTAGATGAAAATCTAATTTTTATTCCCGTATATTGTCCTCTTGAAGTAATGTAATTATCTGAAATTACATTGTTTGATGCGCCGTGCGTTAAGAATATCGCACCGTATCTATTATCTATCACAGTATTATTAAATACATAACTATTATTAACTCCATAGATATATATCCCATATGTGTGTTTTAAAATTACATTATTAGTAATATTATTAGATTCTCCAATTACATTTATTCCACAAAAACCGTCGAGTATTGTATTATTCTCTATAACATTATTACGTCCTGCTAACATAATTCCATCCCCTGGTTCATTAAAAAAATTGTTATAAACATGAATATTGGAACTATTAAAAATTCCAATAACTTCACTAAAAAATATTGTATCTACATTATGTATACTTACATAATTTCTATTTCTTATTCTTATTGCTTCTGGTCTTCCAGATATACGTCCAGTCATAAGATATCCTTTACCATCTATCTCTACATTATCTGATAAGATATCTATACATACCGCGTAGTATTCTACTAAATACGAGGCATCAATATCTCCACAAAGCTCATAATATCCTGGTTCTGTTATTTCAGTACATTCAGATATACAATCATGAATTACCTTTGTTGGATGTTCAATTTTATTTGGGACTTTTAAATTTTCTTCTTTAATTATTTTTTCCTTAAAAATTACATTTTCAGGTATGTGATGAAATGAATTATCCTGTGATGTTTTTTCTTGTACTTGTTTATCCTGTGATGTTTTTTCTTGTACTTGTTTTTCAATTAATAAAGAAGTAGGTGATATATCAGTAATAGATCTAATTTGTGCTTTATTGATTATTGGTTCATTATTTAAAAATGTTCCAAAGATAAATGTAGAAAAACTCAAAAATATCAAAACAAATATAATTAATACTTTTTTCATTTTTTTCACCTCATCAACTTATGTACACGCATATTTTTATTACTTCCGTTTATGAATAAAAGCAACAAAGACATAATAATTATCTAACTATTTTATTAATTCCGTTACCATTGCTTTTAATTCTCCAGGCACGAAGCATTTTTGGTTTCTGAACGAAGTTCAGTGCTCCAGGATTTGCGCAGCAAATGCTGGTTTATGATTGAGCGCAGCGAAATTAGTGCTCCAGGACATGATCACCCATTCAAAATCCAATCTATTAGGGGAATTAGTTTTATTTTTTTACCTTCTACCTTTTTTTCAGTTTTTGTATTTTGTGTTATTATTAACCCTTCTTTAAGTTTAAAGTATTTCAAACATTGTACTAAAGAATTTATTTCCCTTTGCTCTGTTTTATAATTGTCCATATTGTAACAAACCTGGATAGCTTGTATTATAGTTTTGTTTTCCCTAACAATAAAATCTACTTCTTTATTGTCAATGGATTTCCAATAATTTATTTTTTGAAGTGGTTTTTGTTGTTGTTTTCTAACTAATTCTAAATAAACGACATTTTCCATTCTTTTTCCAAAATCTTCGACACTAAATAAATTCAAAAATCCGTGGTCATTTAGATATATTTTAGGTATTGATAAATTTTCGTTTTTGATCGAATAATCAAATCTTCTTAATGGAAAAATAAAGAAAGAATCTTCAAGCATGCTAAAATAATCATAAAGTGTATTTTTACTTATTTTAATTTGTTTAGATTTAAGAGAGTTATAAACATTATTAATGCTGGTTTCCTTGGCTAAAGAATTTACTAAATAATCAATGAGCCATTTAATTAATTTTGTATTTTTTAAATTATATCTCTCCACTAGATCTTTATACACAATTAAATCAAAATAATCCTTTAATATTTTAATTTTGTCAATTCCATTTTTTTCAAGCGTTATTTCTGGATATCCTCCAAAATGTAAATATTCATCAAACAAATTAATTAATTTTGCCTTGTTTTTTGTAGTCAGTTTGTTAAGATCTACATCGAATCTTTTAAATCTTAAAAACTCTTTAAAAGAAAGTGGTAAAAGCAAGAAAGTGATTGCCCTACCCCGAAGCGAAGTTGAAATTTCTTTACTTAATAATTTTGATGAAGAGCCTGTAAGAAAAATATGACAATTGAAATTATCATAGATTTCGCGTATTGCTACTTCCCAATTTTTTATCACTTGTGGTTCATCAATAAATACATACAATTTTTTATTTGTGGTTTCAGGAAATAAAGACCAATGTAATTCAATTATCTCCCGAATTTGTTTAAAAGTTAAATCATAAAGCAAAGGGTTTTCAAAGTTTAAGTATATCATTTGATTTCGTTTGATTTTGGAATTTTCAAGTTCATTTATCTGTTTATACATTAAATATGTTTTACCAGTCCTTCTTGGTCCAACAATAGTGTTTATCTTTTTTGAAGGTTTAATTTCAATATCTCTCGCTAATATAGAAGAAAAGTCTCTTTCTTGAAAATCTAGCAGATATTGCTTAATTCGATCATTTTCCATAACAATATTTATAGGGAAACATTTTATAAATATTTCCCTTCACACAGGGACATATTTTGAGCACCCATCCCATCTATTATCAGAGCTCCAGGTTATCATCACAGTTCCATCCAATTATTTCTCTCAGAAAACCTGCATCTCATCATAGATTAGTATAGGTTTAGTGTGATTTAAATTACTTACGGTAAGTAAGTATAATCACTT
>Ga0334886_1004669_pt1 | contig 10979 bp, 9 predicted proteins | sample GraSluR1_MG_9_FD_207232 | JGI IMG/M metagenome (GOLD analysis project Ga0334886, IMG submission 207232) | Sludge microbial communities from methane-producing bioreactor in Wageningen University, Netherlands - Granular Sludge_27_06-R1 | ecosystem: Engineered > Bioreactor > Anaerobic > Unclassified...
AGAGGAAGCAAAAAGGATTTCATCGATATGTTTTTTCTGTTGAAACAATACACAATTGAAGAGATATTTGCTTTTCATGCTCTGAAATATGGTACAGGTCTGAGTAATCAATACCACCTTATGAAATCCCTGGTATATTTTGTGGATGCCGAATCAGAAGCTATGCCTGTAATGGTAGAACCGCTCCGTTGGAATGATGTTAAAAGCCAAATAATATCATGCGCCAGACAATTCCCGATACCGGGCTCGTCGACTTCAACCCGATAAATCGCTCCACATTTTGTATTGACTTATATTGTTTTATTTCTTAAATTAGTTCCTGAATTCAATGTCTAACAATAAAGGAATTAAAATCATGTTAAGGAAACAGATCTGCCGGGTGGTTACGCTTGTGAGCCTTATCGCATTGACAAGCTGTGCAACGGTAAAAATCTACTCCGATCCGGATCTGAAAAACGAGACCGGATTGCGTTACTACACCCTCAGGCCTTATCTGCTTGTGGAGTATAAGGCAGAGAAAGACAACACTGTCAAAACGTCCGTTGTTTATCTGCCTGATCTATCCGATCCCCAGTACCTGAAAGCCCGTACGGGCATCGGCAAGAACGATATCAGGATGACCTTCGCCAACAGCGCCCTCGCATCATACGGCGCCGTTAGCCAGTCACAGATCCCCGAGCTCATGGAAGCCTTCGCCAACATTCTCTCGAAAAGCGCCTACGCGGCCCAGGCCTTCACCGGACCGGTGCTCCCTGCAGCGGATGACTCCGGCACTTACTTCAGACTTTACGAGATCATTCAGGGCAGCGACAGCACAGCCCTTAAGGAAGTGGTAATCGGAAATCAGTAATCGGAAAGAGGGAGCGACAGAGCGAAGGAGCGAAAGGGTGAAAGGGCGAAAAAGCGAAAGGGCGAAAGGGTGAAAAAGCGACAAAGCGAAGGAGCGAAAGGGCGATAGGGCGAAAAAGCGAAAGGGCGATGGAGCGATAATTAAAGTAAAAAGAAGACTCTATGCAAAAGATCAGAACTCATAAAGACCTGAAGGTATACCAATTATCTTTTGAAGCAGGGATGTTAATCTTTCAATTGTCAAAAAAATTTCCAAAGGAGGAGATGTATTCATTGACAGATCAGATAAGGAGATCTTCAAGGTCAGTATCAGGAAATATTGCTGAAGCATTCAGAAAACGAAAATATCCAAAATCATTTGTATCAAAATTGACTGATGCTGAGGGTGAAGCAGCTGAAACGCAAGTCTGGCTTGACTACGCGCTTGAATGTGGATATCTGGAAAAAGAAAGCCATGATTCAATTTTTGATAAATACGATCATATTATATCAATGCTTGTCAATATGTCAGCCAAACCAGAAAAATGGACTATCGGATTTGCCAGCACTTAGTGTCAACGTTCTTTCACTTTTTCGCTTTGTCTCTTTTTCGCTTTGTCTCTTTGTCTCCATTTCGCTCCCTCATCTTAACCCTGAAGCTAATATAAATGAAAAACAACATTCTAAATAAAAAACTGATACTATCCGGCTACTCCGGTCCTAAGGGAACCGGCTGGCTCTCCCCTCTGCCCGACCTGCGTGACTACACCAATAATCATGCTGAGATAAAGACCTTTAACAGAAAGCTTCACCTGACGGCCAAAAGCCACGCATTGCCGGCAACGGTCGATCTGAGGCCCTGGTGCTCTCCTGTCGAGGACCAGCTCGAGCTGGGCTCGTGCACCGCCCAGGCAGGAGTGGGTATAGTAGAATACTTTGAGAGGCGAGCATACGGAAAACATATTGAGGCATCTCGTCTCTTTCTTTACAAGACCACCAGGAACCTCATGCAGGTAACCGGTGACACCGGCGCCTGGCTCCGTGATACCATGGGAGCGCTGGTTTTGTGCGGCGTGCCTGCCGAAAAGTACTGGCCCTATGTGGTGGCGGGCTTTGACAAAGAACCCGGCAGCTTTGTCTATGCCCTGGCCGACAACTACCAGTCGGTGAAGTATTTCTGTCACGATCCCCAGGGCGCCTCCCTGCCGGGGACTGAAGTGCTCCAGTCAGTGAAGAAATACCTTGAGGCGGGCATCCCGTCGATGTTCGGTTTCTGGGGATTTCAGTCGTTTGAGAACACAGTCAATCCGGGCGACATCCCCTATCCGTGCAAGGGCGAATCGGCACAATGGGGTCATGCAATTGTGGCAGTGGGATATGATGACAACCGTAAGATCAGGAACCAAAAGTGTGACACAGAGACCAAAGGGGCGCTTCTTATCCGTAATTCATGGGGCACGTCGTGGGGGGATGGCGGCTACGGCTGGCTCCCGTACGACTATGTGCTTAACCGGCTTGCTCTCGACTTCTGGTCACTCCTCGAAATGGGCTGGATCGACACCGGAGAGTTCGGAATTCAATAAACCAAGGAGATCCGATTCGGGAATCAGGCGGGTTAGAATGTCTTTTGTCTTAGGACTTCTTCATAAATTACAAATCAAACGAAACTGGCACCAGACATTATCGTAAAATACATTACGGTAATAGCGGTTACTATAAAACCAAGCAATAGTTACAACAGAATAGGCAGGTACTGGGAACGAGGTAACCGGAATGAAATTGATATTGTTGCGATAGATGATCTTAACAACAAGGTGCTTATCGGGGAGGTAAAAATGTATAAAAGTCGTTTCAGACCAAAATCACTGGCTGACAATGCTCAAAACCTCATTAACCGGCTTCCGGGCTATGAAAAGGAATTCAAATTCTTCTCCCTTGATGATATTTAATAATTCTACTTGCTTATAAGGGAATTCCGATTCGGAAATTGTGATTTAATATAATTGTTTCAGAGTTTCAAAGTTCCATGGTTCCAAGGCTGGACCTTAACTTTGAACCGAGGAGCAACGCGCATCGCCTTCGGCAAGCCTTCGGCGACCGAAGGACAAGCTCGGCGAAGCCAAACATTGGAACATTGCAACTTTGAAACATTGAAACGCCATTTCTTTGAAACTCTGAAACCCTGAAACACCCTTCTGCTACTTTAATTGACAAACCCGGGAAAAGGAAAGAATACTGATGATTATGTTTGTAAAACATTATATTTGTAAAACATAATATACGATAATGTTTATAAACAGGGAGGCTGAAATATCAAGGTTAAAGAAGGCATTGAGCCGGGAGAAGACTCAGCTGATAATAGTGTATGGCAGGCGGAGATGCGGGAAATCCACCCTGCTTAAGCGTTTGCTGGTTAAGGACAGCATATATTTTTCAGCTGATATGCGTGAAATGCCGCTTCAGATCAAAGCATTCTCGGAAAGATTTGATGGTGAAATCCCTGGCTTTTCCACTCCTGTTTATCCCGGATGGGATTCTGTCCTGAGAAGCCTCGAAAGATCTTTAAAGAACCGTATAACAGTGTGCATAGATGAGTTTCCATATCTGGTGAAGAATGCTCCGGAGCTCCCTTCCGTTCTGCAGAATATCATCGATGATGGTTCGGGCAGTAATTATAATCTGATTCTTTGCGGTTCGTCACAGATGATGATGAATGACATGGTTCTCAGCCGGAATGCGCCTCTGTACGGAAGGGCGGGAGAGATTATGAAGATCAGCCCGATGTCGGCATATTATCTTATGAAATATCTGAATCTTACTGCGGCTGAGGCTGTTACGGAATACAGTATCTGGGGCGGGGTGCCGCGCTACTGGGAGATCCGCAAAACATCGGAAAGTCTCGACGATGCATTAAGTTATCACGTAATAAATCAGCATGGCCTGCTTGCCGAAGAACCTGAAAGGCTTTTCTCGGATGAGATAAGAACATCTGTCCAGGCATACACCCTTTTGAGCCTGATTGGTTCAGGAAGTCACAGACTTTCTGAAATAGCGGCAAGGGTAGGGAAGCCTGCAACCCATCTTTCGGGAGCTCTCTCTTTTCTGGCAGAAGTGAAATATATAAGACGTGAAATCCCTTTCGGTGAATCACTTCGTTCAACAAAGAAGACACTCTATAAGATTGACGATCCGTTCCTCAGGTTCTGGTTTACTTTTGTAGTACCTGAAAAAAGCAGGATTGATCTTGGTCTCTCTCCACAGGTATTGAGAGGTATAAGGAAGGGACTTAATTCTTTTACGGCAGGTACATGGGAAGAATTGTGTCGTAATTCCGTTCCGTTAATGATCAGGGATCCTGAGTTCAGGCCGGCAGGCCGTTGGTGGGGCAGGGGGCGTAACGGGGATTCGATGGAGATTGATGTAATTGCGGAGTCATCAGACAAAAAGACAATGCTGATCGGGGAGGCAAAATGGACAGAATCAGTAAATATTAATTATGAGCTTAATAACCTTAATGATAAAATAGCGAACCTTCAGTTCACTGGCGGAAGAAAGATCATACCGGCACTTTTTCTGAAAAATAAGCCGCATCCGGTGCCACCCGGGATTATGATTTTCGATCCGGAAGACGTTGTCGGTGCATTGAATTAACAAATCAGCGAGATCCGATTCGTGATTTTTGATTTATGAATTTAGATTTGTGATTTTATTACAGCTTTAAATAATGCTCCATCGCTCCATCGCTCCCTCGCCTGGTTGCTCCCTCGAATAATTATGAAACCCTGAACCGATCCCGGCTTTTTGCCGGGAGAGTCCACCAAAGGTAATTCTTGAATTTTTAAGTCTTTCTCCATTTTCAACATATTCATTATATTTGCCACTAATTAATATTAATAATGTGATAATAATCACGGAATCGACATTAAATATGTGAAGCTTGGAAATTAAAAGGAACATACTGAAGCAATTAATTGATTTATCTTCCGGACACAGGGTTACTTCGTCGCTTATCTTTACTTGATCCTGTCGCAGTCACAGAAGGAAATCGTCTCTTTACGGAATTTAAGGGATCATTAACAGAGAACTTTATTTTATCCGGACTGCTGACACAATTTGAAGGTATCCCGTATTACTGGAAATCAGGTAATCGAGCTGAAGTTGATTTTCTTTTTCAGTATAAGAACAGCATTATTCCCGTTGAAGTGAAGTCGGACGAAAACATAAGGAGCAAGAGTCTCGCTTTTTACCGCAAAGAATTTAATCCCATTGTAAGTCTCCGGTTTTCCCTCCGCAACCTGAAAAGAGAAGAAGGATTGATAAATATCCCATTGTTCATGGTCGACTATACCAGGCAGATACTTGAATCTGTTTATGGTTAATAACAAATCATAAATCAAGGAAATCCGATTCGAGATTTGTGATTCTAGATTCTAGAATTGTGATTTAATCAAAAAGCGAATGACAAGCAGAGAACTAGAAGAGCGCCTGATTCAGTTTGCCGCAATGGTAATTGAGCTTACTGATTCGCTGAGAAAAAACAGGGCGGGACAGACTTTGACTGATCAAATGTCCAGATCGTGTATCTCAGCTGCATTAAATTACGGAGAAGCTGCCGGAGCTGAGTCACCAAAGGACTTTGTTCACAAGCTTCAGGTTGTACTGAAAGAATTACGAGAAACACTAATGGCACTACGCATTACAGAAAAATCAAAGCTATCATCCAATAAGGAGCTTCTAAACAGGTGCCTGGTTGAATGCAACGAGCTGATAAGCATTTTTACAAAAAGCGTCATTTCCAACAAGAAAAAGATGAAAGACCAGATTCGAGATTTTTGATTCTGGATTCTAGAATTGTGATTTAAAACTTTAGAGCAAATCACGATTCACAAATCACGATTCACAATTCACAAATCTTTTTACCTTCGAACAATATCCAATCACAATGAATACCTCCAACTACCCCCAATCCCCCTACGACCCCTCTTTAGACCCTCGTTTCGAGGACGACTCCATCGACTTCAAGCGCTACATCTCCCTTTTCATAAGCAACTGGTACTGGTTCGCTGCGGCGCTGTTTATAGCAATAAGCATTGCCTACGGCATCAACCGCTGGTCGGAGGATGTGTATACTGTGTCAGCTACTTTGCTGATAAAAGATGATCAGACAAGCAGTCTTACAAACATATTCCCGGGTTCACAGGGATTTGGCAGCCTGCAGAACCTGAAGAATGAAATGGGAATACTCAAGTCATATAATCTTAATTATAAGGTTATGCAGGAGCTGCCGGATTTTTATGTAGAATATACAGCAGTGGGGAAGAGAGGGATTGTTGAGAACAGGATGTACACGAGGGCACCATTTGTTGTTGTTTATGATACCCTTGCCAGGCAGACCATCGGTCAAAAAGTGGAAATCAAAATTCTTTCGGATCAGAGATACAGGCTTTTTATAAATGGAGATAAGAACTTTGAAACTGAACGGGAATTTGGTGAAAGCTTCAATGAAGCAGGCTTTGATTTCAAAATAGTGTCGCGAGACAGTAACGGATTCAGATTTGATCCCGATGCTTCAAACAGGTATTATTTCCGGTTCCTTAATCCTTCATCACTTGCAAACAGTTATCGCAGTAAACTGTCAATTGCTCCGATCGAGGAAGAAGCATCCCTGGTCACTCTTTCAACAACCGGATTTGTCCCTCTGCAGGAGGCCGATTATCTGAACAAACTGATGGATGTATATATACAGGATGGACTTGATTTTAAGAATAAGACTGCTGCCCAGACTATGGAATTCATTGAAAAGCAATTACTGACAATCTCAGATTCTCTTGAACTTGCTGAAGGCAATCTTGAACGGTTCAGGCTTTCAAATAAACTTATTGATATAAGCCGGGAAGGTGCATTAATACAGAATAAGGTTGAACAGATCGATGCAGAGAGAACAGCCCTTTTATTACGTAAAAACTATTATGAATATCTTAAAGACTATGTTGATACAAAAAAGGAGACAGGAGACATTGTGGCACCGTCGGTGCTGGGAATTACAGATCAGCTTCTTATAAGGCTGGTAAATGACCTGTCGCAGGCACAGCAGCAGAAGAAACAACTGGCTCTTAATCTTTTTGAATCATCAGAACCGTTGAGGATAATTGAGTCCAACATAGCAACAATACGAAAAGCCATCAGAGAAAATATTGACAACGGTTTGCAGACCATCGAAAATTCGCTTGTTGAAGTAAATAAAAGGCTGGCTGATATTGAGAATGAAATAAGGCGGCTCCCTTCAACTGAAAGACAACTTATTAATATACAGAGAAAATTTGACATCAATAATACAGTTTATACCTATCTTCTTGAAAAAAGGGCTGAAGCAGGGATTGCAAAGGCTTCGAATGTGTCGGACAACAGGATCATAGATTATGCGGGATTTTATAATATTTCCCAGATCAGGCCGAAGAGGAAGCAAAACCTGATGATGGCTTTTGTTCTAGGCATATTCTTGCCGGTATTAGGTATAATCCTTGTAGATTACCTTAATAATAAGATAATTGATAAGAAAGACATTGAAAAAGTAACTAAAGCACCGGTTATAGGTTTTATTAGTCATAATACACTCAAGACAGAAATACCTGTAGCCGAGAAGCCGGGTTCAACACTTTCCGAATCATTCAGATCGGTACGCACCAATCTAAAATACTTCCTGAAAGATACTGCAAATCCGGTTATTGCTGTAAGTTCAACGATAACAGCTGAAGGTAAGACTTTTATTTCAGTCAACCTTGCAGCAATAATTGCCACACTTGACAAAAAAGTCCTGCTGGTTGGTCTGGATTTAAGAAAGCCCAGAACACATAAGATATTTGGAATAGACAAGGATGAGGGGATAAGTAAATTTCTTATCGGAGAAAGTAAATTTGAAGAAGTAATTGTTAAAACTGAGATTGAGAACCTCTGGTATGCACCTTCTGGCCCCGTACCTCCTAATCCGGCTGAACTTATTGAATCTCCGGCAATGAAAGAATTTATCGAAAAAGCTAGAAAAAAATTTGATTTCATAATAATCGACACACCACCTGTGGCAATTGTAACTGATGCGCTTCTTCTCTCCAATATTGCTGATTTCTATATTTTTGTGGTAAGGCAGCGATACAGTTCAAAGAATACTCTTGGACTGATTGATGAACTTTACAGGAACGAGAACATAAGGCATATTGGAATTATTATTAACGATATAAGCCTTTCGGGTTATTATGGTTATGGATTAAGGTATGGTTATTCATTAGGGTACGGGTATAATTACGGATATAATTACTATGGTAATTATGGCAAGTATGGCTATTCTGATTCAGTTAAGGGTTATTATACTGAAGGCACATAAAAAAACCTTTTTAGATCTATTTGAAGTTTAAATGAAAATATACCAATGGTGCTATAGTCAACCATTTCACAAATAGTAACATCAGTTAATCCTATAACCTAAAGCGATTATATGAAAACACTAGTGTCCGACTAAAATAATAAAAAGAGGGGTACTCCCCAAAGGTTTCCCCCAGATGTTGTACTTTAGTTTTTGCACAAACTGAATACAACATGGGTAAAATTACAGAAATAAAATTAGTCGGACAGCCGATTTTCAAACAGATAATGAATTTGGTGGATAAAGTTGACATAAAAGGGTTGGTAAGGAAGCACGAGAGTGATTATTATTACAAATCATTCAAAACTCGGACACACCTTTTTACAATGCTGTTCGGGATATTAAGCCGGTGCGATTCGATGACCGAGATCTGCGAGGGATTGCGGGCTATGGGGGGCAAGCTTAATCATCTTGGCATGGATCAGGCTCCAGCAAAGAGTACGGCAAGTGACGGATTACGGAACAGGAGTCATAAGTTTTTTGAAGATTTATATTTTACCCTGGTTAAGCATTATCAGAGTTTTTTGTCGGACAGCCGAACTTATGGATTAACATTCAAAGAAGTACTTTTAATAGATTCTACAACCATAAGGCTCTTTAGTGATATACTTAAAGGAGTCGGGCGGAATCCAATTGGAGATGGTAAGAAAAAAGGCGGACTGAAGGTACATATGCTCATTGATGCGGTTCAATCGGTTGGGAGGTTTATTAAAATCACTGCAGCCAAGGTACATGATCAGAACTTTCTTAAAAGCCTGGAATTAATCTCGCATAGTATGGTTGTCTTTGACCGAGCGTATAACTATTATCAACAGTTTGCATTGTGGACCGAGAAGCAGGTATATTTTGTCACTCGCATGAAGAAGAATGCAGTATTTACGGTTATAGAAGTCAAAAGGAACCATTATCGAAAAATGGGACAGGCAAAAGTTCTTAGCGATGAGATTATTGAACTGGAATATAATCCGGAGGATGAGCAGGGAAAGAAAAAATTGAAAGAAACCCGAAAGCTCCGATTGAGAAGAGTCCGGTATCAGGACGATAAGAATCGGTATTATGAATTTTTGACCAATAATTTTGATATTGAGGCGGAAGAAGTAGCTTTTCTTTATAAAAAAAGATGGGGCATTGAATTGCTGTTCAAAAAAATGAAGCAGAACTTTCAGTTACATTACTTTTACGGTGAGAACGAAAATGCCATCTATACTCAGGTCTGGTGTACATTGATAGCCCAGTTACTATTGACTGTAACACAAAAAATCGCACAGGCGAAGAAAGCCTTCTCGGTAGTGGCTTCATTAGTACGGATACACTTAATCAGTATGCTTGATGTAAATGAACTGCTCCGGAGCACAAAAAGAAATTTTAAGAATAAACCAATCCCCCCAGGCTTACAATTATCCTTTAAAATGTAGGGGGGTAATTTATGAAAGTAAAAATATGATTATTGATAATCAGATAAATACAACGGCAGATTGTGAATCTAAATTATTAATCGGATAATAGTGATATGAAAAAAATCATAAAAAAAACTCTAAAAACTCTCGGTATTACAAAGTATTATCCCTTCCAACAGGTTACCTTTTCGCAACAAGGTGAAGATATGATAATTAATTTTGTTTTAAGAAATCATTTTAAAATTGAAAAACCTTCATATCTGGATATAGGAGCTCACCATCCATATTATTTATCAAACACTGCAAAACTATATCTAAATGGGGGCATTGGCATAAACATTGAACCAAATCCTGAGAGTTACAAATTTTTTAAGAAGTACAGAAAAAGAGATTTAAATTTAAATATTGGTATTTCAGATAAAATTGGTGAGTCTGATTATTATTGTATGCATATTCCAACTATTAATACTTTTTCTAAAGAACTAGCTGAATATTATCATAAAGAGAAAAATATTAAAATAATTAAGACTCAAAAGATTAAAACAGAGACTGTTATAAATGTATTAAGGAAATATAATCACAATCTGATGCCTGATTTCCTAAATATTGATGTCGAAGGTTTAGATATGTTAATATTGAAATCGATTGACTTTGAAAACCAACGGCCCAAAGTAATATGCATTGAGGTCAATACACTCGCAACCGAGCAAAAGACAGGATTGTTAAATTTCATGACTTCTAAAGAATACATCCAATATTCATACAATAATATAAACACAATTTTTATCGATAATAAAACCTAAAAGATTGATATACATAAATATAAAAGGAGGAATTGGCAACCAGTGTTTTCAGTATGCTTTGGGCAGAGCTATTCAGTTGAACGGGTATGATGTCAGGTATGATATCCGATCATTTCAAAGTTATAGGCATTCCTTCCGGTTAGGTTGTTTTAATACGAAATTAGAATTAGCTACAGAAATTGATTTAGAAGCAATTGATAAAATTATTTCATCATGTAAGATATATACTGTTCCATTTATGGGTAGAAAGAATTTGTTTCTAAAGCTGATGAAATTCTTATGGATTATATATGATAGATTAACTTATGTTTACAGACCTGTTATTAAGGATCATAGTTTACAGGATATAAGGATTTTGTCACCCAAAGGACAAAAATATTACGATGGATATTGGTCAAAGCCATATTTTTTTGATAAGATCTCACATCTACTTAGAACAGAGCTTCGTTTGCAAGAAGAACATTTCAATGAAGATTTTATCAAGGTTAAGCGAAAGATAGTTACCTCAAAAGTTCCTTATGTGGCCATACATAT
>Ga0334886_1004675_pt1 | contig 10973 bp, 9 predicted proteins | sample GraSluR1_MG_9_FD_207232 | JGI IMG/M metagenome (GOLD analysis project Ga0334886, IMG submission 207232) | Sludge microbial communities from methane-producing bioreactor in Wageningen University, Netherlands - Granular Sludge_27_06-R1 | ecosystem: Engineered > Bioreactor > Anaerobic > Unclassified...
CTCGGCCACCTCGATCACGACGCGCCGGGCTCGCTGAACCGCAGCCTCACCGGCACCGCCGGCGGTCTGCACGCGCGGATCGACCAGGCCGGGCGTTGGGGCACGGTCGGCCTCTACGCCCAGGAGGCGCTGCCCGCCGGCGCTCCCGGCGGCGCGATATCCGTCCTGGGCGCCCGCGACTGGGGCCGGTTGGTACTCGGCGCGCGCGCGATGTTCTCATCCTACTTCGACGGCGCCAACTCCACCGACTTCTACGGCTACGGCCAGGCGCTCTATTTCCACGCCTACGGCCTCGGAGTCCGCTGCGACCTCGCCAGCGGTCTGTACGGCGACCTCGCCGGCGAGATCGTCAACGTCCAGGGCGACGCGAGCGCGGAGGGCCTCTGGCTGCTCCCCCCCCAGCAGACCTGGACCACCTGGGCCGCCCGCACGCGGTGGTTCATCGGCCTGAACGCCACGACCGCGCTCGTACCCGTGCTGGATCACCGCCAGGACGATCGCCAGTTCTATTCCGAGATTCTGGTCGCCCCGGCCGACCGACATGCCCGCCGCACCGCGGTCGGTTTGGGTCTGAACATCCTGCCGAACGCCGACAACCTCGTAGTGGTCTCCGGTGAGCTGAGTTGGGGCCGCGATCTGCACAACCTCTTGCCGGGCAGCGCCACCCTCTGGGAGTACGACGCCGCCGACTTCACGTACCAGGACGTCCACGTGCGCGTCGGCCTGGAAACGACCTTGCGTCCCTGGCTCACCGTGCGCGGCGCTTTGCAGTACTGGCGGCTGCAGCATGAGCAGTCGACAGCGCGCGGGCATACCGTGCCCGACCACCCCGACCGCTGGACCTCGGAGCAAACGATCGAGGTGCTGGTTCCGATCACCCTCGGCCTGGGTTTGCACGCGGGCCCGTTCCAGGCCGACCTTGTGCTGAACGCCCGCTGGCCCGAGACTTATGGCACCGTCCCGTTCGGGCCGGTCTCGAACCAGCGCGGAACCTACTCCGGGATCACGCTGGGGTATCGCTTCTGACGGCATCGAGAGGCTGCGCCATGCCCCGCCTGAGGTCCTGCGGGCTCATCCCAGTCTTGCTGCCCGCCATGTTGCTGACCTTCGCCGACCCGGCCGGGGCGACGTCCGGCCGCCTGCGCAGCCTCGGCGGCCAGGCCGACTTCCTCGAAGACGACGCTAACGTGCTGCGCTGGTACGGCAGCCTGATCGACTACCCGCAGCAAGTGGTGCTGGAACTCGGCGACTTGAATCACGACACCGGCGGTTCGTTGACCAGCCGGCTCAACCGCCAGGGCGGCGGTTTGCATGCGCAGTTCGACCCCGCCGGCCGCTGGGGCACCGGCGCGGCCTACTTTGGCGAAGATCTCCCGCTGCCCGAACGCGGCGGCTGGATCAATCTCGCCTGGGCTCGCCGCTTCGGCCGCATTGGCATGGGTGCCGCTTTTCGCGGCACGTCATTCAGCGAGGCCGGCAACCGCAACGACGAAGACCTCGACGGCCAGAGCTGCTTCACGCACAGTCTGGGCCTGGGCTTGCGCTGGGACTTGGCCAGCGGCCTCTACGCCGACCTCGCCCTGGAGGCCAATCAGGCCGAGGTCGACTATTTCCACAACCAGCGCGGCATCATGATCAGCGAGAACGGCGGCTGGGATAGCTTCGCCGCGCGCGGCCGCGTCTTCCACGAACTCACCGAACGGCTAGCCGCCGTGTACCGCCTCGATTGGTCGCGCCAGGAGCGGCCGCTGGTCGACAATGCGTTCGACGATCTCGTCGACCTCGACGCCGACATCTTCCGCGGCGGCGCGGGCATAAACTACCTGCCCGATGCGGACCGTCTATTGATCGTCTCGGTCGATTTCGACCGGCGCGAAGAAGACCGCCGCGCGCGCCACCCGATCTTCGCCCGCTACGAGCGCGGCCGGCGCGATTGGTGGCGCCTGGACGTGCGCTGCGGCGTGGAAGCACGGCTGCTGCCGTGGCTCAGCGTCCGCGCGGCGTCGCGCTATCGGCGCACGGTCGACGAGTCGCTGGTCAGCTACGACTGGTCCGGCGGCTACCGGGAGAGCACCTACAGCTACGCCATCCGTGTCGAGACGCCGGTCACGGTGGGCGTCGGCTTGCACGTCGGACCGTTCGACGGCGACGTGGTCTTCAACGACATCGCGCCGCTTGATCGCGGTTACCTGTTGACGGCCGCCGACAGCGGCGGCCGCGCCCCGCGTTACTCCGCCGCCACGCTGGTCTACCGGTTCTGACATGGAATCCGGCGGCGGACTCTACCAAGCGCCCCTCTACTACGACGTGGTCAACACGCCGGGGACGGCCCCAGAGACTGCGGCGCTGATACGCCTGGCCCGCCGCTTCGCCGCCCGCAGTGGTCCGGGCAGCGTCTGGCTCGAGCCAGCGTGCGGCACCGGCCGCTACCTGCGCCATTTGCAGCGCCGCGGCCGCCGGGTCCGCGGCTACGACGCCCAGCCTGCGATGCTGGAGTTCGCCGCCGCGCGGCTGGACAGCGACGCCCGATTGGCGATCGCCGCGTTGACGACGCCGGCGAAGTCGCTGCGCCACCTCGGTCACGCGGACGTCGCGTTCTGCCCCGTTAACTCCCTGCGCCACCTGCACACCGATCGCGACGTGATCACCCACTTCGAACAGATCGCCGCGCTGCTGGCCGACGGCGGCGTATACATCGTGGGGCTGGATCTGCACGTTGCCGAGCGACAACCCGATGAAGACGTCTGGCACGCCCGCCGCGGCGGGCTCGCGATCACCCAAGTGGTGCAGTACCTGCCGCCCGACCCCGGCTCGCGGCGAGAACACGTGGTCGTGGAGTTGCTCGCGACCCGCCCCCGCGGCCAGGAACATCTCAGCTTCGCCTACGACCTGCGCACGTACACCGAGCGGCAATGGACCGCACTCTTGGCGCGTTCGCCGCTGCGGCGCCTGGCCACCGCCGACGCCGAAGGGCGGCCCGTCAACGGCGCCGCCCGCCTGCCTTATCAGCTCGAGGTGCTGGCGCGTCGCTAGCGGCGCGCCTTGCGGCCGGTGATCGTCACCCCGCCGCTGCCCGTGTCGACCTTGAACTTGGCATCGCCGCTGCCGACCCGCAGCCGCATTTCACCGCGCCCCTGGTGCAGGATCTCCGCGTCGGGCAGATCGGCGCGGATGCCGCCGCTGCCGGTGTCGACCGTGATCATGGCCGACGCGTCGGCCGGCAGCACCAGGCGCACGCCGCCGCTGCCGGTATCTACGACGAAAGGCCCCGCGCCGAGGCGGTCCAGCTCGAGGGCCACCGCCCCGCTGCCGGTGTCGATATGGGCGCGCTCGGCGCGGACCGCCACGGCTTTCACGCTGCCGCTGCCGGTATCGACGTGGAGACGCTCGGTGTCGGTGCGTTCGATCTCGACCCCGCCGCTGCCGGTGTCCACATGCAGCGAACCGCCGCGGTGGTCAAGGACGGCGACGGCGCCGCTGCCGGTGTCGATCGAAAGCTCGCCGTCGACTCCGCGCGCGGTCACGCCGCCGCTGCCGGTGTCGGCCACCAGGCGCCCGCGGTGATCCTCGGCGCGGACCGAGCCGCTGCGCACGTCGAGCTTCAGGTCGCCGTGGACCCCGGCCGATTCGATCGCGCCGGCGCCGAGCTTCACCTCGGCTAGCCGCCCGCGCGGCACTAATACGGCGACGTCCGCCCACACTTCCAAACCGGAGCCCGAGCCGCGCACGCTGATGCCCGAGCCGCCGAAACCACCCAGCAGAATCTTCCACCACCGGTCGCCTTCGTCGTCGCCGGGCTCGCGTATCTTTGTGCGGCTACCGCTACCCAGGCGCGGGTAGACATAGTCACGGCGCGACCCGACCGGGAACTTGACCTCGAGCCTCGCCTGCCGGCCCTCGTCCAGGCGGATCGCGATCAGGTCCGGATCGGCGTCCTTGCCCTGCACCGCGACGCGAACCTCGAAGCGGTCGCCGGGCGCGGGGGCAACGCGGATCTCGCCGATCAAGTTGAGCAGCACGAGTTCGTCGGCGTCGAAGGCGAAGTCGCGCGTGAATTCGACCGCCGGCGCCGCTGCCGCCAGAACGGCAACGACAGCCGGTACAAGCAGCGACGACCAGCGCAGCGAACGGAGTCTCATGGTCGCTCTCCCTTGTTGACTCAGTGCGGGAATCGTTCATGCGAGAAACACATACAACAACGTACGCGGCGAAGCCGCGACTGGTTGCGTCGGAAAAGACGACCGGCACCGCTCTGGCTGGAAGCGGTGCCGGCAATCGCGATGTTCGGCGGGGATGCTAGTGCTCGGCGAAGGCGACCTCGAACTCCAGGTTCAGTTCCTCCAGGCGGCGGCGAGCGTGCAGGCGGGCTTGTTCGGCCTCTTCCGGCGACCGCGCGGCGTTGATCGCCCGCAGGCCGTCTTCCAAGGCTTGCTGTAGGCGGTCGAAGTGTTGAGCTCTGTTCCTGGACGCTGCGTCGTGATGAATCGCCATCGCTCCCTGCCTCCTGCGGATCCGGCACCGCCGGGGGGAATGGCGGCGCTTGCCAGTGTGAACGGTCGCCTGTCACGGGCGCAGTTTGCAGGCGGCATGCCTGTCCATGCCGTCCACGTCAAATAACGTATCTCAATGATTTTCAACAACTCGCAAGAAGTCTGCCAACCTCCGACCGTCCCGCGGCCCGCCGTAGCGATGATCGGATTCCGGGCGCCTGGCCGGCGCCGCTGGTCAATGGTTGGACCGGCGGCCTCGCACCGGTCTCGCCGGTGCGGGATCCGTCGCCGTGGCCGCAACCCCCGGCCGCAGTTGCGACAGGATCATCCCGCCCAGCATCAAGCCGCAGCCCGCCCACCCGCGCGTGGTGAGCCGCTCGCCGAGCACCGTCGCGCCGCCGAGGACGGCGAACACGGCTTCCAGCGAGAGGATGATCGCCGCGTGCGCCGGCGGCGCGTGCCGCTGAGCGACAACCTGCAGCGTATAGGCGACACCGGTGGACAGCAGTCCGGCGTAGAGGATGGGCCACAGAGCGCCGCGTAGTTGGCTCCAGGCCGGGTCCTCCAGCAGAAAAGCCCCGACAAGGCTCGCCGCCGCGCAAACCGCGAACTGCAGGCTCGCCAGCCGAATTGGGTCGGTCGACGGCGCCCAACGGCCGATCAACAGGACGTGCACCGCCCAGAAGACCGCCCCGCCAAGCACGAGCAGATCGCCTGGTTCCATGCGCAGACGGCCGGTGATCGTGAGCAGGTAGAGCCCCGCGGCGGCCAGGCCGGCGGCCAGCCAAGTGGCGTTGCGGGTGCGGGCGCCGAACCCGAGACCGAGCAGCGGCACCAGCACCACGTAGAGCCCGGTGATGAAGCCGGCCTTGCCGGCGGTGGTATAGACCAGACCGGCTTGTTGCAGCGTGGCGCCGCCGAAAAGGACGAGGCCGAGGGCCACGCCGCGGCGAACGGTGCGGCGCCGCGTGGCGGCATGCGTCCCGCCGTCGATCGGCCCTTCTGCGATCGAGCGATCGACGGCTCCCCGACGCCAGGCCAACGGCCAGAGCGCGGCGGCCCCTAGGGCGAAGCGGACCCCGTTGAAGGTCAGCGGACCGGTGTGTTCCATGCCGAGGCGCTGAGCGACGAACGCCAAGCCCCAGATGGCGGCAGCCAGAACCAGGAGCAGGTCGCTGCGCAGCTTGAGGCTCAGAACCGGCACCGCCTTGTCAACTGGAAGTCGCCGCAAGCAACGGCGTCGCGCCGGAGCCTGACAAACAGGCCGGCGGGCGTCAAGGCTGAGCACAATATCACTAGACGACCGTGATCCGGATCCGCGCCGGCCGACCGATCAGCCCGGCGGCGTCACTCCGGCTGCCCGACAGGAATCCGCGGCGTTTCCGCGCGTTCCTTCAGCGCCTGGTTCATCGCCTCGAAACCGCGCCGAGTGTCGCCGCTCAGGCTGCGTCTGAGCAGCGGCACCAGCACGCCGCGGAACGACTCCTCGTGCAGAAAGACCGTCTTGCCCTGTGGGCCGGGTTCGACGCGAAGACGGTGCTCGCCGTCCGCCAACCCGGGCACGAGCAGCCGACCGAGCCAACGCAGCTCGCGGCCGGGGTCCACGCACTGCACCAAAGGCCTGAAATCCATAGCCCGGCGGCCCGGCGGCTGGATTCGCACCTTTAGCCGCGCGCCCGACTCCGCCCGTCCCTCGATCGCGCGAATGAATGGATTCCACGCGGGATACGCGGCGAAATCCAGCAGGAGCGACCAGACCTGCTCCGGCGTCGCGTCGATCTCGATGCGCGTCTGCAGATTGTGCCGAAACATCGGCTTCCTCTTTCGGCCCGACCGATTCAAGAACTGTCCGGTCTACGGTTCGCACAGACAGGACGACGTGGGGCGAATCGTCGCGTCGGTCAGCGCCACTTCGAGGCGTCGACCCGCGCGCTCGGCGTCGCCGGTCTTGCCCTGCGCCGCGAGAGCCAGGCGCAGACCCGTGAGCGCCCACATGTTCTCGCGATTGCGGGCCAGATCCTCGCGATATACCGCTTCGCACTCGGCATACCGCCCGTCCGCCATCATCAGCGCGCCCAGCGCGTGGCGCACCGGTAGCATCCAACCGGGCGGCTCGTCGTAGACGAGGTTGTCCTCCAGCGCGACGCCTTCCCGCAGTATCGCGTAAGCCTCGTCGCGACGCCCTTCGCGAAACAGCAACTCGCCCTGGACCATGGCCCGTGCAATGGGCAGCAGATCGAACGCCTTGTTATTCATCACCAGCCAGTCCGCCGGAACCGCCGCCGCGCGGCGCTCGAATTCGGCCATTTCCTGCCGCGCCTGCGCGGTCTTGCCGAGCGCCGAACACGCGATCGACCGCGCGTACGCCCACACCGCGCGCGACATGAGGCGCCACTCGGGATAATCGGGTTCCTCCAGAATCTGTTCCCAGCGCCCGAAGCGGATGAGCACGTGAAGATTCGTAGGCATGATCCCGTCGATCAGCCCGGCGTATTCGCGCAACGGCTCCTCGGGCATCTCGGCCTCCAGATCGCGCGCCGCCTGCAACGCGTCTTGTTCGTTGCCCGACATCATGGCGGCGAAGGCCAGGAAATGCAGGTTGTGCCCGAAGTACATCGCGTAGATGCCGGGCGGCGGCGCTTTGGCGAAGTAGGCGCGGTCGATCGCCACGGCCTGCACGTTCGAGCGTTTCGCGTCGGTGTACCGCCCCACGCGCACATAGATGTGCGACGGCATGTGCACGAGGTGGCCCGAGCCGGGAACCAGGCTGGTCAGACGGTCGGCCGCGGCGACGGCCCGGTCGGGATCGCTCGACGCCTCGACGGCGTGAATGTAGAAGTGGTTCGCGCCCGGGTGGACCGGATTGACCCGCAACGCCCCCTCGAGCACGGCGACGATTTCCTCGGCGCGGCCCTTGGGCTCGCCCGCGAGCGTCCAGTAATCCCAAGGTTGCAGGTTCAGCAACGACTCGGCATAGAACGCCGCGATATCGGCGTCGCCGGGGAATTGTTCGTAGACGGTCTGCATGGCGTCCGCGTAGGCGCGGTCCAGTTCGGCGCGGTCCTCGGGCGCGGGCCAGGCGTAGCGCGTGGCCAATGCGTTGATCAAAGCCCGTTCCGCCGCCGATGCGCGGTCCGACCTTGTTTGCGCCGCCTGGACCGCATCCCAGGCGTCCCGCGACCGTTGCTCGTTCATCGCGGGGTCGTTGATGTTGATGCCGTTGCAGTACGCGATCCCCCACCATGGCATGGGCGCGGACGGATCCAGTTCCGCGGCGCGGCGAAACGACCGGATCGCTTCGTCGTGGTTGAAGCCGAACGTCAACTGCAACCCCTGGTTGAAGTAGGCCTGGGCCTCGGGCGAGTTCGTGCTGATGGTTCGGGTGTGATCACCCATGCCCTCGTAAAGCAGGGCTTGCGCGCTGCCGGGGGCTCGATTGGCCGCCAGGACGGCGATCAGCATCGCGGCGGTCAGCAGAAGCAAGATTCTATTGAGCATGGCGCTGCTCCTTGCAAAGTCGGTCCTCAACGGAGAATCCCGCGTGGGCGCCCCGGTTGTCGCCTGTTGGCGTTCAAACGGGATTAAATGAATCTGCAATATATTGATATTGAGTATCTTTGTAAACTGCCCGATGTTTAATCGAAGAAGATAGTCGGATGTGCGTCCGTGAGGAGATTCTTCGCCCCGACGATGAATCGCCGTTGGGAAGGGACGACCCTACCGCTCGGCCTTGAACCTGGTCTTGCCCCCTTTGACCTCGAGCCGGCCGAATCGCGTCCAGATCTGGGGCTGCTCGCGGAAGCAGTCGATCACCGCTTCGCTCGGAGACTCGATCGTGCTGGTCAGCGTCATTCCCCCACCCTGGTCGGACACCTCGACCCGCGTCTTGGCGGCCGGGACAGCCGCGATGTCGGCGGCGGCCCAGACCTCTCCCGCGGGCGTGATGCAGTAGATCAACGGCGCCGGTGTGACGGTCTTGCCCGCGGCGATGTAGGGGCGCATGGTCACGAAGCCGCGATAGGGCTCGCTGTCGGGATGCAACTCGTCCTGCGGTCCCGCCTCGGTGACGATGAGGTATTCGCCCCAATCGTGCACCACGTTGTAGCTGGCCGCCCCGCTCGTCGGGAAATAGAACTCGAGATACTTCTTCATGTCGCCGCCTCCCGAATTGCCGACACCGCACGCGGTCAGCAGGACCGCCGGTAACACCAGCGTCCCGATCAGTGCACGTTTGCGATGAACCATGGCATCCTGCTTTCGACAGGCCGGGCGAGTCCGGCTCGTGAACGATCGGCGCGTGAACAACCGGCGCCATACTCTACCGCGGCGGTCCCCTGGATTCCAGCAACTCCAGATTCCGCTCGATCGCCGGTTCATGGGGATTGAGCGAGCGGGCGGCCTCGAGGTGGCGGCGCGCCGCCGTGATGTCGCCGATCTGCGCGTGGAGAATCCCAAGCCGCATGTGAGCCAGCGCGAGGCGCGGATCCAGCGCAAGCGCCTGTTCCAGGCGGGCTTTGGCAACGTCCCGGTCGCCTTCCGCCAGATCGAAGTCGGCCGCCCGCAGCAGAATCGGAATCAGCACCGCGCGCGGCGCCTTGGCATCCGAGACGAACGGGAGCATCCGGGTAATCGCCGCTGCAGCCTGGATCACGTCCGACGCCGCGGCGCGTTCGAGCCAGGCGACCAGCGACGCGGGCGTGCGCAGGCTCGGATCGAAAGGACAGCCGAAGCGGTCCAGGAGATCGACGTTGGCCGGCGCTCGCCGCGCATAGACCACCAGATTATCGGCGAAACAGACAACAACCCACTCGGGGTCGCTCCGCAGGCGCGCGCGCAGCCCGGTATCCCGCAGCGGATCGGCGGCATAATTGACGACCGCAAAGGCGATGTCATACTGCGCCACCGCGCGGTCCCACCCTTCGCCGGTGCGCATCAGCGTTTGGTACGCCGCCAAAAAACCGGGCGGAAAAACATCGAGGCGGCCGTCGATGTAAACTCGGCGATCCGGCCACAGTTCATGGATGAACCAGCCGCCGAACGCCAGGATATTGAACACGCGGCCGGGCGGCGCCGCGTCGCGCAGAAAGCGCGTCGCCGCATCCGGCAGGTTGTCGCGCTCGTGCCCCAAGGCGATCCGGCGCGGTGGATCCGCCCCCATCGGCACGCCCCAACGCAGCGCGGCCGCGCCGCCTACCGCCGCCAACAGGATCACGGCGAGCGAGACGGCCCGCGACCATGCAGGTCGGCGCGCGAACACGCCGCCGTGCACCGCCATGAACGCGGGCACCATGACCGCAAACTCCGACACGCCGCGCAGGTTGTTGATCGCCAGTCCGGCGAACAGAGCCCCCGGCAACACCATCGACCAATGCACGCGGCGGCGTTCGCTCCACACCAGCGCGAGCATGATCACCGCCGCCGCAGCCAGCGCCTTCAAGAACAGAGCGTCCGCGTAGGCGGGATGGAAGATCGACCGCAGCTCCACGATCGCCTCGCGCACCTCGCGCCGGGCCATGAGGTCGAACGGATAGAGAAATGCGCGGTGCAGGTGCGGATTCGCGAGACCGACCGCCAGCAAGGCCGCGAACCAGGGACCGCGCGAACGCAGCCGCAGCCAGGCGGCCGCGTTCCGTGCGCGGCGGTCAACCGGTCTGCCGCCGCCGCCGCGTCGAACGCGGCCTCCGCTTTCCCATGCTTCGCCGATCCAGAACAGAGCGACGAGCCCCAAGCCCAGCACGAAACCGCTGTGCAGGTTGGCCCAGAGCAGAAAGATCGGCAACAGCGCCGCCCGCCAGACACGCGGTCGGGTGACGGCCTCGCGCCTCAGACACAGCAGAACCGCGCCCAACAGCAGCGCCGTCAGCATATGCGGGCGTACGAAGGCCCGCGGCTGTAGAAGCGGCGCCGCCGCGAGTACGCCGACCGCCGCGGCGGCCAGACGGGAACGTCCGTCGCCGCTCAAACCGGCCGCCGCACTCAACAACAACGCCAGGGCGGCGATCACTGCTTTCGCGAGCACGAGCGTGCCGATGCCGCCCAGCTCGTGAACACCATAGAAGAGCACTTCGGCCAGCCACTCGTGGGTCACCCACGGTCGACCTTCAGCGGTGAATGTAAACGGATCGGCGGTCGGGATACTCCGCTCCTCGACGATGAGCCGGCCAGTGCGCAAGTGCCACCACAGATCGAAGTCCAGTTCCGGGAACACGCACAGTAGACCGGACAGCACCGTGGCGATGAACAGCGCCGCGAGCGCGAGCCACTCTGTGGCGCCGCCTGGCGCGGGATTTGCATCTGGCGTTGAATCGCAATTGCGGAATCGCCGGGCGCTCATGCGGAGAGCATAGCGCACGCGGGCGGCGCGCCGCACGAACTATCGCGCGAGGACGCCGGGTGTTTCCCCGTATCCGGAACCTGAGGGCGGGATCGGGCGTTCTGACTCGCCGCTTGCCGGTCGCGCCGGGAAGCGTCATGCTTCGCGTC
>Ga0334886_1004676_pt1 | contig 10972 bp, 13 predicted proteins | sample GraSluR1_MG_9_FD_207232 | JGI IMG/M metagenome (GOLD analysis project Ga0334886, IMG submission 207232) | Sludge microbial communities from methane-producing bioreactor in Wageningen University, Netherlands - Granular Sludge_27_06-R1 | ecosystem: Engineered > Bioreactor > Anaerobic >...
AGGGGTAGCAAAAAAGCCGGGAAAGAGTAGCAGCTCCTCCCGGCTCTTCCTCCTCAATACTTGAAAGGAGTTTCTGTAATGACCTATGAGGATCTTACCATACGGCCCCAAGATGTAAAGCGTGGAAAATTGTTCCCGGAAGATTACATTCCCGAGGTTATGGCCATCAGGGAACGCACGGGAAAACGGCTCCCTATGGGTGAGTATTACCTTGAGAGAAAGTTTTATGCAAAAGAAATTCATGGCACTGGTGGTAAGCATAAAAACGCTGTAGGTGGGCTTGACCTGATAGTGCTCCCCTTCCTCAAGGCTCTCGGGTGCAGGGTGGTGGGGATCCATTTCAAGAACACTGGAGAGACTTTTTTCAGCAGGTTTGATGCGGTGCTCCTGGCAGGGTACGAGACCAACGGCGGATCCTCTTTCTTCTGGAACCGTTGGTGGATACCCTTGGATGTTTGCGGGCGTTCCATTGATGAGGCCATGGGTATGAAGCTCCCGAGCAAGTACACCGTGAAGCAGGAGCAACCCCAGGAGAAGCCCGAGAACAAGCAGGTGCTTCTTTTCGAAGAGGATTCTCTTATGGCCCGCATGAGGTTTGAACAATGACCAGCATAAGCCCGCTCCTTCCTGCCTACAGCTTCGAAGAGATTCACGGATCCCCATTTCAGGAAATGCTCTCTATGGTGGCGATTTTTTACGGATCTGCGTGCAGCATATCCTGGCATCTTTGGACTACAGGAGGTTTCTAATATGAGAAAACCTATCGACGTATCTCCCGAAGAACTTGTAACCCGCATAGCCCGGAACTTCCCACAGGAGCTGCAGAAGGAAAAACGCTGGATCTTTTGGAAGCTGCTCTCTGACGGAAAAAAGCTCCCCACGAGGGTTGACCGTGGAGATCCGGCAAAATGGAATGAGCCCGATGGTTTTGGAACTTTCGACGTGGTGGCGAATCTTCTTCCGCAGATCTTCCCCAGGGTGAAGGGAATCAGCATAGCACTGGGGGATGGTCTCGGTGGACTGGATCTCGACAATGTGGTGGAGGGGGGAAACCCCCTTCATCCAAACCATGAGAGGCTTTTGCGTCATCTGGACAGTTACACAGAATTATCCCCCTCCGGGACGGGAACGCATACCCTTTTCAGGTATCAGGGGGAAATGGAATCCCGCAGGAAGGGTGAAATAGAGCTGTACTTCGGGAAAAGGTTTCTGACCGTAACCGGAAATATCTTCGATGGAAGGCGAAAGCTCCGGGATGCAACCGTTGGTGCCCAAAGGATCTTGCAAGCCTTGAAACCCCCTAAGCCTCTCCTGCCTAGACTCCCTTTCGGAGAAGCTGCAGATTATGATGATGAGAAGCTCAAGGAATTGATGTTCGCCGCAAAAAACGGGGCGGCTATCCGGGATCTCTGGAACGGTGGCAATCCGAAAGGAACACCGTCAGAGGGGGATTTTGGACTCATGTCTCACTTGGCGTACTGGACAGATGGTGACGCTTCCCGAATGATTCGGCTCTTCCTGCAGAGTGCCCGGGCGGAGCGTCCCAAAGGGCGGAGAGAGGATTATCTGAATGCCATGGCGAGAAAACTCGCAGGGGGGATAGCATGACCACAGCAGCAGTTGAGAATAATGTCGTCAGCATCGAAAGCGTTCTGGAGCCCGAAGAGCCCGAGCTTTCCTATCTGGGGAGCGATGTTCATCTCACGGATATGGGAAACGCTGCACGGCTCTCCTTCCTCCATGGGGATAAATTCAGGTGGTGCCCGGCCATAGGCTGGTTATTCTACGATGGGAAGCGATGGAACGCCACGGACGATGTTCTCATTATGCAATTTGCGAGAGACGTACCGCAGGGGTTGCTAGAAGAAGCTGCAGCGGAAAAGATGAATGCAGGCCGTAGAAAAGCCCTGGCAGAATGGGCGTTGGAATCGGAGAAGAGATCCTCCCTCTCAAACATGTGTGCCCTCCTCCGAAGTGAGCCCGGGATCCGTGTGGAGCAGGAGCGGCTAGACGAAAACCCCATGATTCTGAATCTGCAGAATGGAACGCTGGATCTCCGAACTGGAACACTCGACAAGCACTCCCCTGGGGACCTTCTGACTCGTGTAGCCACTGCATCTTTCCGGGAAGGTGCGGAGTGCCCACAGTGGGAAAAGTTTATTCTCGAAGCCATGGCAGGAGATGCGGAACTTGTAGGGTATCTCCAGAAATGGTGTGGGCTCCTCCTGACGGGCATCACGAAGGAGCAGGCGTTTCTGTTCTTCTCGGGTGAAGGCGGGAATGGGAAGGGAACTTTTGTGGAAACCATGGCGTACGTACTGGGGGATTATGCCGCTCCCCTCTCCGGTACGGCCCTGACCGTGAAGCAAGGCGATACTTCCACAAATGAATGGGCAGGTTTGCGTGGTGTACGTTTTGCCTACTGCGGAGAGATTGACCCGGGCAAGACCATGGACAGTGCCCTCATCAAAACCTTGACGGGCGAGGATTCCATAGCAGTTCGTTTTCTGTACCGAGAGTATTTCACGTTGAAACCAGCGTTCAAGATTATCTATTCTGCCAACGGAGAGCCCAGGGTACGAGACAATAGTTATGGTTTCTGGAGACGGATCAAACATATTCCTTTTCGGGTGGTATTCGATGGTGCCCGGAAAGATGGAAGCCTTAAGGAAAAGCTCCGGGAAGAAGCGGACGGGATCCTCCTGTGGTCACTGGTAGGACTCTGCAATTATCTGGAGTACGGAATGGAAGAGCCCGAGGTGGTGAGTGCAGCTACCAGGCAATACCGAGATGAACAATCGGCCGTGAAGGTTTTCATGGAAGATTGTACCGAGTCAGTGCCCGGGCATTCCGTTCTACTCTCCCGGCTCCATGCGGAATATCTCAAGTGGTCGAAAGCGAATCGGGAGAAGAGCCTTACAAACAAGAGGCTTTTGAAAGAGCTGGAGCAGTCAGGATACCAGACTCTCAAGGGCATGAGGGGTATCACTGTTCTTGATGTAGCCCTCTCCGAAGAGAGCCCCATAGCAGAGCACTAGATTCGAATTGAGAGACGAAAAGCCGTATCCACAGAAGAATCTCCCCAAGGGCTTTTCGCCTCTCCTCCGAATAGTCAGATAATTAACCGAAAGGCTATGACGGAATGACGGAAATCAGAAAATATACCAAACCTCCTAAAACATAGTAATTTTTGAGGTTTCTGGAAAAAAGCATTTTCCGTCATTCCGTCATGGCAAGAGGATTAAAAGACTAGAGCCGGGCATGGTCTCGGGGAAAGGATTCTTCTGTGGTCAAGGAATTGAGGAACTGGGAATACGAGAAGGACATTACCGAGTTTGAAATAGAGTGCCCTTTTTCCGGCGGGGTATGCAGAGGGTGTTTGTGTATGGCGTGGATCTCTCATCCCTCCATCGATAGCTACGGGACGTGCAGCAGATTGCAACCCGTGGTTATGGATGATGAGGATCTCCAATAACCCCCACTTCGAAATTTTACCGTTTTCGGATCCCCAGTCAGCAAGCTTACAACCGGGCCAAAAGTGGAAAATTTCAAAATGGCTCTCCCCCTGGTAGACATTCGGAAAGGAGCACCGAACATGCAGCAGGACTTGTACTCCCTTTGGGGATCTCACGTGCTCCCCGAAGAACTTGAACGGCGATACCGAGCAGCCCAGCAGCGAGACCCACTCTCCCCAGGCAGGGCGGCGTGGTCAGCTCTCCGGGGCTTTATCCTCTCCCAGGGCGGCAAGATCTCCATAGGCGAAGATGATCTTCCTCGCCTGGTGCGGATAGCAAAGAGCTGGAGCCCGTGAGAGCCGCTACAAGGGGTGTACTTTGGGCGGAGGGGTATAATGCTCCCAGGAGAAAAAGGTACTTCCTGGAGGATATACACCGAGGGTCGAATCCAGCTCAGTTGCTCCCCGCATAAAATTCCAGTTTCATGAGTTGACAGTACCGGAGGGGGGTATCTTCGATTTTAGGTCAAGCGACTTGTGAGGGGCAATACGTTGACGGTTGACAACCCGCACATGAATATTGGTTGACAACGAATAGTCAATAATAGTCTGATAGTTTCTCCACCATATAAAAAAGCCCCTGCCATGACGGTGGGGGCTTTTGTTGCGTAGAGATTTTTGATAATCCTGTCAAAAACTCGTGGTTCATCTTCTTGTGTTCACCAGTCGCTCTTTCTGAATCCCCTGGCAGGGCGTTTTCGCAGCAACCCCTTAGCAGCGGCGAACTCGGGGTAATCGTCTTCGGTCTTCACCTGTATGAACGGATCAACCGCTTTTTTCATCAGGTACTCCAAATCTTCCCTGGCAGCTTTCTTGGCACGTGTCTTCGGCAGGTGCTCCTCTCCCAGAAAACCCATCATGACCAGACAGGTACGGATCCCCGGCTCTCTCAAGTTGAACAGTTCCTTCAATACGGCCCGCACCATGGGGGCGAGTTTCTCCAGCTTCTCGGAGTGGTCAAGATATCGATCCTGCACGTGATACCGCTCCCCACCAGAAACCCCGAGTTTATCCCCTATCCAGCTCTTCCCGAAGACGCTGAACTCCAAATCTCCCAGGGAATGAAAACCAGCTCTCCGAAGGGCATCTCCTACGGACGACAGAATCAACGGTTCCAGCATGATACCTCTCCTCTCCCCATCAAAAAAAGGGGAAAGCCTCTCCCCACGGTAGAAGCTCTCCCCCCAAAAGAAAGCGGTAGGCTAGCAGGGATATTATACCATAGGGGGTATGGTATGGGTAGGGTGGTGGAGTGGCGAGGGTGAAGCAGAACAGGATATAAAATCGCCAGAGACGAAAGCTCCCTTTTTCACAAACAAGCTCCTGGCAGTGTCTCGGGTAAGCCTTCTTTGTGGTCACAGTATCGAGCAGGAGCAGACTCTCCTCACAAAGAGAGCCTCTCCCCTTCCCTGGCGGATCTCATCTCCCTATCTCGGGGCGGCGAGGATAGCTCCCTGAAATCCTTCCTGTAGGGATACGCAGGATCAAGCCAATTCTGCAGGAGTAGCGGTACTCCCCTCCGGGAAAAGTCGGAGAAGGAGAAGGGCTTTTTTTCCGGCTCTTCCTCCTTCGGGATCTCCATCTCCATCTGGGGAGCCTTTTCAGAGGATTCGTTTTTTAGCGGATCCGTTTCTCTCTCTCTCGTGGCCGTGTTGCGGATCTCCTCCAGCTCTGCTTTGTGAACATAAGCCTTTTTCATCCCCACGGAAAGAGCATCAGCATATTTCTCGAACTCCCCACGGTGCTCTTTAGCCCATCTATGAGCCCATTTCATCAGTTCAGACTTACTCATCTCCGTAACCCCCTCCCGAGTACGTTCTACTCACTTTTCGACCCCGCCAGAACACGCAGGAGCGTCTCCCTTGCGGTCACAGGTGTAGTTGCTCCTCTATCCCCCCGAATGCAGGAGAGAGGCTCTCAAAGGGCTTTACGGCGAAATGGCAATTTCCCCAGTGTTTGCAACCCCTTAAGAGCCTCATTTTCGCCTCAAATCACCAAATACAGCATGAAGCAATCCGAATTGATCCCTTTGTGGCGGACGGCGAAATACTCTCCTTCATCGAGGCGGATCTTCCACGAGAGATCCCCAGGGAGCAGGTGCAGATTCTCCGGTGCTCCTTCTTCGGAGATCCGGTAAGCCCTGCGGATGGTCTCGTAGATCCCCAGGGTGTTCACAACATCATCAGGGACGGCGGCGAAATAGGATACTCTCATGACTACACCTTCCCCAGCTTCTTTTTCTTCGGTATCAGGGCGTTCACCGGAGAGGCGTTAGCGTGGGCTTTCTGCAAATCCTCCATGCTCAAGGCAAGGTACTTTTGCGTCATGGCCAGCGTGCTATGTCCTAACATCTTCTGGAGGGAAAACACGTTCCCACCATTCCGCAGGAAGGAGAGAGCAAAGCAGTGTCGAAGCATGTAGGGCGTTATCTCTGCTCCGATCTTTTCCCCATACCCCTTTATGCGGTGGTTCCATGAGGAGGGGTACATGTGCTCCCCCGAGCAGGAGCAGAACACTGGGGAGCCCTTCCACTCTTCCGGGCGAACTCTCAAGAGCTTTTGCAGAGCGTCAGCAGTGGTAGCTGAAAAGGGCATAGACCGCCGCTCCCGAGTTTTTGATGCGTGAGCCGGAATATGCACCACTAGAGAGGCCATGTCAATATCCGTTTCCATCAGGTTCAACGCTTCCCCAGGGCGAACACCGCAATCCATCTGGAGCAGTATCAAGGCTCTATCCCGCAGCCCTGCATAGGTAGTCACGTCGGGAACATCCAGAAGGGCTTTCAATGTGGAAGAGGAAATATCGACAACCCTCCCTTGTGCCTTCCTCTTCTTCAGCCCCATGAGGGGGTGACGCTCCCCAGGGAGAAGACCTTCAGCCATCAGCCAATCAAACCACACTTTCAAATATGCCAGTCGAAGATTATAGGTGCTGGGGTTTTCGTATCTGCTCAAGTACGCCATGACAGCCGGGCGTGGATTCTCCCACGCATCAGGGCATGAGCGGTAAAAGAACGATATGTGCTCCTGGTAATCCTTCAAGGTACGTGGTGCTCTTCCGTCAGCTCTTTTGAACGTCAAAAACTGCATCAGCAGTTCCTGCCAGGATAGCTTTTCATTCCGAACAATACGCACGACATCTCCCATAATGTTTTCCTCCTTAGGTGGCTTACATTTCTTGAGGAGGAGGAAAAAGCCTTCACAAAAAACCCTCAATTCAGGAGCAACGGACTCGCCTTTTTCGAGGCTCTTTTTCAGGGCTTGACGTCCCCGCAAAAACCTGTAAAATGTCTTCCTGCGGGAACGAAAAGTCCCCTTTTGCAGGAGAGTCGTTAGCTCAGTTGGCAGAGCACCGGACTTTTAATCCGGGTGTCCTGGGTTCAAGTCCCAGACGACTCACCACGTTAGCGGTCCCATCGTCTAGTGGTCTAGGACACAGCCCTTTCAAGGCTGCGGCACGGGTTCAAATCCCGTTGGGACCGCCAATCTTTTTGCCAGCGTAGCTCAGTTGGTAGAGCAGCGCACTCGTAATGCGCAGGTCAACGGTTCGAGTCCGTTCGCTGGCTCCAGAGATAGCGAAGCCTCAGGTGCGTTTACAGCTTGGGGCGTTCTTTTTCGGGATCTCCCTGGGGTTGTTGCGTGTAATAAAGAGAAAACGCTATTTAGCATAATAAATACAAAAAATAAAACCTCAGGACGAAATGTCTGGGGTTTTTTTTCGTTCCTGGGGCTTTCTTTACGGAGGCACAAGGGATCTTTCTTAATAGAGAGTGCGGCGATTGGTTGCCATGTGTATCGGAGGCTTTCTTCATGATTGTGAGGAAGGGTTGAAAAAGGGTACAATGGCGGAGATTTTTTTGCGGTATTCCTTGTTGTCGTCCCGCATAGTTCAGGTATACTGGAGGAGAAAAACCGAGAAAAGGGATTGATGTGTATGCGAAAAAAATACCGTGTTCGTCGGCCGAGAGTACGTTTTGGCCCCGTTCTTTTTCCTCTCGTTTCGATACTTCTCCTGGTGGGGACGGTGTACGGCTGGATGAGCTTTATCCGTTCCTCCTCCCAGGGATTTGGAGACTCGCAGAATTTCAAAGAGGTGATTGTGACAGATTCGGGGGATGATGCAACCGGTGCCTTTCTTGAGGAGGAGTCCTCTCATGTTCCGTTAGTGCCGGATTCTGCGGTGCCTCTGGTGGCGGTCCCCGGAGGCGATGGGGTGAGCGCTCAGGGAAGACCCGATGGAAGAATTACCGCTCTTCCCGAGGGGTTTGGAGTGATCCCGGATGGAAAGTGGATTCTAGTGGATAAGAGTGCTATGCATCTCATGCTCTGCGAGGGATCGCGGATAGTGGCTACCTATCCCGTGGGTATTGGTGCAAATGCAGGGAACAAAGAACAGCCAGGGGATAAGCGTACTCCCGAGGGGCGCTTTTCCATCGAAAATGTCCATGATTCCAGCGCCTGGACCCACGACTACAAAGATGGCCGGGGGCCTGTAAAAGGAGTATATGGTCCCTGGTTTCTGCGGTTACGTATGTCCTGGTCCGGTTTGGGGATCATGGGAACACCGGATCCGAGCCTTGTGGGGAAACGCAGTACCCGAGGTTCCATACGCATGCTGAACGACGATATCCGTGCTCTTAAGGATCATGTAAAAGTAGGAACCGTGGTGGTCATTATTCCCTAAAGCAGTTGGAGAGCTTTCCCTCTCCCTGCCTGGTGCTTGCATTGGTTGTATCATGAAAGGCGATAGGATCTTTTTTGGTAGCCCTTCGGAGATGGGAGAGAGGAGAATCTATTTATGGAGTGTGGCTGTGATAAGAGCTTTTTCCGCGGGTTTTGTCGCAGGATGATGTTGGTTGTGCCTTTTCTTTGTGGAGTGCTGGTTTTTCTCTCTCTTTTTCCCCTCGCTCTCCCCTGTGAAGGAGCCCCCTCTCCCGAGGAGATGCTCTTCTCCCACATGAAGAAAATTTTTGCTCCGGAGTCCATGGAGATGATTTTGGATGCCCCCATAGAGTCTGATGGAAGTCTGCGGCGCATGTATCTGCGTATTCAGGGAGCTTCTTTCTCGGGATTTCGTGTGCAGGAGATTGCAGGGGAGTTTACCTTTCTTCGTCTCCCTCCGCTGAAAGATTGGGGATTCGAGGGGGAGAATCTCGAAATACAGGAGGCTCTAGCGGTCTATTTTACTGCGAGGGTTCTTGAGGAGGATATTAACAGCTATCTTCTGGGCAAGACGCTCAACCTTGAAAATTCCGAGTGGCGGGATGTGCACTGCCGTCTCTTCTCCGGGGGAATCCACGCCACCGCCCGGGCGGACCTTATGCTGAGCGGCAATGTGCGGGCGGTGGTGGATCTTCGGGGTGTTTTCCGGCTTCGGGAGGGGAACCAGGTTTTCCTTGAGGATACGGTGTTCTCCGTAAACGGAGGGGAGAAGGAGATCGGCGCGGTCGAAGAAGCTTTGCGGGAGATGCAGCCCATTATCGACTTTCGGGAGCTTCCCTTTCCCGTGCGGGTGCATAGCCTGACCCTTTCCGAAGGGGTTATGGATTTTGCTACCCGGATACCGCCGAAGGCGTTTTCCGGTTTTTTTTCTCGGAGCCTTCACTAGAAGGTTTGCTTCCTGCGAAATGCGAGGAGATTCGAAGAAGCTCACAAATTTTGCTGGAGTTCGTTTTTCCGAAGTCTTGAGAGAGACCTGTGCAGCTAATTTTCATCAAAATTAGCTGCACAGGTCTGCGATTTTTCCGCCGGTGATCCGCAGAAGTTCCTCCGGGGGGAGCAGGATCTGGGCTCCTCGGATTCCCGCACTGAAGGCAATAACCGAAAAGTTCAGCGCCGAGATGTCGAGAAAGAGGGGATAGTTTTTCTTCATCCCCAGGGGGGAGCAGCCTCCCCGCTGGTACCCTGTAAGGGGGAGAATTTCTTTTGTGGGTACGAGTTCCGCTTTTTTATGGCCTCCGAGAGCCGCAAGCTTTTTGAGATCCAGCTCTCCATCTCCCCGAAGGCAGGCTATGACGATGCTCTTATCGCTGTTGCGGGCCACCAGGGTTTTGAAGACCTGCTCCGGGGGCATGCCGATTTTGGCGGCCACGTAGGGGGCGCTCAGGTCCTCGGAATCCACGGGGTAGCTCCGATAATCGTAGGGAATGCCCTCTCGGTCGAGAAGGCGCATGGCGTTGGTTTTTTTCACGGGGATCTCTCCTTTTTCCGTTTATGATACGAACAAGAGGATGTCGCGCTATTGTAGAACGAAGAGCCTTCCGGCGCAAAAGAAATTTTGCCGGAAGGCTGCCGCATGGAGATTCGAGGGGGAGTTATGAAGATGGAACGTATCAGCGTACAGGATATCTATGCCGCCCGAGAGCGCATTAAAGACTATATCCATGTGACGGAGATGCACAGCTCCCGCATTCTGGGAGAATGCTCGGGAAATAGGGTTTTTCTCAAGCCCGAAAACTTTCAGAGGGTGGGGGCTTTCAAGTTCCGTGGCGCCATGAACGCCCTCCTTGCCATGGATCCCCAGGTTCGTAAGCGAGGGGTGGTGACGGGCTCTTCGGGAAATCACGGCCAGGCGGTGGCCCGGGCCGCCCAGATTCTCGGGGTACCCGCCACCATTGTGGTACCCCAGGATGCCTCTCCCGCCAAGACCCAGGCTATTGCAGCCTACGGAGCCAGGCTTGAGCATTTCGGCACCTCTTCGGTGGAGCGTATCGCCCGGGCCAAGATGCTTGCCCAGGAGGGAGGGATGTACTTTGTGCATCCCTTTGATGATCCCTTAGTCATGGCGGGACAGGGGACCGCGGGGCTGGAAATCTATCGGGATCTTCCCTCGGTGGAGGCGGTGCTGGTGCCCTGTGGGGGAGGGGGGTTGATCTCCGGTATTGCCACGGCCCTCAAGGCCTGTAATCCCAAGATCAAAATCTACGGTGTGGAGCCGGAAAACAGCAACAGCACCTATCTTTCTCTCAAAAAGGGAAAGCGAGTCTCTCTTGAGAGCATCGCCACCATCGCGGACGGCGTGCGTACCGCCATCCCCGGAGAGAATACCTTTCCCATCGAACAAAAGTATGTGGAGGAGGTTCTTCTCGTCTCCGAGGAGGCCATCAAAAAGGGGGTGCTCTTTCTTCTGGAGCGCTGTAAAATGCTGGTGGAGCCCTCCGGGGCCCTTTCCGTGGCAGCTCTTCTTTCGGGGGTTTTTCCCGAAAAGGATTGCACCGTGGTGGGGCTTTTGAGCGGGGGGAATATGGATATCCGCCAGCTTTTCCGATGGATGGAGGAAGGGCGTTCCTAGTGCATCATTCCTGCTTATATTGTGACTTCGGCTGAAATCCTGGAGCTGGAGCTTGTGTGTCCGGAGGCGCGAGCATAGTGGTCGGCGAGTGCAGCTTTGCGTCGCGGAGAACCTCCTGGTGGCAGGCGGACGTGCCAGCAAGCCGCAGTCGCGCAGCTGGACGGCGCG
>Ga0334886_1004680_pt1 | contig 10969 bp, 5 predicted proteins | sample GraSluR1_MG_9_FD_207232 | JGI IMG/M metagenome (GOLD analysis project Ga0334886, IMG submission 207232) | Sludge microbial communities from methane-producing bioreactor in Wageningen University, Netherlands - Granular Sludge_27_06-R1 | ecosystem: Engineered > Bioreactor > Anaerobic > Unclassified...
ATCTGGGTGCTGACTGGGCGGATCATCTGGATGATACTGCCATGTGGGACAAGGTGCTGGATATTCCCGATGAGGAATTATGGGCAGTCAAACGTCATTTGAAACGCAAGCTGGTCATGTTTGCCAACCGGCGCGTGCGCCGTCAATGGCTGAGCAATACGGTGCATCCGGTGCAGGTGATTGCCGGCGGCGCGATGCTGGAGCCGTATTCGCTGACGATCGGTTTTGCCCGCCGCTTCGCTACCTACAAACGGGCGTACCTCATCTTTCGCGACATTGACCGCTTGCTTCGTTTGATCAATGATGAAGACCGACCGGTACAAATTGTTTTTGCCGGCAAAGCTCATCCGGCAGACGAGCCGGGCAAGATGCTCATTCAGCAGGTCTACCGCGCCGTCAAGGATGCCCGCACGGGTGGACGGCTGGTGTTTCTGGAAGATTATGATATGAATGTGGCCCGTTACATGGTGCAGGGCGTAGATGTATGGTTGAACACCCCCCGCCGTCCGAATGAGGCTTCCGGCACTTCTGGAATGAAGGCCGCTATGAATGGCACCCTCAATTTCTCCGTTCTGGATGGTTGGTGGTACGAGGGGTATAATGGCAAGAATGGCTGGGCGATTGGCGACGGCAGCGAATATGCTGACCATAACCAGCAGGATGATGCCGATGCGGCCAGTTTGTACGACACCCTCGAAAATCAGATCATCCCACTGTATTACAGCGGCCGCTCCGGTGACGCCCTGTCCCCTGAGTGGATGAAGATGGTCAAAGAGTCCATTCGCTCGCTGTCTCCGCAGTTCAGTATGGCCCGCATGGTGAAAGAATATACCCGCAATTTCTATCTGCCGGCAGCCGGGAAGAAGAAGTAGGATTTCGTTAATTTTGTACATGGCAGCCGGAATTTATTTCGGCTGCCATGTTGATTTAAGCTGGACAGACAGGCAGGGATCTGTCAATCGGGGAGCAGGACAATGCCAAATCTGCAAGCGACAAACCGGATTACAATAGGGTTATAATGGAAAAAGATATGCGCAATTATCGCAGTTGCCGTTTTTTGTGGATGGAGTGTTTCTATGGATGAAATTTTAAGTACGGTACTATTTTCTCAACCCTTGTGGGTGGGGACGTTGTTTATTTTTTTGATGCGGGTGGTCAATATTTCTACAGATACCGTCCGTTTGCTCTTTATGATCCAGCGCAGGAAGGTTGTTGTCTGGATCCTGGGATTTGTTCAATCCATTCTCTATGTTTTAGTGATTGGCTCTGTGCTTTCGCAGCTTGACAATTTCTGGTTTTTGCTGGCCTATGCCAGCGGTTATTCTACTGGCACATCGCTTGGTATGTGGATCGAAGAACGCCTGGCGCTGGGATATTTGCAGGTGACCATTATTTCTCCCAGTTTGGGCACCGCGATTGCCGAGAATCTGCGCAATGAAGGATTTGCGGTTACCGAGATCCCTGCCCGCGGCAAGGATGGCATGGTGAGCATCTTGCATTCCAGTGTGATCCGCAAGGATCTGCATCTGGTCGAAACGATTGCCATGGAAGCAGACCCGAAAGCATTTGTTACCACCGAAACCGTGCGCCCCGTGCGGGCAGGCTTCTGGAGAAAAAAATGATCCTGATTGGGGAATTTTATAAAAAGCACCGGTAATTACTCAGCTGCCTCGATGATGGCATTGCGAGGAACACGCTTTTGCCACGCGGCCTCGCAATGACATGCCTGAGTAGTTACAAGCACCGAAAAAATGGGGATGAATTGGGGTTTTTGATGAATATTTTTTCGAATCAAGCGGATTGGCATACATACTGCACCATATAGGGCAGTGTTTTTCACCTGTTTCAGGCTGTTTTCCATCAAAAACGTGTTTTGATTTTTGGTAAAACAGGCTATACTATAAAATAAGCACAAGGTGAAGAGGATTAAATTGTGATCTTTTTATGATTGCAGGAAAAGGTTGCAAAAGTTAAAGTGGACATATTGTCACACAGGAGGATGAACATGAAGCTCTATAAATTGTTTTACCAGACGGCAACCCTGGTTGTGGTATTGTGTCTGGCTTTGGCAGGATCCACATCCGCGGCCGCAAAAGCCCCTGCCGTTCCTGCTCAGGCCGGCACGGCTTTGATGTCGATGCAGGCCTCCTCGACATCGGTCAACGTGGGTGATACGTTCAACGTGACCGTGCAGGTAGCTGCTGGAACCCAGGAGGTGGATACGGTGCAGGCAAGCATCGATTTCGACCCGAATTATCTGGAAGTGGTTGCCCAGCCGACATCCAGCGGCGTTTTGACCACACCCCTGAGCAATGTTTTCGACAATACCCTTGGCACTGTCGATTTTGGTGCAGGGCTGTTAGGCAGCTCCACCTCAGGGACATTTTCGGTCGTTACCATTCAGTTTCGGGTAAAGGCGTCTACCAGCGCGACTACCCTTTCATTCCATTCCGGTTTGCCGCGCGAGACCAATGTGCTCTATCAGGGTAATTCTGTCTTTGCGGGCGGAACGGGCGTGACGATCACCGTGTCTGGCGGCGGCGGCGGGGCAACACCGACCCCCGTCCCTGGCACAACCCCGGCGCCCAATCCAGGCTCGTATCCCTATCCGTATTACTATCCTTATTATTACGGGAATATCCCCACGTTCAGCATTCTTTCTGTGGTGACGGATGACAAGGTGACCGTGCAGACGTATAACTTCCCTGCTAACAAAGATTTCATCGTGCGTATGGGGCCTTACGGCGGATATGGCATTGGCGGTGTTGAAGTGGGTACGCTCAACTCCGGCGCGGGCGGTTCCTTCCAGGCGACTTTTGATATTCCTGCCGCATTGAAGGGAAAATATCAAATCGCGATCCGCATGGACAGCACCACGGGCGGGTATTACAGCTTCAACTGGTTTTATAACAACACGACCATTTCATCCGGCGGTTCTTATATCCCTACCGGGATCCCTTATACGGATGTGATCAGTGTGGTGCAAGGGCAGAAAGTTACCCTGCAAACCTATAATTTCCCGCCTAATCTTGACTTCACGGTGCGGATCGGTGCGTACGGCACGTATGGGATCAATGGGATTGTGGTCGCCACCACCAATTCCGGTACGGGCGGTTCTTTCCAGGTCACTTATGATATTCCTGCCGCGCTTCAGGGCAACAACATGCTTTCCATTCGTATGGAGAACCCGGCTACCGGTTATTTTGCCTATGACTGGTTTTATAATACGGATGGCGGCGGTTATACTCCGCCTCCAGGCAGCGTTCCCCCGACGTATACCGGTTTCCCCTATACGAGTGTGACCAATGTGGTCAAAGATACATCTGTCACCCTGCAAACCTATAACTTCCCGCCCAACCTCGACTTCACCGTGCGGATCAACACCTTTGGCACGTATGGCGTCAATGGTGTGGTGGTAGATACGATCAATTCTGGTGCTGGCGGGTCCTTCCCGGTAACGCTGAATATTCCGGCCCAGTTTACCGGTGTGCCGATGCTGGCGATTCGTTTTGAGAATCCCTATACCGGGCATCATGCCTTTGACTGGTTTTATAACCAGTAAATTACCATCTCTATTGGCTTTGCTCTTGCCTCCCGCTGAAACTCGGCGGGAGGTTTTTTTATTCGTATTTCATTTCGTCTCTTCGAAAACGAACGCAGCGCTGTTGGAAGACTCGCAATCCCCGAACTGAGCAACAGGACGTATGCTTACGGCACGGCCTTGAAAAGCTGGTTGCCGTATGCCAGCAGGATGATGCGGTTTTCAGGGGATACGATGGCAAATGCGGTTGGCTGGCTATCTGGCACTGCATAGGCCTCGTCAAATTTGGGATAGAATTTTTCGTTGAGCGTTTTCAGACCGGTGGTGAACTGATACAGAACGGCCTGTTTGCTATCCAGAATGGTGATGTAGGAACTCGGCGCCGGGTTTGTCATCATCTGGCTGAACTGATGCTGGAAGGAGCCGGTGCTGATCTGTTCATCATTGACGGCGTTTTGGGCCAGGTCGATTGGCGTGTCAATGCATTTGGTAGGCTCTGCGAGTCTGACGCTCCCGTCTTCATTTTTGGCACCAATCCACGGATCGCAGATGGACATGCTTCCTCCTTCGTGGAGGAGATAAAGCTGGTTTTCAAAATAAGCAATATCCACCACATCTTGCAGATAGGGTTTGGCCTGGGTAAAGAAAAAGCGATCATCGCTGGTGTCATGTTCGTAGGTCAGCGCTTCTCCATCGGTTTTATCATGTTTGTAAAGCCACATGTTTTGGGTTTCCACGTTGAGGATAAAAAGACCGATTTCATTAACGCTGATTTTTTTAATGTTGCCAAAGCCGCCAGGTGGAGGCGCTAATGTGCCTGTTACGGGTTCGAGATTGGGTACACAGAACAGGTAATGGCCGGCTTCGTCCACAGCGAGGATGGAGGCTGCTTTAGGGATGGGGTTGGCGAACATTTTTTTGTTCAAAACCGCAAAATCAACGATGCGCTGGATGGTTACGCCGTCTACAGTGCCGGGGCCGCAGTCGAATCTTTCGTCCAGCTCGAATTCATAGTCTTTTCCGGATTGATAGATGCGCTTTACGGAGCCGCTGGTGCTGTCCAGCAGGTAAACGTCGCTCTCATTTGCCGCCATGCGGGTGATTTGCCAGTCACGGCTGGCACTGCTGTTCTGCAGGATGGGATAGTACGTTAAACGGGTGATGCCATGGAGGGTATCCAGGGTTTCTTCTGCTTTGTCACGTAATTGAACAGCCTGTTCACTTGTGCCGAGACGGTCGGCCTGATCCAGGTAGGCCAGAACCTGCATCCAGCCCGTCGCGCGCAGGGTGGGGTCCGAGGTGAGGTCTGCATCGGAAGCTGCTTGCATGGCCTGATTGAACAGACGCTGGCGTTCGTCCTTGCGCCCCGTGGTGAAATAGATGGCAGAGGCAAGGATGGTGATCAGGATGGGTACCACGACGGCAATGGTCAACATGGTTTTAGGGGACAAGTTGAGAGAAGCGCCGGCTGGCAGGAGTCTTTCAAAGGTTTGGGAAAGGCGGTTTTTGATCTTTCCCTGGGTGGCTTTGCCGCTTACCCACAGGTCGGCCAGCTTTTCCCTGGCCGCGGAGGGGTTGCGAGGCTGGCGGTGCGGCGGGGCTGGCTTGCTGACAGGAGCAACGATGTTTCGTTGTGCTGTTTTGACGGGCGGGAAGGTTTCTTTCTCAATTGTTGAAGCAGGCGGCGGGGATGTTTCCTGTGCGGCCTGGGGCGTTTCTGCGGGGATATTTTCACGGAGGAGTGTTGGCGGGGTCGCTGGAGGGGAAGCCGCAGGGGGTTCGTTCCCCGCCGGGGTTTCAGTTTTTGACGCTGATTCGCTGGGGATCCCTTGGACGCGGGGCTGGTAGATGCGGCCCTGTCCCCGGCGGAACTGGAGCAGTACGGCTCGTAAATCGCTCAGGGAGGGGTCCAGGATGCGGCGGCGGATTTGCCCCAACGGCAGGCGGGCAATCGCTTCCAGGGTATCGTTGTCCCAGGATTGCGGCGGGTCGGCGCAGAAGAGGAGCAAATCGCCGGGGTCCACCTCCGCCTGAAAATAGCTGAGCTGTACGGAGCGGCTGACACCGAGGCCGCGGCCGGCGGTGAAGGGTTCATAGAAAGTCTGGATGCCGGTTTTGCCCAGGGAGAAGGATTGTGTGTCACCGGCATGGACAACAAAGATTTGTTTCCCGCGCAGGACAGCGAGATTGAGCACCCCGATCTGCTGCTTCCCTCCCTGACCGGACTGATTCCTTTTTAAAAGGAAAGTATTCAGGTCTTCGGCAACCATACGCAGGCTGGTGGTGACCGTGCCGCGGGACTTAAAATATACCCCGGCCAGGGTTTCGAGTAATTCTTCTGTTTGACTGGAGGACAGCAGACCCTCCCCGCTCAGGGTCAAAAAGAGGAAAAGGATATCGCCGCTGCGGCTGCGGTGCGCTCGCGGCGGGGCATCTTTCACCAGCAAGCCGGGTATTTTTACGCTTTCTTGTCCCGCGCTGCGGTGGAGGGGCAATGAATAAATGTCAAATACTGATTTTTCTGTCATTTGGTTTACCTTAGAACTGATTATACATCTAATCGCCATCGGGTTGGGGAAAACACGTGGGTGGATGGCGCCAGGGCGTCCTTCTTGTTGTTGCATGCTTTATACCTGGTTGCTGATCCTGGTGCCTGCCCCCTGCTCTCTTACATCTTAATATCGTATCGTACAAATCTCTTCTTTTTTCTTGACGCAAAATTTGGTATGATTAATGACACATTTGAGGAAACATCTATCAGGGCTTATTTAAATAGGTAGAAACAGGAGGTTGTGTGCTTGTTTTTTACTGCCATATTGGTATACTTAATTAATAGTACTTTAATATTCTGTTTTTCATGGAAGTGTTGCTGAATCTGGCATGTTTGTTGCAAGTATTATGATGAGAAGCTAAAGGTTTACCTTTGCATTACCGATATAGGGAGATGTGAAAAGGTTTCGCATCGTCGGGCAATTTGTCCAGGAGGATTTAGGATGAAGACATTGAAAATTGCAGTTCTGATTGCCATGGTAGTGAACATGGTCTTTCTCACGGGGAGTGTACCGATGGATGCAGGTCCTGTTTCCCCGGGTGTTATGGAACCACCGGCCAAGATTTCTCCTCGCCCGGCAGCGGTTCAGGGAACAGGCTCGCAGACGGTCAACGGCTGGCCGCCCACCAATTATGGTGGCTCCGGCGTGGCGACCAACCCTGCTTATCCCAACCGCGTGATATTAAATGGCAATGTTGGTGATCCTGCCTGGGCGTTGTACGTTTTCACCCTGCCGCCCGAAGTGGCTGTGGATGGCGCCAATTTGCTGGACCTCACCATCGGTTTTTATGGCGGTGACTTCAACCCCGGCGGTGACCCGCCCGCGATTGAGCTGTGGAACTATACCACCAGCGGGTATGCCACCAACGCTGACCCCGCTTATGAAGCCACTGGCTGGCACATGATCAATACCACTGCCCTGGCGGCAGATCCGGTTTCGGATTATGTGGATGCCAATGGACAGGTGTGGATGCGCGTGCGCACATACCCTGGTGTCTCCGCTTTCGTGGATAACGTCAAGGTCAGCTATATTTACAACAAGGCGCCCAACCCACCCATTCTGAGTACCCCGGCCGACCACGCCATCAATGTTTCCACTTACCCAACCTTCAGCTGGAATAAAAACAACAATGATGCCAGCGTCAGTTATACGGTCAGGCTGCAGCGTTTTGGTGATGTAGGGTTCACCGCTGTTCCTGGTTGTATTGATGTGTTTACCCCAACCTGTACAATGACCGGGTTCCCCGCTGTGGGCACACCTTTGCTGCCTGGCTGGGCTTATGACTGGAAGGTGGTCGCCAAAGACGTCAGTGCTTATACAGTCAACAGCACCACAACCCGCCAATTTACTACCTACGGCACCTGCCATCCGTTGACCTTCAACGTGTTTGGCGACTCTGGTGTTGCACCGGTGACCTCTCCGGCGAATTCTACAGGATGCCCGGCCAATCATTATTATGCCGGTACGGTGGTGAATTTGACCGCGCAGCCCGATATGGGCAAGGAAGTGTACAGTTGGACCTTCACGGATGACGATACCCTGGAAGGGATGACTAACACGATCACCATGCCGAATGCGGCCCATGCCGTTCATGTTGTCTATGAACCCTCTTGCTACAAATTGACTGCTGCCCACACCGGAAATGGCCTCAACCCCACGGCCAGCCCGCTGCGCTCTTCACCGACCTGTGACCCGAAGGGCGATGGCTATTACATCTACGATGAAGCGATCACGATGACTGCTTATCCTGATCTGCCGCTGTGGTATCTGGCAAGCTGGACGGGTACATCTGGTGCATTCAACAACACTTTCACCATGCCGCCTTATGCCCATACCGTTACAGCCAATTATTCGCAGGCTTGCTACTCGTTGACCCTGGCCCATAATGGTAATGGCACCAATCCAACGGCCAGCCCGACCAAATCAGCCGGTTGTGATGCTGGAAAGTATTTGTCTGGTGAAACGATCACCCTGACGGCTAATCCTGACTTTGGTTATTCGGTGAGCGGCTGGACGGGGACAGATAACGATACCAGCACGAGCAGCACCAATACACTGACCATGCCGAACTTCAATGCAAACGCATCCGTAACCTATGCCGCCGCAGGCGCCACAGCTACGATTAATGGCAGCGTCAGCCTGACTGGCCGCCCGGTACCGCCGAATAATCAGTGGTTGACCAACCTGACCATCAAGCTGCTTTCCCCCGGCACCTCTACTGTGCATTACACCTTCACGGTCAATACCGATAACATGGGTGAATTCAGCATCCCCGGCCTGGTGCCTGGCACGTATGATATCCTGGTCAAAGGCGCAACCACGCTCCAGAACAAGCTGTCCTCTAAGGTGATTTCCACCGGGTTGAATGCGTTCACGATGGGCACGTTAAAAGAAGGCGATTCGAACAACGATAATTACGTCAACGCAACCGATTTCTCGATGCTGGCGGCTTCCTATGGTAAATGCCTGGGCACAACCGGATACAATGACTACACGGATTACAATAATGACAATTGTGTGACCGGAGCAGACTTCTCGCTGTTAGCTGCAAACTACGGGCTCGGAGGCCAGTAGTGAGATTAACCCGCTTCAAGAATATCAAAGCAGCGCCAGTTTTTCTGGCGCTGCTGTTCCTGTTTACAGCCTGCCAGGCTCAGCCGGAAGTCGTTGTCACGGAAAAAGTGGCACCGGCTGCCACCGTTACCCCGGTAGTGGTGGTTGTTGAAACGGAGAAAGACTGGCAGCCAGTGGAGGCAACAGCGGAATTCATCCTGGAACTGGAAGATGAAACTGCCCGGGTGGGCGAAGAATTCGTCGTCCATGTAGTGGTAGATACCGGGAATCAGGAAGTGGATATGGTGCAGGTGAACCTGAATTTTGATCCCGGTGTTTTGGAAGTAGTTGAAATTCAGGGCGGCGACGTGCTTACCGTCCTGCTGCAATCCGAGTTTGATAATGAAAAAGGCACAATAGACTATGCGGCCGGCTTGCTGGGTGAAACTGTCGGCGGCGAAATCGAAGTCATGCAGATCAAACTGGAAGCCTTGCAGGAGGTGACAGTTGGCATTCCGCTTTCTTTCAATTTTGGGCTGCCGCGTGAAACCAGTATTTACAGCCAGGGACAGCCTGTGTTGAAAAAAGACGGCGCCCGGGATTTCCTCATCCAGCTTGCGCCTGCGGCGGAATAGGTCACCCACCGATTGTAATTGTTCACCTCCTGGCTGGTTGGTCAGGAGGTGTTGTTTTTCTTTCAACCTTTGGTTCGTGAAACAGGAAGTATGCAGTTCTCCTGATTCCTGATTGCCTGATTGACTGCGCGTCAGCTGCTGCGCCTTTTCCGTTCTTTTCAATCCCTCTCATTTATGGTAATCTTATTTCCCAGTCACCCTCACAGCAGGAGGAACCATTTTGTTGAAACGTTTGAAAATTCCGTTTGAAATCATCCTGATTTTGATCGTGATGGTCGTCACCATCTCGATGGCCGTTCGCCCGCCAAACAGCGTGATGAACTGGTTCGTCGCTGATGATGTTTTCTATTATTTCAAAACTGCCCAGAACATCGCTGCCGGGAAAGGGGTTACCTTTGACGGTATTTCCCAATCCAACGGGTTTCATCCCCTGTGGATGCTGATCTGCATCCCGGTTTTTTCGCTTGCCAACACAGTCAATCTCATTCTTCCCTTGCGCATCATCATCATCGTGCTGGGACTGTTCAGCGCCGGGACGGGGGTTTTCTTTTTCCGCTTGCTGAAGAAAGCGGTCTCGCCAGAAATTGCGGCGGTCATCTCTCTGGGCTGGGTGCTTTCGCCCACCGTACATGCCACCGTGACCCGCCTGGGCCTGGAAACTGGCGTCAATGCTTTCTTTATTGTGCTGCTGTTGTATCTTGCGGCCAAATGGGAAGAGGGACAGCGTTCTGGAGAAACCAGGGGTTGGAAGCCTTTCCTGTGGATGGGGATTGTGGCAGTGCTTGCTCTCTACAGCCGGCTGGATAACAGCTTCCTGGTGGTGGTGGTGGGCGCGTGGATCGTGTTGCGCGGCAGCCGGATTGACCGCGTACTTTTTACGAGTGAGTTGATCGCCACCGGATTTGCGGCATTCCTGTCCTTCATGCTGCGGCTGGGGTTGGGGGATGTTTTTTACCAGATGTCCTCCGCATTGGTTTTCATGCTGGTGGGGGCGATGGCGGTGCGGGCCGTGTTCCATTATGTGTTTGGGTTGTACAATCGCGCGCTTGTGCAGCAAGCGGGTTGGAAAGACCTTGTAATGCGCATAGCCGCATCTTCTGCCGCCGGGACGGCGGTGATGATCGTGACGGCTCTGGTCATCATCCGTACCGGACGCGTACTCAGCTTCCCGCGCTCGGCTTTGGTGATTGAGCTGGTGCTTTCGATGGTCTTTGCTCTCGCGCTGCGTTTCATCGTGCGCACATGGGGCGACCGGGTTGCTGCGCAGCCTGCTGCGGGTGGATATGGGCTGAAGCAGGTCTTGCAATTTGCTGAGCTGCGCCTCGAAAACTGGAAGCAGTTCTTCAGTCGTTTTGCCGCTTACTTCCTGCCGCTGGGTGTTTCGCTGGGTGCGTACATGGCGTATAACCATGCCAAATTCGGCACCTCCACCCCGGTCAGCGGGCAGATCAAGCGCTGGTGGGGCACCATCTACACCGTGTACGGCCGTCCGAAGGACACCATTTGGGGCGTGCTGGGCCTCGACATAAACGGTTCCTGGCGGATCATCACCGACCCGATCTATGAATTTGCCAAGACCACGGTAGAGAAACGCGGCCTGGAACCGGGCAGCGACCTGTATGACGGCATTGTCATTATAGGGATCGTGCTTGTGCTGGTTGTGACGCTTGCCATTCTGCTTTGGGATC